>Ga0172362_10002600_pt1 | contig 15646 bp, 15 predicted proteins | sample LakKivs1_kivu2a2_FD_114534 | JGI IMG/M metagenome (GOLD analysis project Ga0172362, IMG submission 114534) | Sediment microbial communities from Lake Kivu, Rwanda - Sediment s1_kivu2a2 | ecosystem: Environmental > Aquatic > Freshwater > Lake > Sediment | place: Rwanda: Western Province, Lake...
CATCTGCTAATTTTGATAACTCATCTAATTGAGTTTGCATTTCAGGAGTTATAGGTTCATCGACACCAAGACCTGCTAACAATTCTTCTCTCTTTGCAGCAGCTTGAATTAATTTTTCATTAAAATTTCTTCCGTTATCTCTGACTTCTAAAGCACTCTCTCCATCTGGTGTAAGTTTCATGTGATCTGAAATATCAGGAAACTCTGTCATGATTTGAAGTAAATCACCTTTACTCATTTCAATCGGAGTATTCAACTCTGTTGCCATTTTTGTTAGATCACCTGTAGGGTCAATCGCTTTTCTAACCGCTGCACCTTTTTCAGGAGTATTAGAGAACTCTCTAAGTGCATCGACTGTAAACCATACTTTTTCATCTACTCCTAAAGTTGAGAAAACTTTTTTAGTAAATTCTCCCATTTCATTAGGTGCTACTTTATTCATTTTTGTATCTTTAATATCATTAGCAATTTCTACAAAATTATTTTGAGCTTCTAAAACCTCTGCTCTTTTTTTCATTACAGTTTGAATTTCATCGTAGCGTTTCTTCATTCCTGAATAAGCAGGAGCACCTGTTACAGTTTGAATTACACCACCTGTAGCTCCACCTACTGCACCTGCTTTAGCTACTTGTGACCACGTTTGAGCATCAGTTAAAGATTGTTCTAAAGCGTTTGTAAAACTTGATTCAGACTCATCCATCTTAGCAAAGTTTTTACCAATAATTTGAATTAATTCTTGAAACGATTCTTCAGCACCTTCACTTCCTATTGATTTAACAATACTACCAAGGACTTCCATCTTGGCCATTGTAGCAGCGTTTGAAGTTAAAAGTTTACTTGCAAGTTTTGGAGAAGCGAATTTTTTAAGAAACGGATTGTTTGAAGATAAAACTTTACCTGCTAAACCACCTGCAATACCTGAAATTATTCCTACACCTATAGAAGCTGTCGCCATTCTATCGTGAGGAATATTTAAAGGATTTCCTTGTGAGTCTGTTGCTTGAGAAAGTTCGTTATAAGTAGAACCTCTAGTTTGAAAATAAGCATCTTTAAAACCTATAAAAGTTGAAGCAGTTATTACACCTTTGGTTGCCCCTACTGTTGCTCCTGCACTTGTTCCCAATCCTGGAAGAAAAGAACCACTTAAAGCTCCTGCAGCTGTACTACCTCCTACGATTGTAGCAAGTAATCCTTTATTCTCCCAATATGAACGAAAAAAATCACCTGTTGCAGATAAAACCTCTACTCCAAATTTTTCAGTATCACCTATACCTGCAACACCTTCTGACTCTTTCTGTAAGTCTTGAACTTCTAAATTTAAATTTTGTAAATACTCTTCTTCACCTTCAGTCAATTTTCCGTCTGTAATTTTTTTATTTGTCAGATCGTTTATTTCTCTTTGAAGATTAGGAATCTTAATTACTTGGTTATCGTAATATTTAACTCTCTTTTCAATTGAGTCTAATTCTTTAATATTTTCTGAAGCGAGTGATCGGTGCTGATTAGATTGTCCTAAATATTCTTTTGTAATATCACCAAGATTATCAGGAACATTTTCAATCGCTTTTACTTCAGGGTCTAATTGATCTTTTAAACCTGCATAAGAGTCAGGAGTCATATCAAAAAGTTTTGATCTCTCAATATTCTTTGCAGCTTCTTCAGGAGCATTATCGATTAACGTTAAAGCTTTTCTAGTATTATCGTCTGTTGCTGTTGCTCCACTATCTACTCTAATTTCCATATTAACCTTTTTTATTTTTCAAATAGTTTTTAAACTTTTCATCTTTAGTTGTAGGGAAATAACCAAACTGATCTTTAAAAGCTTTTTTATGACTAATTATTTCTTTAGGTGACATTATAACTTCGTTTTTATCAGAAGGTATAATATTACTTTGAACTTTAGCAGGTGCGTTAAATACAGGTCGAGGTGTCGGACTAAAGGCCTTCCCTTTAATCTCAGCTGCACTAAACTCTTTTACGAAATCATTCAATTGTTTTTCGCTCATAGCACCTTGTTTAGAAAGATGGTCTATAAGCTTGTTTTGCGCCTTTAGGAGAGTTATCTCATCGTCTCCTGATAATTTACCGTATTTATCTTTTTCAATATGCTCGTCGATCAATAATTGATTTTTAAGCATATCTCCTGCACGTTTAAAAGTTGATCGTTCTTCAGCAGCAGTTTCAATCTTCATTCGGTTATACATATTCGTGTATTTCTTACGATCAGAAGAATTTAATCCTAAGAGATATGTGTTGAACTCTTTAGGTGAAACATCTTCTATCGCTTTATCTCCGTTACCAAAGAAAAGATCTTGTATAGAAATTTCAGATTTAGAGTTAGTTTCTTTAGGTGCATTTACATCTTCTAAAATTGACTTCTGTTGTTTAGAACTTAATTTGTCGAAAGTTTGTTTAAATACTAGGTCACTTTCTAAATCTGCTATACCATAATAAGGTGTATCACTATTCATTCTTTTTTGAACATGTTTAGCAAGAATATCGTAGTTTAAATTTTCTCTTCTTTCTCTGATAGATTCTCTTCGTCTATCATTAGTGTCTTTAATTTTTAATACTTCTGATTTAATCTCAGGGTCTTTAATAGACTCGATTATTTTCATTTGTTCAGATTCAGACTTACCTTCTATCTTTCCGATTTCATCATAAGCTGAAGATTTAATTCCTTCATTTCTAAATTTAGAATTAATTGTTCTTTCAGATTTAGGGTCTAAATAGTCTTTATATTTTTCATAAGCTACTTTAGCTTCCTCTGTATATCCTGAAGCAACCATTGATTTAATTGATTCACTAATCCCTTCATTTAATTCCTTGGCCACTCTAGCTTTTGCAATATCTGAAAATTGAACTTTAACTACTTTACCTTCTTCATCTTTGTACAAATGATTCCAAGATTTAGCATCGTCTGGAAGTCTTGTAGCAATACCTTTAGATATCCCACGCTTTGCAATTGTACTTTTAATATCTGCTATGTTCTCATCGAATAATAGAAACGATGACGGGTCATCTATTCTTATATAAGAAGCGTTCATACCAAGATCATCTTTCTTTAATTTCAAAGACGACTCAAATAAATTATTTTGATATGTTTCAACTTGAGCACCACGCTGACTTAAAACGTGCATACGCTCTTTATTCATTGTATTTGATAGATTAGCACTTAAATGATTTTTAACTCTCTCATTAAGATCAGGTCGTCTTTCAATTAATTCTTTAAATTTTTCTTCAGTTTCTTTTTCGTGTTGAGCATAAGCATCTGTTGGATCACCTTCATAGCTTTTTAAATTTCTAAGCTTTTCATTGTTCCACGTTTTAAATTCCATTTCAGCTTCAGAAGATAATTGAGTGATTTTATCATCTTCATATTTTTGATAAATATCTAAACCTTTCTCTGCTAAACCTGCAACAGCGTTAGTTTGACTTAAAATATCTGAAGCATTATTTTTAACATTCAAATTAATACGATCATTTTGTGGCATACTATTTGATTGTTGTATTCTATTTATTTTAGGAATTGATATCGGCATTACTTACTCCTTCCGTATCCTGTAAGTCCTGTTTGAGCAGCACCTATAGCACTATTAAACATAACTTGACCTGCTTTAGCTTCTGCATCTGCACGTTGAAGAACTCCACCCATTCTATAATCTCTAGCTTGTCTTTTATAACCAAGAGCTTTTTCTTGTGCTTGTTTTTCTATTTCCATTAAATTCATTTCAGCTGTAAATTTACTCTCAGCTTGAACCGTTGCAGCTGTTCCGTAATTAACATCAACATCTTGAGCGGTTTGGATTAATTGCTGTTCACCTAAAGTTTTATCAATTATCGATTGATATCTTGCTTGCTCGGTTATCCCTTCTACTTTTGCATCGTAAGCATCTAACTCCGCAAATTGAGCGTTCATGTCTGCAATGTCTTGGTTTAGTTTTGCTGTCTCTCTAATATTTTGAGAAGCAAAGTAACCACCTGCTAATTGTAAAGCTGCTAATCCACCATATAAAGCTAATTGTGCTGCCATTATCTACCTCTTCTTAAAACTTCTAAATCTAGTATAATCGACAATATCTCAAAGTGAAAAGGGTCAACTTGTCTTATACTTATCTGACCTTGGTTGTCCCAAGAACCTGGAAGTGTTATTTCATGTCTTCTTGAAGATAAAGGTTTACTTCTATTTGCAATCAAAGGATACCCTGAAGGTATTAAATAACTTTCTAAAGATTGCATTTCCTCAACACTATGACCGTCAACTTCACCTACTTTTTCTTCTGGAAAATAATTGTCAACAAATACACCTTTAGATTCATGAGTTTTAATGTACATTTTATTAACGTTTAAAGATTCTAAAGTCATAGGTGATTGTTCAGCTGTACTAATATTTAAAGTTTTAATATCTGCTACAATTGGTCTTCCAACTATTGTAATGGCCGAACGTTCGACTAAATCTACCTCACCTGCAATGACCGTCAATATTGAATAAGTATCATTATCGTTATCGTTGTAAGGTGAAGATACTAAATTTCCGTCCGATATAATCGACACTTGTTCACCGTCTAAATGGTCTAATCCTGTAACAGTTAAATGTGTTAAATACATTCTAAAACCTGTTGCGTATTCCGATGGAAATTCTTCACTAGGAATAACTACTACAGAGTTATTGTTGTTTCTACTTGCTACAGTTAAATCTATAAAATATTTATGAACAGGATGAAAAAATCTAAACACACTTCCTACAGCACCAAGGTCAACAGTATTAGGAAATAATCCTGAAGTACCGCAAGTCAAAGTTAAATTTCCGTCCCATACACTCGGAGTAACAGGAGTTAATACGAACTCATCTGCTCCTACTAAACTATCGTTTCTTAAATCTACTTTAATTTTTAAACCGTCCATAAACGCACTATAAGCTAATTTATCAGCTTCAGGGTTTACAGAATAAACACTTGAAGGAATACGTCTAGGAACTGTTATTTCTATCTGTCTTCGTCCTTCTTTATTTATTACAAATATTGTAGTGTCGGCAATTCCTGTTCCTTCAACTTGTTCAACAGGCCATACACCGTCATGTCTTGTCCATGCTTTCATCTGATGTTCAATACTGTAACTATAAGTAGCAAATGTTCCATCTGAGAAAACTACAATAATCAAAGGAACGACACCTTCTTGGTATGCCCACGATGTAATAGTTCTTTCTTTGAATAAGTGATCGCTAAATATAGATTGATCTGAAGAATCATATCCGTTCATTTCATTTGAATAAACTAAATGTCTTACTGTACTCGTATTTTTATCAACAAAAAATAGACCACCTGGAATTACAAGAGGTGCTATTCTTTCGTCAATTACCCAACCTCCACGCTTTTGTAAAGCAATGTTGTCAGGATTTAAAATACCTGTTGAAACATAGACACCGTTAGATGTGAAGATTACCAATCCATCTGCTTCAACCATTCTTAAAACTTTAGCTTTACCACTTGTTCCTGCTTTAAAGTTTAAAGCTGAATCCGCAGAGTAAGGAAAGTCTTTATAAAAATTTGTTTGAAAACCTGGACGAGAAGCTAATATCGCTTCTTCATTTATTCCGATAACATTACCTAAAATTAATCTCTGTTGGTATATCGTCCCTGTACTTGGTATTATTATTCCTGTTGAAAAATTTCTATTTAAAGTTTCTGTTACAATGTCACCAACAAAACCTTTTCCAAAATCAGGGTCACTCCCTAAGTCTGTAAATTTTGCTTTTACATTTCCTGCATCTATATAGAAATTATCTGTTCTCCCAAGATAACCAAAAGCTGCACCACCTACAGGTCTTTGGTAAATTCTCACTTCATCATATTCTAAAGGTACAGAAGCACCTGCAATTATCGTCAATACTAAATCATTTTTTTCACTTACTGAAATCGGTTTTTTTAAAGCTACGTTCGATATAGAAGTAGGTTCACTTTCTTCACCGTTTACTACAATGCTAAAAGCGTAATCTATTTGATAACCTGTTCCTGAAACTGTCCACGCCACACTAGGTGCTCCACCAGGCCATAGTAAAGAAGGTAAGACTTGAGAAGCTGCTCTTACAGAATAAGGTGAAGTTATTTTTAATCTTAAAATACTATTTACACTATTACTTCCTTCAAACACATAAACGTAATCACCACTATAAGCAAACTGTAAATTGTCTAAATTAGCAGCTGAAAAATATAAATGATCACTTCCAGATGTTATAAAAGTATGAAGTAATGTTCCGTCAAAATTATATAAATTAGCGTATGTTTGAGAACTTAAATCTAATCCAAATTCTAAAAACAATCCTGAACCAGGTGGAGAGTAAATTTTAATATTTAAGTCATTGTCATACATTGATTCTTTAAAAAAGAATTTTCCGAAACGACTCATTATCGTTCCAGACTTTGATATTGAAACATTTCTCGCAGTAGCTAAAGCACTTTGAAATCTTTCAAGTGTTACTCTATCGTGAAGAATCGGGTCAAGTTCTCCTGCTGAAAAACTTGTTTGATTTTTTAATGCCATATTATTCTAACCTTGCAGCTACAAATTCTGACCTAACATAAGCAGGGTCAAAATTAAAATTTTCTAGTTTATCTAATTCTTGAGCTTCAGCTAAAAATGTCAAATAACTTTTATAAATTTGTTCTCTTAAAGTAGCAGCACCTTTTCCTGTAATTAAAGGAGTGGCCAAGGAAGCTAATTTATAAGCTACTGCGAAACCTGCAGGAGAACTTAAAGTTGACAACGAAACATCGTTAGGAATCATTTCAATTTTAGCTGAAGGTTCGTTTGTGAAAATTGCTTTAACTCCACCGTGAAGTCCTACTCTTTTTTCAATGTGAGTATTAATGGTATCTGTTAATGCTTCTGATTTAATTCGTCTTAGAAATGCACATCTAGTTGGATATTTATAAACGTAGGTCCAATGTCCTTCGTCTAATTCTTCTATCAATTCTAAAGTCATTGTTTCTGATAATGAATCGGAATCTAATTCTTGGAGTGTAGAAGTAAGAGCATCTTCCCAAAAGAGATTTAATACTCTTACTTCATTTGTAACATTATCTGTTTCTGTATCTGTGATTTGTCGTGATAATAATAAAGCCGATAAAGCAATATTATAAATTTTTGTTTTAGTAAAAGACATTTTAATCCTCGCTCTTTTAAAAGACGATGATTATTTATTCGCCTTTTTTTCTTTAAAAAATTTATTCTTTTCTTTTTCGATATCAGGGTCAAGACATTTCATCCATTCACCTAAATCTTCAAAATTTTTTACAGTAAACTTTTCACCTTCTCTAATTCTGTTTTGATTATAAAACCCTTTTCTTAGAGCTACAACCTCAATTCCGTTAGAATGTGACTTTGAAACTGATACTACAGAATCATTGTTTTCTTCTGGTGAAATTATAGAAGGTTTATCGTTCACTTCATGGTTAGGAACTGTTAAATCAACAGACCCTTTCGAGTCTGTTGATAGTTCTTCACTTTTTTTTAATTCAGATGCTTGCATAGATGGCATTGCTTTACTCATAAAACCTCTTATACATCAGCATCGTTTATTTTAGGGAACGACTTATATTGAGCGATTTCATCTTGTGGAACAAGATAAACATCAAGAGTTACAGTAGTAGTACCACCTGATGAACTGTTTCTGAAACCAAGATATTGCTTATCCATCACTCCTTGAGGGATAGGAATTTCGATCTCTTTACCTTTCACAAGGTCTGCAGCTAATACTGTAACGGTGCTCAAAACTTCCACGTTAGAAGTAAGGGCATCATCGTCAGCTTGAATTGCCTCTAAAGTATGAGTTGACCCTGCTCCTGCGTTTACTGTTGGCATAACAAGTAAAGCCATTCTACGACCGATTGAAAGGTCTTGAGCAGCGGTTTGTTTTTTGTATGAATGAGTTGAAACAGTAGAAGCACCTGTAAAGGCTTGAGCTACTGAAAGTTGATTCTCTACATCGAATCTCATAATATATCCCTCCGAAGAATTGTTAAAATTTTAAAAAGGGCCTTTCGACCCTTTTGTTTTAGTTTACTTATACTACTCTTGCTTCACTGTTTAGAAGTGCATCCATTCTTCTAACTGGACAACCTAAGAACATTAAAACTTTTTGTCCTTGGTAGTTTCCAAAAGTTAAACCTGCACCTGCACCAACTTTAGTTAATGCTTGTTTATGTAAGTGAGCTTCTAAAGTTCTATTCACGTACCAAACACCTTGACCGTTTTCTTCAGAGTCAATTTTATAGTTAGCTGAGATCATAAGGTCGATCAAATCAGCTGCACCTACACCTGAAACTAAATTTGAAACGTCGATGTTACAGATACGAGCAGCTTGTCTATAATCTTTTACAACAAGACCATGATCTGTACAAAATTCTTCTTCATATCCCCAGAAGTCTCCAACGTTTCCGTTTTCATCGATACCAGGAATTTTAACAAGTTTTCCACCTGCTGAATAATCAGTTCTAGTAATCCCCGATTTTGTTCCTGATGGATAAACTCCGAAAACTGATCTTTCACCCCAATGAACTTTTAAGATTGAAGTGTTGTCTGAACCTGTTCCACCTGCATCTATAACTTGCTTTGAAGTTTCTTCAGTAGCACTTACTGTTGAGAAGATATCGAAGAACCCTGCAGTTTTTCTGTTTGAATTACTTGGTGATCCGTACAACATAAGGTTTGCTAATTCAATAGCGTGAGCTTGCAAGTGACCTTGAGCTTGATTCCATCTGTTGTAAGCTACTCTATCCATACCTCCACGTTGAGCTACCGCTTTATCAATTTGAGATTTAGACTCAAAGTGAGTAGCTGTGAAAGTTCTTTCTTCAATTGTTGATTTTGAAGCAGGGATTGGTTGGTTTGCTTTACGGTAATAAACTTCTGGTAAAGCTGAACGAATATCTTCTTTATGAATTGTTCCTTCGTTCATTTCTTGATATGGAATATCGTTTAACATAGCGTTGTGCTGAACAAGCACTTCTGCTACTTTTCCGATTTGTTTATCTTTTGATTTAGCTACGTCTGCTAGTGTAAGTAATGTTGCGCCTTTTGCTGCCATATTGTCCTCCAAAAAGTTTTATTGATACAATTCATCCAAATAATTTTTTTCTTCTTTAGGTTGATTTACATCTCCTGTTACCAAAGTATTACTCGGATTTAAGAGTTTGTCCAACGCTAAAAAATCTCTCATGATATAAGGAGGCAACATACTGCCACGCTCTGTCAAGACTTTTTTCATATTAGGCATATATTTTTCTAATACCTTTTCTACTCGGTCAACATTTTTATCGAAATTTTCCCCACCAAACTCAGGATCAGTCATTAATTCTTTCTTCCAGGTCGATCTTTGTTCTTTAACCGCTTCATTTTGTCGAGCTTCTATAGACGCTGTTTCTTCTTTTACAAAATTTTTATAAGCTTCTACTTGCTCTTTTGATAATTTATTTTCCGTTGCAAACTTTAAAACTTTTTCTTTGTCGATTGATTCAGGTAAATCTTTTAAAGTTTCATTGTAATCTACTTCACCGTCTTTAGGAGGTGTCGCAGGAGGAGCAGGAGGAGCAGGAGGTGTCGCAGGAGGAGCAGGAGGTGTCTCTTCTTTTTTATCGTACCCTGACACTTTCTTTTCGATAGGTTTATCTTCTTCTTTAGGTGCAGGAGCAGGAGGTGTCTCTTCTTTAATTGGATCACCATAACCAAAGTCTTCTATTTCAGCTTCTATTTTATCATCTTCAATACTTGGTGGTTTCGGTAGTGAACTGTTGTTCGAGTCTGTGTTGTTCATAGATGTCTTCATATCTCTTTCTCTCCAATTTAGCTATTATAGAAGCGGAAGTTTCTGAATCTGCTTCGCAAGCGAGTTTATAAATAGAATTACCTGCTCTTAAAAAACCTAAATATTCTTGTAGATCGTTTGCTTGCATACCTCTATCAGGTAGCATTGTAACATCTAAATTTTTAAATAGGTAAGTAAAAAGTTGTAACCCTTCTTTAGTTTTTAATATGTGTGCAATTGCAATTAAAACTTCTTTATGTTCTCTGTGTTCTTGCAATTCTTTTTCAGCTTCATATTTCAGTAAATTTTCATTCATAATTATTCAGGTCTAGGAATAGATGATAAGTCCTTTGCTGCCCCTGCCATTGCAGGTAAAGTTTCTTGGAGTGCTTGATTTCTTTTCGCTTCCATTTCAGCTTGTTCTCTCATCGCATCTACTTTATGTTGAGGATTATTTAAACCAGAAGGTAAATATAAACGATCTTCATATAAGTCTGCAAGTTTATCAGTATTAATTTTTTGTAAAATTCTTGGGTCAAACTGAGCTACATTAGCAATCATGGCCGCATAACGGTCGATTGCAGGTAAATCAGCTGCTCTTTGAGCTTGTGCGAATACTGATATAAATTCAGGTTTTAAAGATTGTCCTTCTAATTCTGATGGAGGTGCTTGAAGATAAGGGTCTTCAAATAAAACATAATCCATAATCCACTCTAAAACAGGAGTGTTATAAGTATTATTTAAGCTTTGTAAATTAGGCCCTATTACTCTTTGTTGTTCTTCGACAATAGCATTAGTTTCCGCTGCTGTTCTAGTCTTAGGATTCTTTGATAAGAATAACAAAAAGTCAGCATAGAATAATTTATCTACCATTTGTCTCATATCTGCTACGTCTTGAAGTAATGTACCGATAGCAGGATTGATTTGAAAAATTGGTTCAAGTTTTTGTTTAGCTCCAATTGATCTAGCATCAAGAGGAACAAAAGTATTAGGTGCATGAGACACGTAACTTTTTCTTAAAGTTGCTGGACCTTGTAAAGCAGGAGATAATATTTGTTCGATAGCTTGGTCTTTTCCAATGGCCTTCTTATTTAAAGACTTGATCAAACCAAGAGCATCTATCATTGGACCTTTCTCACCGTACTCAAATTCTTCTGTCGATTTTCCTACAATGAAAGGTTTTCTTTTAACTGTTAGTCGTTTTAGAAATACGTCTTTGTTTTTATCGGTTGATATTTCTTCAAACATATTTCCATCACCGTATGAGTTTGAACCTCTTGAAGCTCCTAATTCATACGTTAATTCAATCCATTTTTTATTAAACGGTTTATCAGGATTTCTAATATCGTACTCTTCGTTTTCCATTACAACATGAGCTACTTCGATCATTTCAGTATAGTTTCCATTGTCGTAAAGTTTTTTAACTGTTGAAGAAAAATTAGACCAATCATAAGAACCGTCTGGTTTTTTAACACCGTAAGTATCAACAATAGATTTTACATTGAGACAAAATTCTCTAATTAAAACTATCGCTTCACCACGACTATTATTGATAACATAGTACGCACCTGGAATTAATGTATGAACGTGAAAACCGTTATCCATTTCTTCAAAGTAATGAGCACCTGTATTTACTGTGTGATAATCATAATAAAAATTTCCAGCTGCATGATAAAAATTACTCGAACCTAAATGTGACATTACCCTTTGTGTGAAATGTTGTAGCCACGCTTTATTTTCTGAGTTGTCATTTTTATCAGAGTCTCTAGTTCCGATTCTTGCCCAAGGACGAGAAGCAGAAGTGTTACCTTCTAAGAAACCTGCAACACACGAACGTAAAGCTAGTGTATGAGTAGGGTCAACAATATGTTGATTTTTTCTCTCGCCTGGTGTTTGACTTAAAATCCATGTGGCTTTATAAGGCATACCCCAACGTAAAAGATCGCACCAAGTTCCTCGAACTCTATCGAATTTATTCTTGGCCTGTTGTCTTAAATATTCACAATATTGTTTTGTATTTTTTTTCATAAACCTAAAAAGTCCGTTACGTCACCAATCTTATCGACTGATTTCGGTGTATTTGTTTTTATTTTTGATCTAGCTGCGGAAGCATCTTGAGAAGCAGAAATTTGATTTCTTTGTCCCATTACAATCGATTCTTCTCTGTCTTTTTTAGCTTGTTCAACTGATAACATAAATTGTTCTCTTGCAAGTTGATTAGCTTCTTCAGCTGCTTTCGCACCTGTAATTTCTTTAGTACCTTCAACAACAGGTTTTCCAGTAATACCTGCTTTAAAACCTTTATCACCGTAACCAACTAAACCTGCCGTTGCAGCGTTTGTTACTACACTTAACATATCATCTAATGCACCGAAACCTGTTCCACCACTCATTTGATCTCCATTCTATATAAAGTCTCTAACTCTTTAAACCCATATTTATTTAATGTTTCAGATTTTATGTTAGTTTCACTTGTCAACATAGTAATTATATGATTAGCTTCACTTTTCCCAAAGTCAATGAATTTATTAAATAAGTGAAAAGACATTCTTCCTGAGTCAGGTTTTACATAAAATAATTGTTGATGTAGTATCTTAATAGTTATATCTAGCGGACTTTTATATAACCAAGAAATGTGAAGTCCTCGAATTTCTCCATTTCTTTTACCTACAAAAACTATTCCTTTTTCCACCATATATTTAACAATGGCCATTTCGTGATTGAAAACATTCCCAAATTTTTTACTCAACTCAGGCATTTCACATTCTATGAAAAGTCTTAAATCATCATTATATGTTAATACTCTCTCAATTGTATAAGTCGTCATTGTCATTTCCATAATCAACTTCATGTTGTTTCATCTTTAAAGTATGATTTCCAACACTCATTAACTCTCCTTCATCTAACTCATTATCAGGAAGTTTTTCATTAATCTCATAAGCGTAAAGTAATACTGCTCCATCGGCAACGTCAGGAGATTGGCCGACTCTTGCTTTAATGTCTGCTTTTGGTTCAGCTAATTTTTGATGTGTAATTTTATGTCGAGTACCTTTGGTCCAACACAATTGTTTCTTTATCGTCTCAATCCACTCAGGTTCTCTCGCATCTAAAACCGCTGATTGCATAAGTGCCTTTTGTAAAGCATAATACATCATAGCTCTTATGTTTTTGTACTCACTCTTTTGTGGATCAACATTATCAGTAGGAGAAGCTGCAAATGAAACCAGTACCCAATGATATTTTTCAGCGTTCATCGCTAACGTGTAAACTGCTGTTCCTTCCCCTTGGTCAATATGAACCGCATCAGCTTTTAATTTTCTCTCCCAGTAGCATAACTTATTATACGTCAACTGATGAGTTTCACCACTCTCTTTTCGTAGTTTGTATTTCTCCAATAGACAATGATAATGACCTTGACGATACCATATAGTTGTCTCATCTCCACCTGTCCAAGCAGGGTCACACGATATAATAACTGGAAAGTGACTTACACTATTTTTATCAAATCCATGTCGTCTTGCGAGTGCTGCTTCTACTGTCTCAACTTTAATAATAGAGTCACGTGAAGATTTCCTTGGTAGTCCTCGAACACGCACTCGAAAGTCGTCGTTATCCTCGTCACCACCTGCATCTATCAACCATGCTTCAATTTGTTTAGGGTCGATATGTTTTAAAGTTCTCGTATCAATTCTTCTACTATTCCATAATGGTGAACTCATGTTCTGCTCGAACTTACTCTCAGGGTCGTCCGAGTTCCCAAAGGCCATGTGAATTTTTATTGTATCTGTCTCTGTAAAAGCTCCCGAAGCATATTGCCAAATAATCGCAGGAATACCTGGTGCTTCCTCGAATACGTAAACCGCAGCACCACCTTTATTATGTAGTCCTGATATCGATGCAGGAGATTGCTCGGACCAAGTGACTGTATCTATTCTCCAACTCTCAGATAGTTTAGGATTTAAAGCTTTGATACTCGTTCCAAACTTCTCAAAAAAATGGTCCACAAACCTAGCACGTCGAAACCATATATCATATTCAGGCCAAATAATTTGCTTCATCTGTGGGTCGGTGTTAGCTGTTATCCTCGCCTTTACTCTTTGAGTGTACATTAACATTAATATTGTCATTGCACCGAAAGCTGTTTTTGCAGCACCGTTACCTGAAGAAATTATTAGTCGATATGTCTCATACCTTGTCTCAGGATTACTCAAGTGACGAGATAACTTTGCCCACTCTTCCATTTGCCAATCATAAGGAGTAAGAAACTCCATGTCTGTACCAGGTTCTCCAAATGGAAATATAATGTAAACTAATTTACAAAAGTCATATCTGTTCTCATTTATTAATTGTTGAAATAATTTTACATCATTCTCGTTCATATTGCTCTACACTCGCCCACTCATTACAATGAGGACACCATATTAGTCCGTTCTCTTCCTCTCCGTCCACACTCTTCCCACATCCACTATTTAAAAGTTTATTGTTCCATATACGATACCCACCACCCTCCAACGTCTCATACCATGTCGGCCTGAACACGTCCTCGTCTCGTCTCAACTCTCCAACAGGACGTACACCTTTATGTATCAGTCTCATATATCACTCTCCCCTCAACCTCTATAGGTGCTTTATGTACCAAGGAAGCTTGCGCTCCTCTCTTGGCACTCTCTAACAATATAGATGCCATGTCGTTACTTATAGTATGCTCAACCTTAGTAGTCGTTTTAAATAAATCCTTCTCACGTCCGACCATTTCAATGGCCTTTTGTTTATCGTAAAATTCATATTCAATCACTTCACCGATAATTATTTTATGACCGTTCAAATCCTCTCCCCACAAATTCTTCACCTTCAACTTTTTTAAACTACGTCTTGCTTCAGGTGATACGTCATACAAATTACTTTTAAATGTTCCATCAGGGTTTTGTAACATTATAGGGTCGAAGTCCACCATTTCCTTTGTACGCTCTATTAACTCACTTGCATCGAATCCATATTTAATAATACTTTTGTCAATTAATTTTTGAATAGCAAGTGCAATGTCTTTTCGGTATCGGTATTGAGCACCTAACGACCTAGCAATCCCTGCTTCTGCCGAAGCTTGTTGAATATTTTTACAACGAACAAAGGACTCTATAAACATTATTACACTTGGGTCTTCTCGATGTTTAGATTTTAAAGTTGTCTCTAATATGAAGTCATACTCATTATCAGTAAGTGAACCATCTTTAACGGTTGTTACACTACCAAGACTATCTGGTTTAGGTATCATTTTAAATATCTCCTTTAAGTTATTTTACAGATGTTACATTTATAATGTCAAAAATAGTTCTACAAAAATTTCCACACAAAAAATTTTAAACGATAGGAGAGTGATTTTATAGGAGGAGATAGAGCGATGGTACATATATAAAGATACGTATAAAAATTTATAGATACGTTTTATATCGTCACATATATAAAGATACGTTTTATATCGTCAAAATTTGCACACATATATAAAGATACAAATAAGTTTGTCAAAATTTGCAAAAGTTTTTGAGACGACTTTTATAATATCATCACACATTTTAAATTTTGTCCCACCCCCCTCCAATCTTTAAATACGCTTTAAAATTTTTTAAAAATTTCCACACTCTCCAGAATAACGATAAACACTCTCGTATTGTAACAATAGCTACACGCTTAAGAGATATAGATATACGCTTAGGAGATATAGAACTATAGAGATATAGAGATACGCTTAGGAGATATAGAACTATAGATATACGCTTAGGAGATATAGAACTATAGATATACGCTTAGGAGATATAGAACTATAGATATATACAGCTTTAAAAATGC
>Ga0172362_10002601_pt1 | contig 15636 bp, 11 predicted proteins | sample LakKivs1_kivu2a2_FD_114534 | JGI IMG/M metagenome (GOLD analysis project Ga0172362, IMG submission 114534) | Sediment microbial communities from Lake Kivu, Rwanda - Sediment s1_kivu2a2 | ecosystem: Environmental > Aquatic > Freshwater > Lake > Sediment | place: Rwanda: Western Province, Lake...
TGATCAGTTCGAGATATTCGTTCACAGAATGAGCCTTGATATAATTTGACAGATAATCATCAGCTTCAGGATAACTGTGCGAAGAGCTTACTGTGTGTATATGTTTATTTATCTGCTCCTCAAAAAGTGATTTCAGAACCACGGCTCCTGCCCCGTTGTCTTCTGCTTCTTTTAGATATCCCGGTGTTGAGGTAAGTCTGCTGCTGCTTACAATAAGAGGGCTTCGCAATTCCAGCCCGAGGTATTTTACCGACAACTTTCCCATCGTATAAATTTTATCGTTTTAACATTCTGCTTTAAACATATCCATGCCCTGCTTTGCCAGCCGAAGCTTTCCTGGCCACCGAAGGCTTGCCGTAGATGGCTGCGTAGGCTGGTGCCCTGTGCTATTCTCTCACCCCAAATATAATGCTTCCTATCCTGATAATAGTACTGCCTTTCTCTATGGCAAGCCTGAAATCTCCCGACATACCCATGGATTTCTCCCTGAAGCACTCATCTCCCCTGAAATATTCAGCTTTCAACAGTTCATAATATCCTGAAAGTTCCATGAACTCTCTCCTTATAAGGTTCTGATCATCAGTAAACGTCGCCATTCCCATTACACCACAGATCCGCACATTGTTAAGCTGACTGAATCTGTTGAAGTCCATTAGCTCATTCATGTTAAAACCGAATTTTGTTTCTTCCCTGGCAATATGGAACTGGAGCAGGCATTTCACTATCCTGTTGATTTTCTGAGCCTCACTATTTATTGTTTCCAGCAGCCTGACAGAATCCACAGAATGAATCATACTTATGAAAGGGACAATAAATTTTACTTTGTTGCTTTGCAGGTGTCCTACAAGATGCCAATTAATATCAGGCGGAAGAAGGTCTTTTTTGGCAAGCAGTTCCTGAACCCTGTTTTCGCCAAAATCCCTGTGACCAGTATTGTATGCTTCAAGAATATCGCTGATCGTTCTGGTTTTCGATACTGCAACAAGGGTTACATGTGGAGGGATCTCTTTCTTAAGGGAAATAATATTTGAAGCAATATCTGACATCAGATAACAATATCATATTGTCTTTGTGTCACTGTGTTTCTCTGTGGAACTCTGTGTAAGTTTTTCCTTTGATACTATACAGAGGTCCACAGAGAGTATTAATCCAGCAGATGTATCACCAGTCCGCTTCTGAGCTTCGGTTCGAACCATGTTGTCTTGGGCGGCATGATATTACCGGAATCTGCTATGGTAATGAGCTGTTTCATTGAGACAGGATAAAGGGCGAATGCAACTTTCATCTCACCGCTGTCGACCCGGTTGGTCAGCTCACCAAGACCGCGTATACCTCCCACGAAATCAATGCGTTTGGATCTTCTCAGATCGAGTATATCAAGGATCGGCACAAGCACCTGGTTCGTAAGGATAGTCACATCAAGCATTCCGATGGGATCATTGTCGTCGTAAGTATCTTTCCTGGCTGTCAGGCTGTACCATTTCCCGCTCAGGTACATTGAGAAATTATGCAGCTTCTTAGGCTTATAGATTTTATTTCCTTTCTCCCTTATCTCAAAGCCTTTTTCAAGTCTTGCAAGGAATTCCTCATCAGTCAGACCGTTGAGATCCCTGATCGTCCGGTTGTAGTCCATAATTCTCAGCTGGTCATCAGGGAAATGCACGGCAAGGAAATAATTGTATTCTTCATTTCCTTTATGTTCCGGGTTCTTTTCGCGCTTCTCTTTTCCTACAAGTGCCGCGGCCGCCGTCCTGTGATGACCGTCGGCAACATATGTACATGGCACTTTTTCAGCGAACAGTTTTTCTATCTGCCTGTTTATTTCCTGGCTGCGTATAACCCAGAAATGGTGGCCGAACCCATCTTCAGCGGTGAAATCGTATTCCGGTTTTTCCTTCCTTACTGTTTTTTTCACGATAGCATCGATCTCCTTCACAGCCGGATAAGTAAAAAACACCGGTTCAATATTGGCATTATTCACTCTGACATGGATCATCCTGTCCTGTTCCTTGTCTGGTCTTGTAAGTTCATGTTTTTTGACGACTCCGTTCATGTAATCATCCACCGAGGCACATCCGGCAATCCCGTACTGGGTTCTTCCTCTCATCGTCTGGGCATAGATATAGAACATGGGGGTTTCGTCCTGCACCAGCCATCCTCTTTTTTGCCAGAGGGAAAAATTGGCAACGGATTTATTATAAACCGCTTCTGAATGGGTATCGGTGCCATCCGGCAGGTCAATTTCTGCACGGGTAATATGGAGAAGGGAGCACTCCTTTCCTGATGCCATCGCTTTTGCTTCATTTGTATCCATGACATCATACGGTAGGCAGGCGAGATCCTTTGCAATATCCTTTGGAGGCCTGAGTCCCCTGAATGGTTTTACAACTGCCATAAGCAATCAGATTCTACTTGTTTAACCTGTATTTTTCAATTCCCTTCGTGAAATAATCCACTATCTGCCTGGCAGCCGCGACCCCTGCATTCGTGTTTGCCTCTTCAGTCTGTGCACCCATCTTCTTTGAAGTAAAAATGAACCTGCCTTTGTACTTTTCCTCAAAAATACTTTTGCAGTCAGGTTCAACATCAGACAGGTAAGAAATGTCCTTTCGTTCTTCAAAAACCCTGAGCAGATCTTCTTCATTTATCAGTTCTTTTCTGGCCGTATTCACAAGCACACCTGTCGGAGGCATCTTCCTGAGCAGTTCATATCCCACAGATTTCCTTGTAATATCATTAAGTGGCATATGAAGAGATACATACTGGCATTTCGAGTACATTTCATCCACGTTTGTGCATTGCTTTGCATTGTTGTTTTTCATGATTCGCTCGCTCACAAAAGGATCATATGCATAAATATCCATTCCGAATCCTCTGGCAATATCTGCCACATATTTCCCCACATTGCCAAAAGCATGTAACCCAAGTGTCTTGCCCCTTAATTCACTGCCGGTTTTTCCGCTGAATCCTCCGCGGATATGGAACAGCATCAGCTCAAAAACCAGTTCGGCCACTGCATTGGCATTCTGCCCGGGCGTATTCATGGCTATTAAATTATGAGCGGTGCATGCCTGAAGATCAAGATTATCATAGCCGGCTCCGGCTCTCACTACAATCTTAAGGTTTTTTGCGGCATCCAGCACCTCTGCTGTTACCTTGTCGCTTCTGACTATCAGTCCGTCGGCATCAGATACTGCCCTATAAAATTGTGATATATCAATATAATTTTCAAGTAACTCAAGATGGAAACCCGCAGCTTCTGTCACCTCCCGGATCTGCCTGACAGCAACCGGGGAAAAGGGCTTTTCCGTTGCTACAAGTATCTTCATGTCGCGTTTGTTAATTCGTTTAATTATTATTCTCAAATTCTTTCATTGTATCCACAAGCGCCCGGACACTTTCCTTCGGCAGAGCATTATAGGTTGATGCTCTGAATCCTCCAACGGATCTGTGCCCTTCAATTCCCAGAATGCCCCTGGATTTTGCAAATTCGCTGAAAGGTTTTTCCAGTTCTTTATATTCAGGAGCCATAACAAAACAAATATTCATAAATGATCTGTCATCCGGGTCGGCAATTGTCGGTACGAAAAGCTTGTTCCTGTCAATCTCATCATAAAGCAGCATGGCTTTTTCAATATTCTTTTTCTGTATCGCCTTCACGCCTCCCTGGTCTTTAAGCCAGTGCAGTGTCTGCTGAGCCGCAAATACAGCAAATACCGGAGGAGTGTTGAACATTGATTCGGCTTTGATATGAGTCCTGTAGTCAAGCATGGTTGGTATGGGACGAGTCACTTTTCCAAGCACATCCTCTTTTATTATCACCAGAGTTACTCCGGCCGGAGCAAGATTCTTCTGGGCGCCTGCATAAATAATTGAGTACTTCGAGACATCAACGGGCCTGCTGAAGATATCCGACGACATATCCGCAACAAGAGGAATATGTACTTCAGGATCTCTCTTTATCTCCGTGCCGTATATTGTATTGTTTGTCGTTATATGAAAGTAATCCGCATCGGAAGGAATTGTGTAATTCTTTGGTATATAATTGAACAGCTTATCCTTTGATGACGCCGCTTCAACAGCTTCACCATATATTTTAGCCTCCTTGTGTGCCTTGGTCGCCCACTCGCCCGTGACAAGATAGGCAGATTTGCGGTTCATCAGATTCATCGGAACCATAGCAAACTGAAGGCTGGCGCCTCCTCCGAGGAAGATTACCTGATAGCCTGCAGGTATCTCAAGAAGTTCCTTGACAAGGCCGATGGCATCATTCATACATGCGATGAATTCCTTGCTGCGGTGAGATATCTCAAGAACAGATAATCCTGTCCCGACAAAATCCTTTATTCCTTCGATGCTTTTATCCAGTGAATACTGAGGAAGAATTGAAGGACCTGCATAGAAGTTGTGTTTTTTCATGATTAGTCTTTTATTAATTGATTTGTTAATATCTATACTGTATCCGGCAAAAATACATAAAACTCTATTGTTAATTAATTAACAGTACACTGTCCAGTTTATGGAATGAATCCGGTCAGGATGCCGTTATCAATAACAGGAATAATCTTTGTGAAATCCGGTGTAAGGCAAAAAGGTATGCAATCATCGAGATTTTTGTTCCTGAGCCTGGTTCTTTGCGCAGCCTTCTCTAAATAATCAAGTGGGTCCGGTTTTGCCAGTGACCACAGATCCAGCGCCGCGAGAGTTGAATCGCATATTGTTGCATAAGACGAACTCTTCATCAGCTGTTCGGCGAAAGCGCCTGCACAGATCGTGTCTTCAAGATTGAACCTGTTCTTCCATCCCGCGCAAAAAAGAACTACATCTTTTTCCATTGATATAAGCCATTCAGACAGGGAGCTTATATTCAAAAAAGAACCTACTGCAATTCTTGCCGCATTGGATGCCATTTTGATAATTCCCGTACCATTTGTTGTACTGTATACTATTGTTTTTCCTTCGATCCGTTCCCTTGTAAAATTGAATGGCGAGTTACCGAAGTCGGCGAAATCAAGCACATAACCGTCACGTTCTGCTGCAACAAGATATCCTTTCTTCTTATAATCCTGTGCCTCATCAACTCCTGCAACAGGTATGATGGATGCTACTCCGTTCTCAAAAGCTGTGCAGATGGCAGATGTGGCACGCAGGATATCGATGATAACCACGATTGAACCTGCATGAAGGTCAGCCTCATACAAGGCCGGTGAAAAACATGTTTCCAGCTTTCTTTTTTCCATTTTATAATCTCGTGCCTTAGTGTTTCTTGTGTTCCGAGTACTCGGGATTGTGTTCATGAAGTTGTTTTCTTACCACCAAGGGCACAAAGTACGCGCCAAGGACACAAAGGTTCTGCTTACTTGCTATAAAAAGGAAGATTAACCACTTTCGCTTTCAGGTCTTTGTTCCTTATACGAACAAATATTTCCGTATCCGGTTTCCAGTATCCTTTATTAAGGTATGCCATACCTATCCCCTGTTTCAGCATCGGTGACATAGTTCCCGAGGTCACCTCCCCTGTCTTGTTGCCTTTTTCATCAACCACTTCATAGTGCTGACGGGGTATGCCCCTGTCTATCATCACAAAACCCTTAAGTCGTTTATCGACTCCTTCATTTTTCTGTTTCAGCAGGAGTTCCTTATCGATAATATTCTTTGTATCGGTAAATTTTGTAATCCATCCTAATCCGGCTTCAATCGGGGAAGTCTGGTCATTTATATCATTGCCATATAGACAGTACCCCATCTCCAGACGCAGGGTATCCCGGGCCCCAAGACCTATCGGTTTAATGTCGAATTCCCTTCCTGCTTCAAAAACGGCATTCCACAGCCTGGAGCCATTTTCATTACTGACATATATCTCACACCCGCCGGCTCCTGTATAACCTGTTGTGGAGAAAATGACATCTTTAATGCCTGCAAACTCAATCTGTCTGAATGTGTAATACTCCATGTCTGTAACAGTAGTTTTGGTCAGTTTCTGCATTGCTTTCAGAGCCATCGGCCCCTGGATGGCAAGCTGAGCCGTATCATCAGAGACATTTATCAGATCCTTCCCGGGAATGAGTCCGAACTCTGCTGCATGACTGACACACCAGTTCCAGTCCTTTTCTATGTTAGCTGCATTTACCACAAGCAGATATTTCTCATTTGTGAACCTGTAAACAAGAAGGTCGTCGACAATGCCTCCTTTCCCGTTCGGGAAGCAGGAATACTGGACTTTCCCGTCATACAAAACCGAAACATCATTCGATGTTATATATTGAAGAAAATCCAGTGCTGAAGGCCCGGTAACCCAGAATTCGCCCATGTGTGAAACATCAAATACTCCGACCTTCGTACGGACGTGGATATGTTCATCGTTTATGCCTGTGTATTCCACCGGCATATTGAAACCGGCGAAAGGCACCATTTTTGCTCCGGTTTCAATGTGATATCGTGTGAACGGTGTATTTTTCATTACAGTAAAATTTTAAATTACAACAGTTAAGTAAAGTGCAAAAGATGCAAAGTTTTTCGGCAATAAGGATGATGAATGTCAGAATTCAAGGATTTTGAATTCCACCCTTCTGTTAATTGTTCTACCTTCAGATGTCGTATTGTCGGCAATAGGCTGCTGCGGCCCGAATCCCTTGTACTCAAGCCTGGCCCGGTCAATTCCTTTCTGTACAAGGTATTCCACCACCGATTTAGCCCTGTCTTCGGAAAGTTTCAGGTTCAGCTGCAGGCTTCCGGTATTATCGGTATGTCCGCAAATCTCAATTTTCATCAGTGGATTATCGTTAAGGATCCCGACCAGTCTGTCGAGTTCCGTATAGGAACCTGTGGTCAGGATTGATTTGCCGGTCTGAAAAAGAATATTATTAAGAACAACCTTTTTACCGACCTTGACTTTTATCAGTGAGGCATCGAGGTTAAATGATTCTCCCTGGTAATTATCGCTTATGTTAACCTGCTTCATATCAGAAAGGAAACCGCTTGCCCTCAAATCAACCATATATGATTTTTTTGATGGAAGCCGTACACGATAGGTTCCGTCAGCATCTGAGCTTGCCGTTGTGGCGACTACGAGGTCGGTGGCAAGATCGATGATATCAATTTTAGCCAGCACAGGATCTCCTGTTTCAGAGTCGCTGATTCTTCCGATGAGGTAAAGAAAAGACTCTTTCGGAGGTTCAGGGACTACAGGTTCCGGGATGACTTCCTTAACTATAACTATCGTGTCTCTTACAACTACGGTATCTGGCTTTGGCGGTTCAACCGGGATAACAACAGGTTCCGGGGGGAGCAGCCTTCCAGAATAAATATCAAGTCCGCCCATACCTCCGCTCCGGTTCGAAACGAAATAAAATGTACTGTCGTCCCCCCACGATGGATGATAGAAGAGATCATCCCACGGCGTATTTATGGGGTAACCGCAGTTAACCGCTCCTGTCCACTCACCCATCTGGTTTTTAACACTATAGAAAATATCATAGCCGCCGATGCTGTTATGCCCTCGTGAAGCGAACCAGAGGGTGTCGCCTCTCTCAGATAGCCTGACTGATTCTTCATCATAAGGAGTATTTATTACAGGGCCGGCATTCACGGGTTTTGACCATTTACGTTCATTCAGCTTTTTGGCAAAGTAGATATCCTTGCCGCCATAAGAATCCTTTCCCTTGTTGCTGACATACCATAGTTCCATACCTGAGGAAGATAATGTAAATGAAGTTTCCGAACCTCCTGTATTTATTTTAAAGGGCACCGGAGCAGGCGCTCTCCACTTTCCCTTCTTATTTACAGCAATACGTATGTCTCCCTCATTCTGGTAACCAGTATAAACATACATTTCCTCGCCGGTGGGATTAAGATACAGCGGCGCTTCACAGAGCGGTGTTGTTAGCATCTTGCCTGCAGTTACGGCAGGGCTCCATTTGCCGTTAACCATCGAGGAAAGAAAGATATTCTCATCATACCTTGTATCGTCATATAATGTACTCGACTTTGACAATTGCCGGCGGGATGCAAAATATATAGTACTGTTGTCCCGTGAAAGAACCTCGGAATATTCATCAGCGCCGGAATTGATTCCCGAACCCAGATTCAGAAGATCTACCCTCAGGGTATCTTCCGTTACCATCAGGGCTGACCCGCATTCATCAATATATTTTTTGATCTGAGCAATCTCATCTTTCTTTTTTCTGCCTTTCGATTCAAGATATGAATTCAGATTCTCTATCGCTTCCTGATACCTGCCGGCATATTGCAAGGCACGGCCCGTGAACAGGAGAACATCATCGGTAATATCATTCTTAATCTGAAACGCCTTAAGGAGGAATCCTGCTGCTTCATCCTTGTTGTCGGATAGAAGCGCTGCCACACCGGTTTTGTAGTTCAATTCCGCATTTTCCTCATTGTAAGCCGTGGCCCGCAGGTACTCCTCATATGCATTGCCGTACCATACTCCTTTGGTTTCGAAATACTTATCACCGTTCTGTATATGTTTCCATGCATCCCTGAATCCATCTCTCCCCTTCCTGAATTCAGACTTCCTGATTTTAACATCAGTCTGTGCCTGGAGTCCGTGCGGAATGACTAATAATACCACCGCAGTCATATATAAAATATACTTCATAGCATACTCTTTTTCATAGTATAAAAGTAGCACTTATTTCCGTTTTTTAAAATAACGACTGATCGATCACGGGAATTTTGATTAAAAATTATTTCTATATTTGTTATATTCTTTGCATTCTGAAACTTATCAAAAATCTTTGTCCGATATGGATTATAAATTCATAAACCCCGAATACCTTGATTCGGTTTCCGGTGGTGATAATGAAATAATTATTGAGATAGTAGGCATATTCAGGGAGCAGGCATCTGAGATCTGCAACGAAATGAGAGCCCTTCTCTCTGAAAAAAAATATCATGCCCTTGGTTTATTAGCACATAAAGCCAAATCGTCAGTTGCTATAATGGGCATGAACGACCTTGCCCTGATGCTTAAGACTTTCGAACTTCAGGCAAAGGAGGGAAAAGGAACAGAAGAATATGACAACTATATTTCAAGATTCAAAAATGATACATGTGAAGCTCTGAAAGAACTCGATGATTTGATTAACAGCCGGAAAAACCAGAAATAATGATCAACATTGAAAAAAGAGATAAGATAGATATTATCACATTTGGTGTGGATAAGATCAATGCACTGATAACCGATGAGATACGGGATGAGATCAGCAGGGTTTTCGAAAATGCAAATGCCAAAGTGATCATTGATCTGAAAGGAGTCCAGTATGTCGACAGTTCCGGTTTCGGATGCTTCCTGTCAATAATGAGAACAGCCCGGAATAATTACGGATCTCTTAAATTTGCAAATCCCGAACCTGCTGTCAAACAAGTTCTTGAAACCCTCAACCTTCACACTGTTTTTGATATTTACGACGATATTGACGTGTGCATGAGGGCATTAAGATGAAAAACAAATACCCCCGTCCCGCCTCGGGCGGGACACCCCCTGAAGGGGGTTAAAAACCCAAAATATCTATCGCTAAGTTTAAACAGGTTGGGTTTATAGCCCCCCTTCAGGGGGGTTGGGGGGTCATACTCTGAATCTCAAATTCCCTTTTTCTACAACCACCTTTATTTTAGAATCCCTTGTAATCTTCCCCGATATAAGTTCCCTGGAAAGCTCATTAATTATCTCTCTTTGTATCAATCTTTTAACAGGTCTGGCTCCAGACTGAGGGTCAAATCCTCTTTCAGCAAGCCATTCAACAGCCTGATCAGAAAAATCAATATTGATATTATGTCCTTCCAGCAGTCTCCTTACGACTGAAAGCTGGATCCTGACAACCTCTTTTATCTGTTCTAAGCCAAGAGGATTGAACATTACTATCTCATCCACCCTGTTAAGAAATTCCGGACGAAGTGATTTTCTCAGGAGCATGAAAATATCCTTCCTTAGTTGTTCTTCCTCAGGAGCCGGCATAAGGTTATTCCATTTTTCCATCCTGTCCCTGATGATTTCAGACCCGAGATTGGAGGTCATTATGATTATCACATTCCGGAAATTAACAGTCCTCCCCTTGTTGTCGGTAAGCCGCCCCTCGTCAAGAACCTGAAGTAAAAGGTTAAACAGATCGGGGTGGGCTTTTTCAATTTCATCGAGAAGCACAACGGAATATGGCTTATGACGGACTGCTTCAGTGAGCTGTCCTCCCTCCTCATAGCCTATATAACCGGGAGGTGCCCCGATAAGCCTCGATACGGAATGTCTCTCCTGGTATTCAGACATATCGATTCGTGTCATCAGGTTCTCATCATTGAAGAGGAACTCTGCAAGGGCTCTTGCCAGCTCGGTCTTTCCGACACCAGTTGTTCCCAGGAATATGAATGAGCCTACAGGTTTTTTCTCATCCTGCAAACCGGCTCTGGACCTCCTCACTGCGTCTGAGACAGCACTTATTGCTTCATTCTGACCGACAACCCTTTTATGAAGTTCATCTTCAAGGCGAAGAAGCTTTTCCTTTTCACTTTCCATCATTCTCGAGACAGGTATACCGGTCCATTTTGAAACGATTTCAGCAATATCTTCCGATCTTACCTCTTCCTGTATAAGAGCCCCCTTGCTTTTTTTCTTTTCTATACTAGCCTTAAGGTCAGCCATTTCCTTCTCAATCTGAATCAGCTTCCCATACCTTATCTCGGCAACCTTCCCATAATCACCGGTCCTTTCTGCCTGTTCAGCCTCAAAGCGAAGTGAATCGGCTTCCTCTTTTTTAGACTGCATCTTCGCTATCATCTCCTTTTCTGTCTTCCATTCAGCCCTAAGCGTGTTTCTCCGGGTATATATTTCTGCAAGTTCACGGGATATGTCTTCCTCCTTTCCCTTGTCGCCATCGCGTCTTACTGCTTCTTTTTCTATCTCAAGCCTTGCGATGCTCCTTTCAGCTTCATCAATTTCTTCAGGAACAGAATTCATCTCCAGCCTCAGCCTTGAGGCGGCTTCATCAATAAGGTCAATTGCCTTGTCGGGCAGGAACCTGTCTGTGATATAGCGTGTTGAAAGATCAACCGCGGCAATTATGGCTTCATCTCTGATCACAACTTTATGATGCACTTCATATTTTTCACGGATACCTCTCAGGATTGAAATAGTGTCTTCCCTGTCGGGTTCATCTACCATAACCACCTGGAATCTCCTTTCGAGAGCTTTGTCTTTTTCAAAATATTTCTGGTATTCATTAAGCGTTGTAGCACCGATTGCCCGCAGATCGCCTCTGGCAAGAGCGGGTTTCAGGATATTGGCAGCATCCATAGCTCCTTCAGATTTACCGGCACCTACCAGCGTATGTATCTCATCTATGAAAAGTACAACTTCACCTTCAGATCCAATAACCTCGTTCACCACTGATTTAAGTCTTTCCTCAAACTCGCCCTTGTACTTGGCACCTGCAATAAGCGCACCCATATCCAGCGAATAAATGACTTTCGATTTAAGATCTTCGGGAACATCTCCCCTTACTATCCTGTGAGCTATACCTTCTGCAATAGCAGTCTTCCCTACACCGGGCTCACCGATCATCAGCGGGTTGTTTTTTGTGCGTCTTTCGAGGATCTGAAGTATTCTCCTGATCTCATCATCGCGTCCGATAACAGGATCAAGCTTGCCCGACCTGGCTCTCTCGTTAAGGTTGATCGCGAAGCGGTTAAGGGAATTAAAGGTATCATCGGAAGTCTGGTCCTCAACTTTTGCTCCCTTGCGCAGCTCATCGATTGCAGCTCTTAATCCCTTCATTGTAATCCCATGATCCTTCATCACCCGTGCTGCCTTGTCGTCGCTGTCCAGTATTCCCATCAGCAGGTGTTCGGCAGTGATAAACCTGTCTTTCATCTTTGCCATATGATCTCCTGCCTTCCTTACGGCATCCGATAGTGATGATGATATATAAGCTTCGGCTCCTGAAACTCTTGGAAATGATTCAATGACTTTGTCAATGTCTTTTGCGACCCTGGCCTTATCTACACCCTGCTTGCTCAAAAGGAAATCGGTTATGCTCTCAGCTTCTGTCATTATTCCCTTGAGAAGATGAGCACATTCGACAGCTTGCTGCCCTTTGGACGCAGCTATGTTGAATGCCTGCTGCATCGATTCCCGGGCTTTTATGGTGAAATTATTCATGTTCATATCCAGAATCTTTTCTGACTGTTGCTCAAATTACCTGCCATCCTCAGAAATTGGACGAATTGACATAATAATATGATCATTATATGTCAGATTGACCTTCAGGAGATCTCCTGATTATCAACACAAAAGTATTTATGTATAAAGATTTATGATTTACCAAACAAGGGGGGTCGATACATGTGTTTAAACAAAGATACCGGGAGAAGACTTTTAACTATATTTACTTCAAATTCTTCTCCTATGGCAAAACTTCTCTGGAAACCCGGGACAATGGTCTATCCTCTTCCTGCTGCAATGATAAGCTGCGGTTCTGAACCGTCTGAATACAATATTTTGACTGTATCATGGACAGGCACTATCTGCACTGATCCCCCGATGTGTTATATATCTGTCCGTCCTGCCCGCCACTCTTACAACATCATAAGGAAAAACAGGGAGTTTGTTTTAAACCTTACGACAAAAAAGCTGGCCTTTGCCGCCGACTGGTGCGGGGTGAAATCAGGTAAGGATCACAATAAGTTCTCTGAAATGAACCTTACTCCCGTTCCTGCTTCTGAGATAAAAGCGCCCCTGATAAGGGAATCACCGGTTAATATCGAATGCCGAGTCAGGGATATTGTGGAGCTTGGTTCACATCATATGTTCATATCTGATGTCGTTGCAATTAATGCCGATAAGAAATACTTCAATGCAAAAACAGGAACATTCAGATTGTCTGATGCTGAGCTTATATGTTACTCACACGGAAGGTATTATGAGACTGGCAGGATGATAGGTAAATTCGGATTTTCTGTTGAAAAAATCAAGAAAAAAAGGAAGAAGAAAAATAATTAGCCTATTTCGCTGTTCTTTTTTGCATCAAATAATAAAATTAATAACTTCAAGTCCGAATAAAACTGACATTCCCTTATGAGTGAAAAGATTCTTGAAACCTTGATGCAGCTCTTTGCCATAATCGCCAAACCACAGGCCAATGATCTGGAAAGGCGGGGTGTAGTTGAAGCTTTCCTTAAAAGACTGCTTAACCAGGAACTGGTAAAAGTTTATCTGACTAAATACGACGAAGCGTTTGAGGAAGCAAGGAAGAAGCTTGAGAAAAGCAGCGCCGAGCGCCGCGAGGGTGCAATAGCCATCAGGATAAGGAAACTCTGCAAGGAGATCAATGAACAGGGTCAGCTCGACCAGGAACAAAGAATATTCGTTGTAATACAGGCTCTCGAATTCTGTAAATCCGACGCGCAGGAAGTAAGCCAGCTGGAGCTGGGATTCATCAGCACGCTAGCCGAAGGACTTAATATCACTGAAGAAGAATACGGACATATAGAACGGTTTGTACTCAATCCGTTTACTAAAGTTCCCGATAATGAAAATATACTTCTCATCGACGGAAACCAGGAATCTGCTCTGAAAGAAGCAAAACATATATTTAAAGAACTCCTCAAAGGCCAAATATGGGTCCTCTTTATTCCTTCCGTCAAGCTTTACTTTGCGAGATTCAAGGGTTCGGGTGAATTGTCAATGAACGGACAGCTGCTGCTGGAAGAAAAAGTATACCCTGTGAGCCAGGGTGCTTCAATTAAAGGCTATAAGATAAAACCCATCTATTACTGGGATGTTACCATGCAGTTCATGCTGGAGGAATTCAGGGCTTCCAGGGTTGTCTATGAGGTTAACAATATTGAATACAGATTTAAAGGCGGGAAAGTGGGTATACACCACATGAGCTTCAGGGAAGAATCCGGCAGGATGGTGGGAATAATGGGAGCCAGCGGCGCCGGCAAATCAACCCTGCTCGGTGTGCTGAATGGCACCAATCCTCCTTTCGACGGTGAAGTGCTTATCAACGGTGTCAACATTCATAAGGAAAAAGAACAAATAAAAGGACTTATCGGTTACGTCTCCCAGGATGATCTTCTCATTGAAGAGCTGACTGTTTTTGAGAACCTGTACTATAACGCGAAACTCTGCTTTGATAACCTTACCGATGAAGAGATAGTTGCCAGAGTGGATACCACGCTCAAAAATCTTGGTCTCTTCGAAATCCGGGATATTCAGGTAGGAAGCCCGCTGAACAAAAAAATCAGCGGCGGGCAAAGAAAAAGGCTCAACATCTCACTTGAGCTCATCCGCGAACCTGCAATAATGTTCCTCGATGAACCCACTTCCGGTCTTTCATCGCGCGACTCTGAAAATATCCTCGACCTCCTTAAGGAACTGGCCCGTAAAGGAAAACTTCTCTTTATCGTCATACATCAGCCTTCGTCCGATATATTCAAGATGTTCGATAAGCTGATAATACTTGACACAGGCGGATACCTTATATATAATGGTAATCCGATCGAGTCAATAGAATATTTCAAGAAGAGAATTGAACAGGCCAATTTCAACGAAAGCGAATGTTATGTATGCGGCAATGTAAATCCCGAGCAGATCTTTAATATTGTAGAGACAAGGGTCTTCACGGAAAGTGGTCAGCCTACGGATACCAGGCGCATCTCCCCTGCCGACTGGAGCAATCTATATAAATCCGAAATGAAGGAGGACGAGCGTGAACCTGCCTCGACAATCCCCGAAATAAACTTCAAGACACCGGGGAAACTCAAACAGATGAAGATATTTGTTAAACGGGATGTCCTTTCCAAGATATCTGACCTGCAATATCTTCTGATCACTCTCCTCGAAGCGCCGGTTCTGGCGGTTGCGCTGGCTGCCCTCATCAGGTATTTTGACGAAAGCGCTGACGATCCTCATTATACACTATTGTACAATGATAACCTGCCTGTCTACATCTTCATGTCAGTGATCATTGCCATCTTCATGGGACTGACAGTCAGTGCCGAAGAAATCATTAAAGACAGAAAGATCCTCAAAAGGGAAGCATTCCTGAACCTCAGCTGGAACAGCTACCTGATGTCGAAAGTATTTGTTCAGCTTGGCATTTCTGCCATCCAGGCCCTGACATTCGTCATAGTCGGCAATCTTATAACCGGCATAAGGGGAATGTGGTTTGAATACTGGCTTGTGTTATTCAGCTGCTGGGCAGGAGCCAACATTATGGGGCTTATCATTTCAGACAGCTTCAAGGCGGTTGCCACCATTTACATGTGGATTCCTTTCCTTGTTATCCCCCAGATCATCCTGAGCGGCGTAATGGTTAATTTCGACAAGCTTAACCCGAGAATTTCCAATCCTGTGGTGATCCCGTTTTACGGTGAATTCATTACGGCGCGATGGGGTTATGAGGCACTTGCAGTAAAGCAGTTTAAGGATAACAGGCACGAAAGGTTGTTCTATAATTATAACAAAGCTGTCAACGTTGCAGACTTTAAATCTCATTTCTGGGTTGGGGAGATGAAAAAGCAGCTGGATATAATCAACAGCGATCTCAGAAATGGAACGAAAGACCATGAGTTTGAAAAAACACTGAAGCTTATAAACAGTGAATTTGAAAGGGAGCAGAA
>Ga0172362_10002604_pt1 | contig 15623 bp, 14 predicted proteins | sample LakKivs1_kivu2a2_FD_114534 | JGI IMG/M metagenome (GOLD analysis project Ga0172362, IMG submission 114534) | Sediment microbial communities from Lake Kivu, Rwanda - Sediment s1_kivu2a2 | ecosystem: Environmental > Aquatic > Freshwater > Lake > Sediment | place: Rwanda: Western Province, Lake...
CGCCTGGGTCAAGACGACCGATACCACTGAGTCAGATTGGTTCTCCGTTAATACCGCTGGCGGGGGCAACGTTATCCTCTTCTGCATAAATAACCGGGTAGCGGTTATGTGGGATGGCCCTGACAACCGCTTCGAGGGCTATGGAACGACCGTTGTTACTGACGGCCAGTGGCATATGCTGACGTATGTCCGAAGCGGTTCAATCGGGTACATATACGTCGATGGAATTCAAGAAAATACGCACACTGCCAATTTCAGTTTCAGCGCGACTGACCGCTGGTCTATAGCCCAGGAATGGGATGGCGATACCCCCAGCGACTTCTTGACCGGCACCGTAGACGAGGTTGCCTTGTGGGACCGAGCCTTGACGGTTCAGGAAGTGGCATATTTGTATAACAACGGCAAAGGCAATGTACCCACCGCCGGACCTTATGTCGAAATAACTGAGTCCGATGGTAACAGTGTTGTGCAAGAAGGTGGAGCGGCCGATAGTTATGAGGTCGTCCTCAAGTCTAAGCCTACCGCCGATGTGAGAATTACAGCTACGCCGGGTGATGGTCAAATTGACCTTGGCAACGGTCCTGGGGCGGTCGCCATTTTGGAATTCACCGTCAACAATGGCTTGGCCATCCCTGATCGGGACTGGAATCTGCCTCAGATGGTAAAAATCACCGCTGTTGACGATAGTGTTTACGAAGGTAAAGCTCCTCACACGACCATCATCGCGCATACCGCTGTGAGTGCCGACCAAGATTATAACGGCATAGGCATCGGTTCAGTAGAGGTTACTGTCGTTGACAACGAACTGACTTGCGGCGACTGGGGTTATTTGCCCAGCGATTTGAATAGAGACTGTTATGTAGACCTGCTTGATTTTGCGATATTTGCCCAGCAATGGCTGCAAATTGGCAACAATTGACCGAGCGCGAATTGCTCACAATAGTATTATTGGTTTCTGCCGCGACGGCGGCCAGCCAGGTGACCTCAATTACCGAGGTCGACGTTGGTCCTTATGCGCAATTCACCGGGCCGTTTACGGTGGTGGTTCGCTGGGACACACCTGATGCACGCGACTCGCTTGTGGAATACGGGACAACAGCATCGCTCGGTCTACGGGCAACGAGCTCTTCACCTACTACTACTCATGAAATTATACTGGACAATCTGCAATACCGGACAAAGTATTACTACCGCGTTGGTTACAGCAGCGGTGCAGAGGAACATGTCAGCGATGTCTACACTTTCGATAGTGCCATCAATTACACCCGCATGGACTGTTCGAATGTGATTTCACCCTATCCGGCCGATGCACTTAGCTCAATATATCAGGCCGCCGCTGAGCACATAATCAACCAAACCCGCGTCACAAAAGGATACTGCCTTGTCTACGGCTGTGGTGAGGGAAGACTGGCGTTTGAGCTGGCTAAACTAAGTGACATGATCATTGTGGGAGTGGATACGGATGTAAGCAAGATCAATATCGGCATCAATAAATTGATGCAGGCTGGTGTGTATGGGGCTCGAATCAAACTTCGCCAGGTTGACTCACTGGATAGCTTGCCGTTCAGTAAGTACTTTTTCAATCTGATAGTCTCTGATCAGAATATTTCCGAAGGGGCGTGCGCTGGCTCTGCAACGGAGATGTTCCGGGTGCTGCGGCCGAGTGGCGGTATCGCCTATTTGGGTCAGCCAAATAATTGCCCAAACCAGCTTGCTCAGGCCGAACTTGAAGCCTGGCTGAATGCTGCTGGCCTGACGTATAGTACGACCAATGACGACGAAGGGCTTTGGTCCAAAGTTATTCGTGACCCGCTGCCTGGCGCGGCAGACTGGCCGCGTCAATACGGTAAGACGGATAATGCTGCCAACACCGGCGACACGCTCGAAGGGGCCACGCAGACCGGTCAACTGATAATACAGTGGATAGGCTGGCCCGGCTCAGATTTCGGAGCGGACCGTAATCCCCGTATGCCCGCTCCAGTGACGGCCAACGGCCGGCTGTATCACCAGGGTCTGGACCGTATTCTGGCAATGGATTCCTACAACGGTGCTATATACTGGTCGCTTGATATTCCTGGGCTGCTGCGGGTCAATACACCGCGGGATGGCGGCTACGCCTGCGCCGATAGAGACGGATTATACATAGCCGTCGACGATGACTGCTGGTTTCTCGATGCAGACACAGGTATTCGAAAGCGAACCTACACACTGAACGAAGACAGTCTTGAATGGGGGTACGTAGCGATCTCAAAGGACGTGCTGTACGGCAGTGCCCAACTCGATGGCGCTCATTATACGAATATCTGGGGCGATAGCGGCTGGTATGATGCTCCTTCCGGGCCTGTCACCTACAAGGTCTGCAGCAAATACGTCTTTGCCAATGACAAAGTCACCGGCAGCCGACTCTGGACGGATAATCGCCCTGAGCGAGGTATTATCATCAACTCAACCATTACGATCGGAGGCGGCAGGCTTTACTTTGTTGAAAGCCGCAACCCTGTAGTCAAAAGCTATCCTTCAGGGCGAATCGGCCTCGCCGAACTGTGGCTGAATCAATACATAGTCGCCCTGGACAAAGACAGCGGAACAAAAATCTGGGAGCAAGCTATAGATACTGCGGACGGCACAGTAGTATTTTACATGCAGTATGCAGACGAGAAGCTGTTAATTACCTCTTCGGACAACCGTTACAATATATATGCGTATGATGCCAGAAACGGCGCTGCTCTATGGTCCAACAATCATCCCTGGACGAATGATAATCACAGCGGTCACATGCAGCATCCGGTGATTGTCGGGGATACCATATACCTTGAGCCTAACGGCTACGACCTTGACACCGGCAATCTGGTCACTTCCCAGGTGGGGCGTCACTCAGGCTGCGCCACTTATGCCGGCACTGCTGGGGCTCTTATCTACCGAGGCGCCGGCGGCAACATTGCTATGTGGGACATCAATTCAGGAGCCGTTACCACCTGGTCGGGCATCCGTCCCAGTTGCTGGCTGAGCACTATTCCCGGCGGAGGAATGGTTCTTTCACCCGAAGGCAGTGGCGGATGCAGTTGTAACGGCTGGCTCAACACCTCCATCGGCTTTATACGTAGCGAGCCAGGATCAACCGACAGGTAGAGGCCAGGAAAAAAGGACTATGGCAACACGCAAGATACAAAGGCACAAAGTGGCAAAGGCACAAAGTAACAAAGTAGCTCTGTGCCTGTGTGCCTGTGTGCCTCTATGCTTGTATGCCTTTCAGTCCACATTGGCTCAGGACTGGCCCACGTACATGTATGACAACGCCAGAACCGGAATAACTGCCGAGAATCTTGCTCTGCCCGAATTGAACCAGGGTTGGGTCTACGTCCCACCTGTACCACCTCAGGTTGCCTGGGACGGCGGTGCTCCGTGGGACGCTTGGCGCTCAAGCAGTAGCACGAATGTCTGCCAACTGACGCCGCAGCGGGACTTTGATTTCGTGTTCTTCGTCACAGTTGTTGGCGACCTGCTCTACTTTGGCTCTTCGGTGACCGATTCTGTCCACTGTCTTGATCCGCGCAACGGCCGGCAAAGGTGGTTCTTCACCACCAATGGCCCGGTTCGTTATCCGCCCAGCTACTACGATGGCAAGCTATACTTTGGCTCTGATGACGGCTATGTTTATTGCATTGCTGCCGATAACGGCGCCCTGTTATGGAGATATAGTCCCGCAGGTGATACCAGTCTTATAGGCAATAACGGCAGCTTGATATCGATGTGGCCAGTCAGGACCGGCACAGCCGTATTCGATGGAAAAGTATACTTTGCCGCATCGCTTGTGAGCTGGCAGGATTCGTATCTGTGCAGCGTCGATGCTCAAACCGGCTCAGACAGCGGGCCAGGACTTTATAAGGTCTCCGGCGGCGTCACACCTATGGGTGCCATAATGGCCTCGCCGACCAAGCTCTATTTGCTCCAGGGCAGGTTACATCCTTATGTCTTCAACCGCGAAGATGGCTCGATCTTGGGCAATTTCGGCGAACGTGGACAGAGCGGCTGCTATGCCCTTTTGACTTCGGATTCTCGTTTTATTCGCGGCCATGCCAAGGTCAATGCCGCAGGTTACGAACTCGCTGAACACAACGCTGAGACCACAGACCGTATTGCTACACATCCCAATGGGCGTCGTCTGGTCGTCTCGGAAACCGTGGCCTATCTGCTAACTGAGACCTCACTTTCGGCCATTAACCGCAGCAATGCAAGTGCAGTCTGGTCGATTGTGTGCGACTGTCCGTATGCTTTGATTCTGGTGGGTGACGTTCTTTTTGCCGGCGGTACGAACAAAGTTGTTGCGTACAGTACCGCCAATGGGCAGGATCTCTGGAGTCGAAATGTCGATGGTCGTGCGCGTGGTCTGGCTGCCGCTGGTGGGCGCCTTTATGTCAGCACTGATACGGGACGAATTTACATGTTCGGGTCCACCAATTTGCCAGCCGACTTGAATAAAGATGGTACGGTTGATCTGCTTGACCTGGCTATTTTTTGTGACGAATATCTCGGATGTACTGACCCTGCAAGCACTCAGCGGCCTTGCCAGAACCCGCAGAACCCGTAAAGCGAGATCCTCGGTCGTCACTGATTGTGCATGGGCGGCTGTACAAATTGGCCAAAAAAGGTTGAAAGCAGGCCATGGATTCTAGTATCCTATGAACAGTCAGGACGGGGCAACAGAATGAAAACGTGGAGAGCTTTTACCTTAATTGAGCTGCTGGTGGTGATTGCCATTATAGCACTGCTGATGGCAATTCTGATGCCCGCTCTGAGGGCGGCCAAGGAGCAGGCCAAGAAGACCGTTTGTACCGCACATGTTAAAGACCTGGTCTTAGCCCTAAAAATGTACGTAGAGGACTATGATGGGAAAACACATAACTCCCCAAATAATGGGCTCTGGGACAACGCATGGGAAAAACCACCGGTCGTAACGGAATATGGGCCAAATGATGATATGGCCTACTGGGGAATTGCGTACTTCCCGTACGCCAAGAATAAGAAGATTTTTCGCTGCCCCAGCACAAAACGGGTGGATGATTGGCCGGAATGGGGCTGGGGAAAACCGTACCAGATATACTTCAGATACTGCTCCTACGGCCTCAATGGATATATCACAAATAAGAAGATTGATACTGCCTTTAAACATCAAAGCGAGGTGATTGCTTTTCAGGACCACATAGAGCAGTTATTAGACGACAATGGCGATATGTTTAGTATCAAACCACCAGCCCCCATCAATCTGACACAGTGGAGACACGGGTACGACTGGCGAGGAGATGAATTTCCAGAGGCAGTTCAGGAATGTTTTCGCCATCGCGGGGTATCCGTTACCGTCTGGTTGGATGCGCACGTGACGGAGATAAAAGAGACCACAGGCAAAGATGTTCCTCGCAAATGGTACACTGGTCAGTCGGAGTAATATCTGCGCAGTAGGGTAATTAGAAATACAATAGGCGGGGGCGGAATTGAACCGCAAGGCCTGATAAAGCGAGGAGTTTCCTATGCTGACAATGCGTTTCTCTTGGAGGTTTCATCATGTGCTTGGCAGCCTGATGCTGGCGGCCGGGTTGCTTCTGTCACAAAGTCTTTCCGCCACCGCGCTACCCGGTAGCTCCCCGGATACCGATTCCCTGGCTAATGATGTCGACCTCCGGCCAGCCTTTAAGAAATGGGGACTCGGCACTCGCCTTCAGGGCAACCGGAACACCTGCTCGGTATTCACCGTGGCAGAAGCCATGGAGTATGCGCTGGCGAGCAAGAGGGGCGGAGGAAAACGATTGAGCGCAGAGTTTCTCAACTGGGCTTCCAACCAGGCCCTCGGCACAATGAGTGACGGCAGCTTCTTTTCAGATTTGTGGAAGGGATTCATGATCTACGGCGTATGTCCGGAAGAGGATATGCCCTATCAGGACAAGTTCGATGCCGGACTAAAACCCAGTCAGGAAGCGGTGGATCACGCGCTGGAATTGCTCGATGCCGGGCTCCGGCTGCATTGGATCAAGCCGTGGAATCCAAAGACGGGATTGACCGAGGAGGAGTTTCTTGCTGTCAAACGCACGCTCAACAGGCAATGGCCGGTCTGCGGGGGCTTCCGCTGGCCCAAAAATGTGTGGTGGAAGGACGATATTCTCGAAATGGCGCCGCCGGATGGCGTTGTCGATGGGCATAGTGTGCTGATTGTCGGCTACCGGCGAGATGTAAAGCCCGTTGAGACGAATCCGGCTCGGGCGTGGCGTCATCTCATGGAACGAAAAGATCGGCTTGCGGCGGCGGGTCTGAATGGCGAAGCTCGCCGCTTTCACTGTCTTGCCAAATTTTCCGCAATGCAAAACAGATGGCATTCGCCACGGATAAAAAGGCGGTTGGACACCGCCACTGGCGAGGCGATGACTTGCTCTCCCATCTGGTTTTCCGCCAGAACCTCGAACTTGTCTTCCACTTGGGCCACAAAGACAACGCCATCCCCCCGTGCGGCGTACATCTTCCCGCCTGCGATTATTGGCGAGGCATAGTATCCGTCGCCTCTCGGAAGAGCCCCTTGCCACCAACTCCTGCCCGTAGCGGGATCGAGACATTCCACCTCTCCGCGATCTCCCAGAATATAAAGCCGACCGTTGTATACAGCAGGGCTCGGCACAGACTCGGAGGTCTTCTGGCGGCTCCAGACTTTATGGGTGGCGGTCACGTCGCCCGTCCCGCCCAGTTTGATAGCAACAGGGCCGCGCATGGCCTCGTGGCAAGGAACGATCAAGAAACCAGCCGCGACCACTGGAGAGGCCGCCGAGGGATAATGGGCGATGCTTCGGGGATTGAAGTCGCCGCAGGACCACAGCAGCCTGCAATCGACCGCAGCATGAGCGGTGACGTGGTCCGCACCCCAGGCTACCACGGCCTCCTTACCCTGCTCCCGGATTACGAGCGGAGTCGTGTAAACATTGTCCATTTCCTCGGGCGTTTGGAAATTGCGAGGCACTTTCCAATTGAGATGACCGCTGGTCTTGTCGAAAGAGGCCAGCCATGACTCCCCATGGTGCATGCGAGCGATGACCACGGCCTTCTCCGTCAATACCGGCGAGGTGCCCCGATCCCAATACATGTTTTCGGGGCCGAAGGCAGCCACAATGTTGGTCTGCCAGCACACCTTGCCCTCGAAATCCAGGGCGGCCAGTGTTCCGCTGTTGAAGAAAGCAAAGACGCTGACACCATCGGTGACCGGAGAAGAGTTGCAGCCGGAACTCAACTTACTCTTGCCTGGTTTCTCGTTACCGAGTGTCGTTTGCCAGAGTCCCTTGCCATCCCAGTCAAAAGCCAGTGCCGCGTCCTGACCATTAACTGGGGCGGTGAGGAAAATTCGCCTATCCCAGACCACAGGCGTGGAGCAGCCCTTGCCGGGTAGCGGCGCTTTCCAAAGCACGGTGTTGGCGTCCCACGTCACCGGATAGCTGCCCTGGCTCGTGCTTCCGTTGTCATTCGGTCCGCGCCAATGCGGCCAGTTAGCCTTGTCCTCTGCTCCAAAAGCGGCGGTAAACCAAAACACAGGCAAGAAAATAAATACTGCAACTACGATGGCCCTTTTCGAATTCATGTTATGGAACTTTCTTTGCCGAACCATTGATTAACAGGTCACTGTGACCTGTTAATATAACATTGGCGGGATTTTTGGTCAATCACAAATCAGCTTGAATTTTCTTTCGTATGAGGCTTGAAAATCGCAGTGTTTTCGTGTTACAGTATCCGGGTTAACGCACCAACACCTCGCCGTCCAGTATCGAACTGATGCGCAAACTCCACGCGTTGGTGCACTCATTTGGTCCGGACAAGGCTCTGTTCGCAAGCGATTGTTCTATGGGCAATTTCTGCCTCTGGGGCGATGGCGAGGCTGGCGACCACTGCTATGACCGGTTGCTCGGCAATCCGCTTTATCGCCAGCAGCCGGTGCGTTACGTGGCAGCGCTAGGCGATAAGGCGTGGCAGCCTTGTGCCTGGCTTTTCAAGTCATTGTGGCCGGCGCAGATGGATCTAGCCCGGAAGGTCGGGGCGGGCGTAGGTGTCACCAACGGCTGGGGTGAAAATCTCGGACTGGCTCGCCTGCCTGAGGACATCAAACAGCAAATAATCCGGGACATCGAGTCGCTCGTGAGAGGATGAAGGTTGCCTGTGTTAAACATCGATCAAGGAGGTTTACTTATAGCCAAGAGAATGAAGCGAAATACGGTTGCTTGTCTTTTATTGTGGTTCTTTCTGCCGATTGCCATGATAGTGGGAACACTGCTTCTGGTGGCCGGCGATGTTGTGGCCGCCGACAGAATAAGCGTCAGAAGCCTACTCCAGGAGATGGTGGATCTTGAGAATCTGGCGCAGCGGCCCGAGCCGTTTTTCAAGCAAGCCATGGCCAGCAGCTACAGTCGCAAGAGCCACGAAGGGGGCGACGCGTGGTTTGATAACTACGACGTTGGGCAGTACGTACGCACGGAGACGAACGACGGTCGCAAAGAGCACGTGCTTGCGGATCTAAAAGGCCCTGGCACGATCACCCGGTTCTGGTCCGCCAATCTTACAAACGTGAATGTCACGAGGTTCTATTTCGATGGTGAGGCGCATCCTCGTATTGAGGTTCCTCTGGCCGCGTTGTTCAACGGCAAAACTGAGCCTTTCGGGCAGGATTTTTCGTACATCAGTGGAACGGGCGGCAACTTTTACTACCCGATTCCATACGGCTCTTCGCTCAAGATCACCATCGAAGAGAAGGACAGACCCCTCAGGCTCTATTACGAGATCGGCTACCGTAAGTATCCGGCCGGCACGGCCGTGGAGACGTTCGATCCTCAGAAGGCAGACTCGTGGCAAGACGTGCAGATCCAGGTAGCCCACGCGCTGTACCGCCCAGAATCTGTTCCGTTGCCGGAAGAATCTCAATGGATCAGCCGATGTCTGACGATTCCTCCCGGCCAGACACGCAGCTTGCCTGCGGTGCAGGGGGAAAAAGCCGTCTACCGTTGGTCCACCAGCGTGTTGGATACGAAGGAGAGCCTCAAATGGGACGATCCGAAGCGGGCTCATAATGCGTATCGATTCCTGATTCTGAGCATCAGTTTCGACGGCGAGGAAAGCATCGCGACTCCGCTGGGCGATTTCTTCGGCTCGGGGCCAGGCGTGAATCCCTACGAGAATTTGTTCTTCACCGTCGATGAAAGCGGATGGATGACCAGCAGACTATTGATGCCGTTCAAGAATTCGATGAATTTGAGCCTGACCAATGCCGGCCAGATCTCCTACACGGTAGAGATAAATTTGCGTGTTGCAGCGCATCCGTTCACGGACCGCAGCTATCACCTGCGCGCACAGTGGGAAACTCTCACCCGCCAAACCTGGCCTCCCTTCGACACGAACTTCCTGAATACGACAGGTGAAGGCAAGGTCGTCGGCTCCGTGTATCAACTGGCCAATACGGTGCTTATCTGGTGGGGCGAAGGTGATCAGAAAATCTTCATCGATGGTGAATCGTTTCCGAGCACATTCGGGACCGGGACAGAGGACGACTACGGATTCGCATACGGTCATAACGGACCGTTCACCCGTCCCTATCATGCCCAGACACGTGTGGACGGACCGGCAAGCGGCGGCCACATCAGTCTGAATCGCTGGTACGTGCTCGATGCACTCTCGTACAGCAAAGCCGTTCGGTTCGATCAGGAGATATGGCATTGGATGCCCTGCCAGCCGACCTGGTCGCACGTCGTTTACTGGTACGCCAAATCAGGCACGCCAGGACCGCTGGCGGTCGATCATAAGACACTCGCGCCGCTATATCTCGGCATACGCGAGAACATGCTGGATCCGTTCGAAGGCGAGGTGCTTGCATTCGAGACGACCGGTGGGACGGCTGAAAAACAGCATCTGGCAAACTGCTCTCGCGCCGAGCATCTCGTCTGGCATGACGCCACGTCGGGCGATCGGCTGACGATCCATTTCCAGTTGCCTGAAGCGGGACGCTATTCGATCGAGTTGAACCTCTGCATGTCACCGGACTACGGCCGGCAGAATCTTTCGATCAATAGCGTAGCCGTAGAGCAGGTTATCGACTGTTACTCGCCCAAGCTCTACTGGCTGCACCCGATGCTCGGCGTGTTTGACCTCAAAGAAGGGGACAACACTCTGGAGGTCGTGGCGCTTGAACCTAATCCGGAAGCATCGTCAAAGAGCCTGTTCGGTTTGGACTACATGTTCCTTATCAGGCAGTGAGAGTGTGGTCTTGCGAATGTCGCAGCCGCCAAAAACTGAAATCTTAAAGCGGAAAACTAAAAACTGTTGAATTCCAAAGCTTTGCACTTTAAGTTTTAAGTTTGTAGTTTTTTAGCCCCGTTTCCGTCTTCTTCCCGGAGGACTTGAGCAGATCTTTGGTGCGCTGGTCGAGTGGTTCTATCGGGGGCTTAGGACACTCGGATTGATAATCCGAGCGTCTTTATCTTTGCCGATTCTATGACCGCCACGGCTTCGTTTCTGAGCCGAGAATGCAGTTTGTGCATTGAATTTGCACTCGAAAAGCTAAAGCAATGCGACAGACCGTAGCGCAAAACTGACACAAACACACATAAAAAGGTCCTGATAGCCCAGAAATGACGACAAAAAATCCTTACTGCTAAGGCTTTACGAATGGGCAGGGGCGGAATTGAACCGCCGACACACGGATTTTCAGTCCGCTGCGGTAAAAATGCAAGCCCTGATAAGATAGAGACTTACAAATCCGCCGAAACGCAGTTGACACCCCAGTTGACACCAAATTTGCCAAAACAAGGCAAAATTGACACCGAAAACCTACCCCCTGACCTGGCTGAGATTGTAGCTATTTGGCCTACTCTGCCGGAGTCTGTAAAGCAAGCCCTGCGGGCTTTGATACAACCGAACGACCGGTAGATGCTGAGAGAGTAAAGAATGGCGACAAGATACCAAGAACGCACCTGCGATACCTGGGATTGCTTTTGGGTAGCTATGTGCCTTGCTGCTTTGTACGAAGAAGGTAAGCTGACAGACCAAGAATACCAAAACTTGATAGATGACCTAATTCTCGATACTCAAAAACAAGATTAGGCTTGCCTTAACTACTGGTTACGCTAACCTCTACCGGAACTACACCTATCCCTGCAATCCTGCACAGTTCGTCAATTGTAGAGGCAACCAGACGTCCTGCCGAAGAAGATAGCAGCGCATGTTCTATCTCTCGTGCTCGACCGGCTGGCCCTGGTAGGTAGCCCTCTTTTCGGATTGTTGTTAAGGGATGTTACTATTGCCTTAGAGTCTTTGCTCTAATCTGTCAGTTTTTTGTCAGGGCTGCTACTACCAGCCTGATATGGTTATAAGACCAACATAAGATAGGGACAAAAAGCATTTACAAACCTTATAGAAACATAACTTCTTAGCTGACATATAGATACCTACTGACAAGCATTAGCTTATATGACACGTTTCTTGACTCAGCTATCAAGGACAATTAGGGTAAAAAGAGAAAAAAGTGTATTAAATGTGAACAATTTAGCTGATTTTTCTTGACAAAAGCCCTTGAAAATGTTATCATAAAGCTGAGAAAATAAGGAAAATGTTTTTAACTCGCAATTGGGAAAGCGGGTTTGAAACCATAGAGAGAGGTAATAGTGTATTGTTAGGCTGCGCTGTTACCTTTTTTATTTGGTCAGGGATTGTCGGCCTATATTAAATTTATCTGTTATACTTTAAGTGTGTAACTTGCATTTTTACAAGTAAAAAAAGTAAGGCGAAACATGATACTAATGGGAATAATTGCTTTGGTGCTTGTGGGACTTGGTTGGTTGATGAAACTGGAAAATCCTCCCTCTGAATGGGAAGACTGGGAAGAAGAAATATGAGTTATCTTGCAGGTTTAATTTTAGCAATAGGATTTTGGGGAACATTGTGGTTAATTGACTGGCTTCACGAGCCAGATACAAGAGCAGAAGATTTAGCTCAGGAAGAGTTTGAAGAACAGTGGAAATTTGAAGAACTATATAAAACTGAACTTGAAGAGGAATATAAAAATGAGCTATAACCAACATTTACCACAACCAGATACAAAGGAATATGAAGAAGCATATCGACAACCTATAGAGGAATATCAAAAGGCTTTAATTAACTATCCGAAGATTTTAGCCAAAGCTAATTTGAAAAGAAAAATTTGGTGGTGGGTAGCATTTATTTTAGTGAACTGGGTTGCGATAAGCATAGCCTGGACCGGCTATGACTAAAAAGGCTTGACAATGTTCAAACGATAGAGGAGCAGAGATTGCGTTATTTCTGGCAAGGCAATTGCCGATAAATAGATGGGTAAGACTAACATGACAGAAGAAAATCAACAATCTAAGTTACAGGAACTTTCAAAGAGACTATTCGCTATTTATGAAGGTTTCTACAAGTTACGAGATTATATTCATGGCCTCAAAACAGTGTTTGCCGATGATAAAGAATCTTTGGTCTGCCTGAGAAACAGAATAATTCAACTGCTTGTCAAGGTTTATCAAGCAAACATAATATATGTAGACACATTATGTCCAGATTTGCTTTATGAGCTATATCCTGAAGATATTATGTTTAGGCGTCCCCTGGATGGCATTCAATATATCCTGCAAGATTTGCTGCACTTAACTTTTTGGCCCGAAACAAAGGAACTCTGGCAAATATGGAATGGAGACTCTGAAGACGACAGTAACGAGACAGTACAAACAGCTATTCCTGAGACACTGTATGACCGTATTGCTGACCTAATAAGTAAAGACAAAAGTTATTGCGAGTGGGGGGAGTATCTTAGCTGCCTAAAAGATGCTTCTGAAAAAATAGCAGGCATGTATGTTAAGGAACAACTTCAGAGAAATGAAGATAATCCTCACGTAGAGAAAAAGGTAAAGCACAGAAAGAATGAACTAAATAGAAAAGTAAAAAGCATTCTCAATGACAACCCAAGCATGTCCTCTGAGCAGATTGCGGAAGAGATAGAGAGGGAGGACAATACTAAAACTTCGGCAGATAGTGTTAGGCAAACAGATGCTTGGAAGCAAAGAAACACGAAAAAAAGTTGTCCAATATAAAAAATTTTTTGGGCTGTTGCCTTACACTTTAACTTACATTTCAACTTACGTGCCACGTCTTACATTAGCTTAAAAAACGTACTCTACTTTTATTGTCACCACGTCTTACGAAACTTTAATCTCGATGCAAGTCCGGCGTCACCTTACACATTAACTTACAGGCTAACTTACGTAAGTTGTTTATTCACAAGAATTTACGTTGACTTTTAGTTCACAAAGCGTATAATTTACAGAAAGAATGAGAGAAGTCTCTCATTCAGAGAATTTTGTTGTCAAGTTGTTTTTGTTAAGGAGTAAAAATGAACCAAAATCTTTTGTCAGCGAAGACGATAGCAAGTATTTTGAGCCTTAGTAAGCGTCAAGTTTTTCGGCTTAACAGTTCTGGCAAGATTCCCGCACCGGTAAAAGTTGGTGGGGCTGTTCGTTGGAAACAGTCTCATATAGAGTTATGGATAAACCTGTCCTGTCCCGACCGGAAGAATTTTGAGGCTATGCTAAAAGCGGAGGATAAGAATGTCAAAGCAGCGTAGAACGATAGGTTTGCTATCATTCCTTCGTGGTAGTTCAGACCCTAACGATGGGACGCCTGGCTGCTCTAACTACGACCACGAACACGGAGGTTGTCTCTTATGCTGGACTGAATGTAATAAGCAGGTTTGTGTAGCTTGTGAGCGACAAGATACCCGTTGCAGGGTCGAGCAAGGTCAGCGTTGTGCCTACTTTGAGAAAGCAGTACTGCCGACAGCCTGGCAGATAGACGCCGGAGAATCTATTTTAGACCAGTATCAGGGCCAGACTAAAGCTGTGATACAGGTTCGATGTAAAGAAGCCAGAAGATGCACCTGTGGCGAGCCTCTGAAACCAAGAAAACGTTTCTGTGATAAATGCAGGCAGAAACGGAGAAAAGAAGCATACCGTCAAAGTAAGCAGAAAACAAGGATTCCAAAATGTGTCGCTGTCCACAGTTAAGCGAAACAGGCCCTCATATAATGCAGCAAATAGGCAGTTTTGACACACTTTATGAAGGGCTTTTGGAAATACGTGGTTCTGGTCTCAGGTAGGGTTTCTATAAGTTAAGTGTGGACATTTTGCAGGCAATAGGATGCTCAACAGAAAGTATGAACAATGATTAGAGAAGAACTTGAGAATTCACTAAAAACAAGAGAACAGAGATACAAAGAGAGAAAGTGGAAGAAGATGTATGTGTCCCGTGCAATGATTACATCAAGGGCGTTTCTGTCTTTGAAAACTGCTGCTGCCTGTCAAGTGCTTATGATATTTTTGAACAAGTGCCGAATGGAAAAAGTACAATGGAAGCCAGGCACGCGGGATAAAGAATGGCGTATCACCAACAACGGAGAAATCCAGTTTACGTACAAAGAGGCCAAAGAAAAGTATGGTCTATCTGCTGGCAAGTTCAGACGGGCCATAGATGAATTAGCAGAAACAGGATTTATTGATATAGCAAAGTCGGGATTTGGTTTGCAGAAGGACGTTACACTTTATGCCATAAGTAACCGCTGGGAAAAGTATGGGACTGATGAGTTTGTGCCTATGGAGCGACTCAAACGGGTAGAACAGCTTGGCTTTAGCAAAGGCAACACACACGGTAAAAACAGTAAGCAAAAGATAAAGTCAACGCTTATGGATAACTGTTGACCAACTGTTACGGATAACTGTTGTAGATGAAATCGACCGACATTTTTGAGATAAAATCAGGGTATGCTTGAAAAAGCTCAGCAGTTATTGATAACTACGTTTTACGTATATTGCCAGAGGTATGGTGTACGAAGCTACAATGAACAAGCAAAATAAAACAATACTGAATTATGCACTGGATTATCACAAACTTGGCTTTTGTGTGATTCCCATAAAGCCAAAGAGCAAAGAGCCTGCCATTAAGTGGAAAAAATACGAGACACAACGCCCTACTGAAAAGCAGCTAAAAAAGTGGTTTAGCAATAATCATAACAATATAGCTGTAATGATGGGTAAAATCTCTGGCCATTTATCCTGTCGGGATTTCGATGACGCTGAAGGAATCAAAGCGTATGAATCCTGGGCAAAGGCGAATCCAGAATTGGCTAAAGTGCTGCCTACGGCTAAAACTCCAAACGGTTATCACGTCTACTTTCGTTGCAAAGAACAAACTGAAACTTTTGAGCATCTGCCAGACGGTGAACTACGTGTCAGTCGTTGTTATTGTCTGCTGCCACCATCGAAAGTTGTAGATAAGAAGACCAAAGAAACTCTGTCCTATGAATGGATTATCAAACCGGATGGTCAGATACATGAACTTGACCCAAAAGATACTAATTGTCTTTGTTTATCTGCAAGTGATGTTACAGAGAGAACAGAGAGAGTAGAGAGAACAGAGGAGAATAGAGAGAATATAGGAGATAGAAAGAAAGAGAATATAACTCAGGTAACAATTACTGATAAGATTAAGCAGGCTATTGCCAGAACCTTGCCTTTGTGTTATGGCACAAGACATCATAAGATATTTGA
>Ga0172362_10002609_pt1 | contig 15604 bp, 14 predicted proteins | sample LakKivs1_kivu2a2_FD_114534 | JGI IMG/M metagenome (GOLD analysis project Ga0172362, IMG submission 114534) | Sediment microbial communities from Lake Kivu, Rwanda - Sediment s1_kivu2a2 | ecosystem: Environmental > Aquatic > Freshwater > Lake > Sediment | place: Rwanda: Western Province, Lake...
CGCCGCTGCTCTTCACCGCCCTCAACAGCCCCTTCTGGATGCATTCCCTTGGCGGGCCGACGGCAAACCTGACCGTCACTATCTTCAATTACTCGATGTCCCCGTACGGCGACTGGCAAAGGACCGCGTGGGCGGCCTCGTTTCTTATAGTGGCTGGAGTCCTAGTGCTGAATGTCACCGCACGCAGCGTGCTCAAAGAGAGAAAGAGATGACCGTGGCCCAGCAACCACCCGCTCGAAAGCTGTTCCCGCTGCTCATGCCCCCCGTGGCCGGGAAACCGTCCGTCCCCGGCGACAAGGCGAACGAGCCCACGGTCAAGGTCAGCGTCCGCGGCCTCAACTTCCATTATGGTAGACACCAGGCCCTCTTCGCCAATGACCTCGACATCGCCGCCAACCGCGTCACCGCCATAATCGGCCCCTCCGGCTGCGGCAAGTCCACCCACATCCGCGCGTACAACCGCATCTACCAACTCTACCGCGACCAGCGCGCCGATGGCGAAATCCTTCTCGACGGCCACAACGTCCTCTCTCCCGCCACCGACCTTATCGAACTCCGCAGGAAGGTCGGAATGATCTTCCAGAAACCCAGCCCCTTCCCGATGAGCGTCTTCGACAACGTCGCCTACGCCGTCAGGCTGCACTACCGTCCAACGAGGATGGAACTCGCCGACCGGGTCGAGGACGCCCTCAGACGCGCCGCCCTATGGGTTGAAGTCGAGGGGAAACTCAACGCCCCCGGCACCGCCCTCTCCGGCGGCCAGCAGCAGCGTCTCTGCATCGCGCGCGCCATCGCCATCGAGCCCGAACTCCTGCTGATGGACGAGCCGTGCTCCGCCATAGACCCTATTGCGACCGGCAAGATCGAGGAGCTAATTGAGGACCTAAAGACCGCCTACACCATAGTCCTCGTCACCCACAACATGCAGCAGGCCGCGCGCGTGAGCGACTACGCCGCGTTCTTCTTCGAGGGCCGGATTATCGAGTACGGACCTACAGAGCAGATATTCTCAAACCCTTCGAAGAAACAGACGGAGGACTATGTCACTGGCCGTTTCGGCTAAGCCACAAGGAGCTGCCATGCCAAAGCATATGCAAAACGCGATGGAGAACCTGCAAAGGAAAGTCCTCTTTCTGTGCGCACTGGTGGAGGGAAACCTTCAGCGCGCGGTGGAGTCGGTGGAGAAACGCGACGGGCAGTTGGCCGCGCGGGTCATAGCCGCCGACAATGAGGTCGACCGCGTCGAGGTCGACATAGAAGAAGAGTGCCTCAAGATGCTGGCCCTCTATCAGCCCGTTGCAGCCGATCTTCGGTTCATAGTCGCAGTCATCAAACTCAATAGCGACCTCGAGCGTATCGGGGACCAAGCCGTCGATATCGCCGAACAGTCCTCCTACCTTGCCGAGCGCGAGCCGATCGCAGTCCCGGCCGGCATCCACGCCATGGGCGACAAAGCGGCTTGGATGGTGAAGTCTGTCCTCGACGCGCTTGTTGAGCGGGACGCCGAGCTTGCGCGCCGCGTCTGCGCCGCCGACGACGAACTCGACGCGCTCAAACGCGATATGCTTCTTCGAATCGAGGAGGCCATCGCGAAGAACCCGGACAATCTCGACCTGTACTTTCACCTGCTGACCGTTCCGCGCAAGTTGGAGCGCATCGGCGACCACGCGACGAACATCGCCGAAGACGTTATCTACATGGTCGAAGGCAGCATCGTCCGTCATCTCCCGTGCGACGAGAACCAGCCTGGGTAGAATCTGGCACGTCCGCGGAATACTACCACGGTTCTGTGATCATGCGGAACACGAGCCACTTTGATGTTCCGTGAAGGCGAATCACTCACCAACCGCACAATCCTTGAATGTTAGGGAAGGTGCCCGCCGGCATCGAGGTCTCGCGCTCGAAGCGAGGACGGGGGCTGCATGCGTGCTTGACCGTAGACTGCTCGGAGGTTATAGTTTTTGCTGTCGGCTGCACGCGGCTGCCACGTAGGTTCGGGCAGTAGCCGTAACGTTTTTAGCGACAAGAGGGTGCGCCCGTAGCTCAGCTGGACAGAGCATCGGATTTCTAATCCGAGGGTCGGAGGTTCGAATCCCCCCGGGCGCGCCATTTCTAACATCCCATGTCCTAATGATTTACGTCGCGCCGCACTTTCCGCTGCATCCCCGGGTATCTCTTGACCGCGTCCGGCGCCCAAGCGACTGGAAGCACCTATGCCGCCGGGGCGATGTACTTTGCGGCTTTAATGGCTTCGCGCAGGGATTCGACGATTGACTTCTGAGGGGCGGTGAATGCAAGCCGGAAACCGACGTCCGAAAACTCCTTCGCGCCGGCTTGATCGTAGTCGTACGCCGTACTGAAGGGCTTCGATGCGCCGTCCCAGAGGTCGGGGGGCGACAGGGCCGAGCCACCGATAACGGAGAACTTCTGTGCGGATTTGTCGCTGTAGACAAACTCGGCGACGTTGCCGACGAGGTTGTGGAACTTCGCGCTGCCGCTTGTGACGTCCTGGAACCAGAGGCATCCGTCGTCGCTACTACTCACGGTGCCGTCGCTGGGCCGCTGGCCCTTCAGGGAGAAGATCCCCTCGTCGGGCCCGCTGTACGTGGCTCCAGTTTCCCTTTCGAAGCCGTCTTTCTTCTCGGGGCCCTTGACCTCGACGTTCGCGGCTGGGCGGCCGGCGGGGACGCTGCCGGCCCGCGCAGGCAGGATTCCGGCGAAGAGTCCCCAGACTGCGACGGCGGCAACGGTCAAGGCGGTTCGCACGGCGATTCCCTGAGATCCGAATTCCCGCGCCGGCCTACAGGACTTCGCCGGCAGACCACGGCTACAATCCGGCCCGCCTGCCGGAAACCGGGCAAGGCCAAGTGCCAATATGCTCCGGGCTGTCCCAGTGTCAGCTGAAAGTCCTACAGGGGCGTGTTTACCCCCATGAGGCTACGCAGCCTCTTCTTTGCTGTCAACTCTCGTCTTAGCGCCGTTATCACACTGTGCAAAACCTCAGGTCGGGCTCGCAATTCGCGGGTTGCAGGTCCCCCCGGGCGCGACGATTTTCGCGACGGCGCATTACGGCAGGCCAAGAGACCATGGGCGCAGAGCGGTTGCCGGAAGGTAGACGGGGACCGGCCAGGGCGCACGTAGCCCGATTCGGCCCGCGACCCGCGCCTCCGGTCCGAGCTAGGTCCCGGACAGGCAACGGGACTGCTCGTGACCCAACGTGCGAAAGATCCCCGGCACTGCCTTGAATCAGGCAAGAACGACGGCCGGCCGCACGGGCGGGCTCGGTGAGCGTTGCGGGTCTTCGCGCCGACTCCGGCGGGTTTCCGGCATGAACCTCGTCGTCTCGGGCTTGGCCGGAGACGACACGCCAGACAAACTCAGTAAGTCAGCCGCGCCGAGAATCCCGCGATCTTCAGGTCCACGCCGCTGGACGTGACGTCTTCCACCCGGAAATCGCCGAGAAAATCGCCTTTCTTCACGCGGAGCATTTGCGTCGCGCCCTGCGCAGTACCGAATGGTGAACGCGCCGATCCCGTGTCCGACTTGGCGGAGGCGGGAACCTCCACCCATGCGACTAACTGGCCTTCCTCCCGAAGAATGGCGGTAAGCCTCATGTGGCGCAGCTGCTCGTCAACTGCCTGACGGGAGAGATCGCGACTCTCGACGGGGACCTCGGGCACAAAAAGCGTACGGGCGGCAAATGCTCGCTCAAACGACGGCGCCGAGACTGGGACGATCTCCGGAGGTGCCGCTTCGGACTGCGCCCGCCGTACGCCCGCACCCGCCAGCGGCGGCATCGACGGCAGGGGCCACAGCGCCTCGCTGGCAAGCCAGGCGAGGGCGATCACCAGGCACGCGGAAAACACGCGCGTGTGCCGCGGCCACGCGACCAACGGCTCGGCGCGCCAGGCTGCGGTCCGCCCCGGCGCCGCGGAGGCAGGCTGATCGGGCAACGCCCCCGGCGGGCATCCGGCGCTTGAGGCTTCGGATTGGACGCTCATTTCACGGTCCCCTTGGCTGCCACGACCTTCGTGAGTTTCACGTTGACGGCGAGGTTCTCGGCATCGTCCAAGGCCGTTATCTTGATGTCCTCGACGCGTATGAGCTCGTCCGACTCCTCGAGCGACGCCAGAAAACGCGCCAACCACACGGGGCGCGTCTGAATGCCGAGGCGCACCGAGTAGAGCCTGTAGTACGGCCCCACCTCGATGGGAGGCTGCTCCTGGCTGACAAGCTTCATCTCGTTGGCCGCCGTGAGGTCGGAAACGGTCTTCAGGAACGCAATCCATTCCTCAAGATCTGTGCCCTTCTGGGAGATCGCCGTTTCGTATGCCTTGTACCTCGCCTCGATGCCTTCGGTAAGGGCCACTGCCTTTTCCATCTCCACGAGGTCCAGGCTCGATGCCGCCACGCGTTCGTCGAGGTCCCAGACCGCGGCCAATTCCGGAAAGAAGACAAGCCGGTATACGACGGCCGCGCACACCACGGCGAAAGTTACCGCAGCCAGGCGCCTCTCGCGCGGTGACATATTCTCGAGCATCACTTTTCCCTCGCGGCCTTGAGGTCCCTGACAATAGTAAAAGCGATGAAGGTCTTGCCCGAATCGTTGCGCAGGTATGCCCTCGGGCCCTGCTGCGAGGGACGGCCGAACGCGGGGTTCTTGTCCAACAGCATCGCGTACTCCGACGCCCTGAACAGCTGTTGCGCCTGTCCCTTGATCGTCAGCACCCCCTGTGAGTCGATCTCCGCCGAGGTCAGGGTTATGTCAGAGGGAGTGAGCTTGTAGAGGGCGACCAAGACGTCAAAGACTCGGCTCTGGCCGGCCAGCTGCCTCTCGATGGCGCCGAGCCTCTGGCGTTTTGCGTCCACGTCACCGGCAATCGGCCGTATCCGGGCCGCCCGCGCTTCGATTTCCCCCAGGAACCTCTCCGAGCGGTATGCCCTGACGGCGAGGGCAAGCCACGCCGCGCAAAACGTCATGACCGCCGCGAGAACGCTCACCGATACGACATAGAGCCTCGAGTCTTTTCGCTCGCGCTCGGCCGCGTCGCCCGTCCGGAGGCTCAGGTGCAGGCCGTCCGCAAGCATCGGCCCCAGGGCTGCCCCCGCGGCGATATGCAGGTCGGTGGCCGCGGCTTCGCCGAGCAAACTCGCCGCGCGCGGTGTTTCCAGCGCCTCGACCGGAAGGCCCGTTAGCGCCCCGAGCTCTCGCGCGAATCCTTCATCATGCCCGCCCCGCGCAAGGCATATGCCGCACACTTGGCCGGACGCACCCGCCCCCGTGTAAAGCGAGAGAAGCACGTCGATCTCCAAAGCAGCCTCGGAGGCGGACATGTGTCCCCCCGACGACGCTATGCCCCTGTCGACCTCGATGCCGTGGGGACCCACTATCGCCAGGTCGAGCCCGTCGCCGGTAACGGCGGCCAGGATCACCGCCTGGCCGGGCCATGATCCTTTGCCCGCGAGGTAATAATTGGCAAGGCTCACCGTGGACGGTTCGATGGCCACTCGCGGGGTTTGGGCAAGCCCCAGCGCGTCGATTCGAGACGCCGCGAACGACGCTTCGGCGGCCACCACCCTGCACAGGGTGTACCCGTCCTCTCGGACACACAGCGGCCGCCAGTCCCAGAGAACCTCCTCCGGAGGCAGTGGAAACAGGTTCGCCAGTTCGTACTTGAGCATCCCCGTCAGTTCGTCCCGGTTTGTGCCGGGCAGGGCGACTACCTTTGCGATGAAGAACCGGCGCGGGAGCGAAACGCGAACGCCTCGGCAAACGGCCGCTTCACGACCAAGGGTCTCGGGCTCCAGCGCCGTCGCGACGGGGCCGCCACGGCCGAGCGTCGCCCTGGCCGTCGAGTGGACACCGATCCCCGCGCAAACGCCCACGTAGGATGGCCTGGCGAGGGCGGCGCCGGTCGTCCGCCGAAGAACCGTCCAGAACCGCCGCAAGTGACGCTCGACCGCTTGGCCCAGAACAGTCTCCGAAGTCATCTATCTCTCCCGCCATGAAACGCACTCGGCGCCCTTGTCGCCGCGGACGAACACGACGTCGAGGCGGACGGCGGCCGAGTTCGTCCGGTCCGCAACCTGCACCCTGACGTCGAACGTGTCCGATGCCAAAACACAGGACAACTCCATCTGCCGCTCGACGAACTGCGTAACACCCCCCACCTCGAGGAGTTCGTCGAAGGTCACGAACGGCACGTCGTCTTCGGTGCGCTCAAGGCTGTCTTGTCCGGCCCGCCTGCCGATGACCTCATCGGCGATCTCCGGCGTGACTCCGGGGATCGTCAGCAGGACCTGCTTGGGCGCGGTGTTGAGGTTAATCCTCCCGTCGCCGTAGACGGTCAGGTAGTCCCTCAACCCCTCCGCGGCGGGCCGCCGGTCACCCGACCCGTCCGGCGCCCTGACCGCGTCGCCGTCCGCCCCGAAAAGAACCGCCCGCGTAAACCCGCGCACGAGCAGCAGCTCGTAGACGCTGTCGAAGGGCGCGTTCTTGCACACGTAAGCGGGCCTCAGCGTTCGATAATACGAACTCTCGGCGCCCATCGGAGACGGCGCGTCGTCCCCGTCGCGCCAGTCGAGAATCGCCGACGCCGCTTCGTCGTCGACGACGCCCAGGCTTCGCAGTTGCCCGCGATAGGCGCTGTTGATGTTAAGCCTGCCGAGTTCGTCGAAGACCATCCCTTCCGCCCTAAAACGTTTGAGTTTCTCGTCGTCGAGTCCGCCGAAATCGCTCGGCGCCAGCCTCAGCGGCTGCGCCCAGGCCTGGCCGTGGAAGGTGCAGTCCTCGTCCCCGGCGTCTATCCTCGCGGCGGCAAGCGACACGATCCCCTTCGCCAACTCGCGCATCTCCTCCGCGTGAAACCTGTAGGCGATGACCCTCCCCTCGAGACCCAACCTGTAGGCAAGCCCCAGGGCCAATAGCGACAGCGCCGCCAAGAGCCACAGGCAGATCACGAGTATCACGCCTCGCCGTCTTCGCCTTCTCACCGACTGCACCTATTTCACCTCGTCCCGCGGCGATTCTTCGTTGCCGGCGGCCCCCGCCTCGCCTTCGGCGCCCCTGCCAAGCCCGTCCTCGATGGTATCGAGGGTCGGCTCGGTCTCCGACGACGTCCCGACTATGCGCGGGGTTATCACGAGCACCAGTTCCCTCTGAGAACGGTCCCTGTGCGTGTTCCTGAAGAGAAGCCCCAGAAGCGGAATCCTGTTCAGGACCGGCACCCCGTTGTAGGACTTCCCGCTCTGCTGGTCTATCAGCCCCCCGATGACGAGCGGCTGCCCGTCCGCGACGACGAGGCTCGACTGCATGCGGGAGGACGACACGACGGGAACGCTGTTTCGGAACTCCTCGAGCGAGCTCACCTCGAGCGCGACGTTCATGGAGACGACGTCCCGTCCGCTTATCTTCGGCGTCACCTTGAGGGTGACACCGACGCTCTTGAATTTCACGTTCTCCAGGGTCGTGTTCGTATCGCCGGAAACCACGACCTCAGTGTACGGTTCGTCCGTCGTCACGGTCAGCACCGCCTCCGAGCCGTCCCTGACCAGGACCCTGGGGCTGGAAAGGAGCCTCGTATTCGAATCCGTCTCGAGCGCCTCGAGCAGCGCCGTGAAGTTGTTGGTGGCGAGGTCACCCACCCTGAGCCCGCCGCGCGGCACCGCGGGGATCGCGGGGGGAAACGTCCCGGTAGCCCTGACGGCCGTGCTTATGGCGTGGTTCATGTTGCTGACGAGCACGTCGTAAGTTATCCCGAGCTCGTCGACTTTCCGCTTGCTGACCGACATGACCTTGCCGGTAATGCAGACCTGCGCCGGCTCGACGTCCCACTCCCGAAAGAGCGTTATCACCTGCTCGATCTTCGACGCGGTCGAAGTCACCGTCACGCGCCTCGTGGCCGGGTCCGTCTCGTAGTGGTCGAACGGGCTCAAAAGCACGCTGGCCAGCCGGTCGTCGATGCCGAGTTCCGAGGGATCGGCGTAGTTGAACTTGTACGTCTCGGTCTCGGTGGGCGCGTCCAGTCCCGCGACGACCTCGGCTATCTGCCTGAGCCTGTCCGGTACGTCGGTGACCCAAACGGCGTTTACCCTCATGTCGGGCACGACCGTCCCCTGTCCCGCGAGCGATCCTACGCTCGGCGCAAGGCCCTGCGGCCTCCCCGCGGGGCGCGTTGAAAGCGCCGCCGAAGGTGCGGCCGCGGGCGCCGGCGCGCCCGGCGGCGCGGAGCCGCCGGCCAGCGCGTCGATGTTCCTGTATCCGCCGGCGCTCGACTGCGCCGCGCCCGTCTCCGGCGGCGTCCCGGCGGGCTGCACGCGTATTACCTGCTCTTCGGTTATGCCTTTTCGCAGGCCGAACATGTCGGCCAAGTACGATGCGACCGTCGTGCATTCGGCGTACTTGAGGCAGAATTGCCTCGTTTCTCTTTGCGACGGAAGGTCGAGTTTTCCGGCCATTTTCTCGATGGTTCCTATCTTGCCTTCGATGTCGCTGACGAGGATCTGGTTGGAGGACTGATTGGGCGATATCCTGCCGATCTGCGAGAGAAAGGGCTGCAGCGTCCGGCTGGCTTCCTCCGCCGTCACGTTCGTCAGCTGGATGACGGCGTCCTCGAGCGGCTGGTCGATTTCGGCCGCGACGTTGGTCAGGATCTCGAGGTTCGGGGGCGTGTCGTATATGACGAGGCTACTCGACTCCGGAAGCGCCGCGACCTTGCCCTGGTTACTCGACAGCAACATCTGGAGCGCGGCGGCCACGCGTTCGGGGGGCGCGTTTTTCAGTCGAACTATGACTTTTCGCGCGCCGAAGCTCTGGCTGTACTCATCGCGAGTCATTATGTATATACTGTTGCCCTCGACGTTGCAGGCCAGGCCCTGGGACTTGACGACGGCCCGGACGAGGTCGCTCGCCAGCATGTCCTGCGCCCACAGGCCGAAGCGTACCTTGCCCGCGGCCTCGGTGCACACGATCTGCCACCTCGTAGCGCTCGAGACGATGCCCATCACTGCGCTCACGGTTATGCCGTCGTTCTGCATGCGCAGGAGCGCCACGTCCCCCGGCGGAAACGGCTGCTCGACGGCGGCCGGCGGCGCGGCTTCGGGCGACTCGTCGGCGGCCATAGCGAACGCCGCCGACATGACAACCACTACAGCGACAAGAACGCGCACCATGTCTTTTCCCCTCGTCAGGAGGACCCGCCGGCCGCATGCGCCGGCACTTCAATGACCATTTTCTGCGACCGCCGGACCCGGCCGTCGTCGCTCGTGATCTCCAGGCTCACTTCGACTGCACAGGGCTGTCCAGTCTGCTTCCATTCGGCCAGCCACTCGCCTTCCTTGAGATAGCGAAGGGCGAATGCTCCGACCCTCTGCGCGATCGCCTCGCGGGACGGCTCATCGGCAAGGGCGACTGCGCCCGCCGCGGGCGTATCCTTGAGGCGAACCACCCCCTCCTTCGCGCCCCCTTCCCCGTCGAGATAGTACCGCACGCGATGGTTCGGCCAGGCGGGCGCGCCGGGCCGCCCCGCCGCCGTGAGAAACTCGACATAATCGCCGCCTCCTTCGAAGGCCGGCTTCGGCTCCACTTCCCGGTTCCCGTCCTTCTCTTCGATGAAGATCGCCCCCTCGATGTCGCGCGCCATGCAGTCCAACACGTAGACCGAGTCGAAACTGAGTCCCGATTCGGCCGTGCCGTAGTTCCAGGCCGCCAGCCCCGCGTGAAAGACGCCGTAGATGGCGCCGAGCGACGCCGCAACGATCGTCAGGGACAGCAAGAGCTCCACAAGCGTGAACCCCCGCCCCTCTGCCCGGGGCACGTCGGCCCGGCTTTTGCGCGCGACCCTCACAGACATCACCTCCGCTACACCTGCGGCATTCGAACGAGGGTAACGAGCGAATACTCCCTCGCTACGCCTCGGCTCTTCCAGCGCACTTCGACCCGCACGGCGAGCACGCCCTGCTCGCCCGTTTCCCTTACTTGTCTTCGCCATGTAAAACCCGGGTAATCCCGCCCGAGGTCGCCGGACTCGTCGCTGGTAAGCAGCGAGGGGTTCGCGCGTATCTCGGCCATGATGCTCCGGCTCCAGGTCTTCGCGATCGCCTCGCTCTTTATCCGGCTCACCGCGCCGGAACAGACGGAGAACGCCTCGAGTACGGCCACGAGCCCCACCCCGAGCACCGTCATCGCCACGAGGACTTCGACGAGGGTCTGCCCCCCCCGGGGCGCCGCCTGCTTCCCGAGAGTCGCGCCCCCCCTATTCATCCGGGCGCCTCCTGGCGACCGTCGCATGCATGGCGCCCCTGAGAACCTGGACGTCGTATTCTTCTCCCGAGACGCCAAGGACCTTCAGCGTACACGGCTCGCAGCCCCCGTCGGGGCGGAAATCCACGTAACCGCGCCCAGCGACGAGTGCGTCCGCAAAATCGATCACCACGACGCGGACGCCGTCGGGAAGGGGGCGCACGAGGGGCAAGAAGGCCTTGCGGTCGGCGGGAGCCCTCTCCTCCGTCACGCGGACCTCTGTCCCGGACGCTGCCGCCTCGAACCGAAGGGTCCTGCCCTCGAGGATGCTCGTCGCCCGGGCGTAATCCAGTGTGGCGGCGACGTCGTACGCGCCGCTTTTGGCCTTCATCGAGTCGAACGAAACGGAGAAGCGCGGCACCGCCACCGACACCAGCACGCCGATGATGACCACCACAAGCAGCATCTCGACGAGAGTGAACGCTGGGCTATTTCGTCTCGGCAAGCGAATAATTCGCGACATCATCCCCCCCGCCGTCCTTGCCGTCTTTGCCGTAGCTGACAAGGTCGTAGCCGTTCGTATTGTGCACGCCCGGACAAGTGTAGACGTACGGGCGCCCCCACGGGTCGGCCGGGATTTCGCTCGTCGTCAAATACGGTCCTTTCCAGTTGGTGACCCCGTCGGGGGCCTTTATGAGCGCATCGAGGCCCTCCGCGGTGGTCGGGTATGAACCGGTATCCTGTTCGTAAAGTCCCAGCGCCGTCGCGAGTCCGCCGCGGACGTCCGCCTTGGCCGCGGTCTGTCTCGATTTTTCGGCCTTCCCCACGAGGCTCGGCGCCACGAGCGCCGCGATCACCCCTATGATGATGACCACGAGCATTATCTCTATCAGCGTGAAACCGGCGTCACGGCGCTTGCGTCCCGGCAAATGATCCATCGCAATACCTCCGCGAGTTCACTGGACTACGAGGTTGAGGTTGAAAACGGGCAGCAGTATCGACATGACTACAAAGGCCACGCAGCCCGCCATAAGGATGATGAGAACGGGCTCCAGAAGCGCAGTGAGGGCCCTTGCGGCGCGTTCCACTTCCCGGTCGTAGACGGATGCGGCCCTCTCGAGCATCTCGGGGGTCGCGCCGCTCGTCTCACCTATCCTTATGAGGTTGAGCGTAACGGCCGAGAACCTGGTGCGCTTCGCGAGGGCTTCGCTCAACGACGCGCCCTTCTGCACGTCGTCGCGCGCCGTGAGGATGTCCGAGGCCATCCTCTTGTTGCCGGCGGCCTCGCCCACCACTTCGAGCGCCGAGAGCATCGGCACGCCGTTGGAGAGAAGCGCCGAAAGCGTGCGCGCGAACCTCGACGTCTCCATCTTGACAATGAGGTCCCCGACAAGCGGCAGATCGAGTTTGAAGGCGTCCCACGCCAGCCTCCCCTTGCCGCGAAGCGTCGTCCGGCAGAACGCCGCCGCGAAAACCGCCAACGACAGCAACAGCACCCACCAGTAGTGGGCCATGAAGCCGCTTACCGAAAGCAGCGCCCGCGTCGTCCACGGCAGATCCTGCCCCAGACCCCTGAACAGCGCGGCGAAGCGCGGCACGACGAAGGTCACCAGGACCCCCACAGACAGGCTCCCCACCAGAAAGAGAAACACCGGGTAGATCAGCGCCCCCACGACCTTGCCCTTGAGTTCCTCGAGGGATTCGTAGTACGAGGCGGCCCGGTCGAAGACCTGGGCAAGCATCCCCCCCGCTTCACCGGCGCTCACGACGCTCACCAAAAGCGCCGGAAAGACGCTTTCGTAACTCGCCATCGCCTGGCTCAGCGACTCGCCGCCCGCGACGCGGACGCGGATGTCTTCGAGCGTCTCGCGCAGGCGGTCGTTCGGGATGCGCGACGACACCGATTCCAACGTCTCGGCCAGGCCGACGCCGGCGCCGATCAGCGTGGCCATCTGACGCGAGAAAAGGGCGAGGTCCCTGGAACTGAGTTTCCTCGAGAAAAGGCCGCGAAGGTCGCTTGCGGCGGCGCGACGGCATCTGACCTCAAAGGGGTAATAGCCGAGTTTCCGCAACTGCGCGACGGCGGCGTGCTCGTCGTCGGCTTCGATGACGCCGTCGAGCGTCTCCGTTGGAGATTTGCGGACGCGATACGTAAAGATCATCTGGTCACACCTCCGTCGCCTCGTCCTCACCTGTCGCGCGCAGCACTTCCTCGACCGTAGTCAGGCCGCGCTTGACCTTCTCCCAGCCGTCCTGCCTCATGGTCCGCATCCCCTCGCGGCAGGCCTGGCGCTTTATCTCGCCGGACGGCGCCTTGGCCAGCATGAGTTGGCGTATCCCCTCGGTAACCGTGAAGATCTCGCATATCGCCACCCGGCCGCGAAAGCCGGTGTAGCGGCAGTACTCGCAACCCCTGCCCGCAAAGAACGCCGCGCCACAGGCGTCCGTCTCGCGGACCCCCATTTCCCTGAGCGCCTCGGCCTCGACCTTCACTTCCTGCCGGCAGCGCGGACACACCCGCCGCACGAGCCTCTGCGCCATGACGCCCAGAATGGACGAACTCGCGAGAAACGGCTCCACGCCCATGTCGAAGAGCCTCGTGGCAGCGCCCGCCGCGTCGTTGGTGTGGAGCGTGCTGAAAACGAGGTGGCCGGTCAGCGCGGTGCGTATCGTGATCTCGGCGGTTTCGCTGTCGCGTATCTCGCCGACGAGCATCACGTCGGGGTCGTGGCGCAGCATCGAGCGAAGCGCGTTCGAAAAGGTGAAGCCTATCCGCGGGTGGACCTGCGTCTGCGTGACGCCGCGCAGCTGGTACTCGATGGGGTCCTCTATGGTGATGATTTTCAGATCGGGTTTGTTTATCTTCGCGAGGCAGGCGTAAAGCGTCGTGGTCTTCCCGCTCCCGGTCGGGCCGGTGACGAGGATTATGCCGTGCGGCTTCCCTATGAGCTTCTCAAGCGTTTCAAGGTCCCGGTCGTCCAGCCCCAGCTCCTCAAAACTCAAGAAGACCGAGCTTCGATTGAGTATCCTGATATTGACGCTCTCCCCGAAGGGCGTGGGCAGTATCGATACGCGCAGGTCGAAGTCCTCGCCGCCGAGGCTTATCTTTATCCGGCCGTCCTGCGGCAGCCGGTGTTCGGCGATATCCATATTGCCCATTACCTTGATGCGCGAGATGATGGCCGACTGGAAGTTCTTGATCGAGACCGGAACGGCCGTGTCGTGCAGGACGCCGTCGATGCGGTATCTCACGCGCAGATCGTTCTCGAAGGGCTCGAGGTGGATGTCGGTCGCGCGGTCCCTGAGGGCCTCGATGAGGAGGAGGTTGACGAACTTGAGCACCGACGCGTCGCTTGCGGCCGCTTCTTCGGCGATGTCCGATTTTATCTCGACGGCGGGTCCGCCGCCGTTTCCGTTCGAGAGCGACTCCATCGCGTCGGCGCCGATGCCGTAGTGGCGCTTGATGGCCTTGATGATGTCCTCGCGCCGCGAGAGGACGATCCCGAAATCCCCCTTGAAAAGCATCCTCAGCTCGTCGAGGCCAGCGTAGTCGAAGGGATTGCAGACGGCCACGCGCACGTCGCCTTCCTTGGCCGATAGCGGAAGAACGCAGTAGCGCAGCGCCTGTTTGGCCTGGAGGAGTTTCACGGCCCCGGCATCAACCGCGCAGTTGTCGAGGGGCTGGTAATCGAGCCCCAGCGCCGAGGCGAGCTTCCTGAGCACCGTCTCGCAGTCGGCGAAGGAGAGCCGCCAGATACACTCGATGGCCGGGACGCCTGTCCGGCGGGACTCCTTCTCCGCCGCCTCGATCTGCTCGGCAGTCAAAGATGCCAGGCCGGGCACGACTACCTGCCTGAAGGTCCGAATCGTTCCTGAACGCATGCGTTCCCCCGACGCGCCGCCAAGAGGGCGCTGCTTGCCGGAAGCAGCCCGCGCGCTCCTGAGCGTTTTCGCTTATTGCCTGTCCCGAACCTCGCTGGAATTATTCGCGCCGCACCGGCGTCGCGGGCGATGCACAACCCACCCACGACCCGCGCTCGCCGAGTACGACGCGCGCCCGATGCCGGCGCCGCTATTCCCGCGCGGGGGCAACTCTCACGGTCATCATGCGCTCAGTGCGCCCACATATTAAACAGCACAACCGCCCCAATTACAAAGAAAAGTCCAGCAAGCGCCAATTTGCTCGCGGCGACGTTGCGCCTGAAGAACGCCCCCAGCCGCTCGGAACTCATGCCGAACGCCGCCAGGCCCAGTATCACCAGCAGCGGCAGCACAAAAAGCAGGTTGTACAGCGTCAGGTAGCCGATCGCCTTTGCTTTCAGGGCCATATCTCCGCTGATGAGCGTGATGGTCGGCAGGTACACCTGCCCGGTGCACGCCAGCTCGAACAGCGACACCAACGCCCCCGCGACGATGGCTCCTATGACGATCCCTCGAAGGCGCAGTTGCTGCGATATGCTCAAGTTTATCTTCCTCTTGAGAAATGACGGCAGGACGAGTTTCATCTGTTCCATTCTGCCCGACCGGGCCTTGAGATAGTCCCACACGCTCACAATCCCGAAGCCGATCGCAGCCGACCCCGCGGCGGCGTCGATCGCCCTCGCAATGGCCGCGTAGCCCCTCAACCGAATGATCGTCTGCATGGCGCCCAATCCCACGGCGAAATACGTCGCGAACACCGCCGCGGCAAACGCCAGTCCAACCATCACCATATCGCGCCTGCTCCTCCTCGTCGCCACCAGGTACGAGACGAAAAACACTATCGTCGCGAAAGCGCAAGGGTTGACCCCGTCGACAAGCCCGGCGACGACCACCGTGTACGCCCCAAGCGACGCGAAACGCCCCAGAATGCGCTCCCGTGCGGCCGCGAGGGCCTCACCCGTCACGTCCCACGGCGGGCTTGTCCCCGACGAGAGGCTCTCACCGATCGCGGCCTCGATCGACTTCGCGCTCACGTCGTCGCCGAGGATGGTTCTGCCGCCGATAAAGATCCCGGGATTCTTCCGGCGGTCTCCGTCCGGCACCCTGTGGGCCTCGCACACCGCTTCGAAGAGTTTCGCAGAGCCCGCCGACCGCGTATCATACGTTCGGAATTCAAACGACGGGTACCGGCTCCTGAGGTACGCCAGCGCAGCCATGAGGCGGCTGCAGGTCGAACAACCGCCCTGGGAGAAGAACGCCGCGTAGACGGGTTTGCCCGACACCTGGCCGGCGCCGCCCGCCTCCGGTCCGGCCGATAGGCGCGTCACGACCTCCGGCAGACCCGTCTTGCCCGCGGAGATTGCGTCCTTGACCGCGCGTTCGAGCCCTTTCTCCACTTCCTCGTTTCCACCGAGGAGCCTGTCTCCCACCACGACGATGGGA
>Ga0172362_10002610_pt1 | contig 15604 bp, 21 predicted proteins | sample LakKivs1_kivu2a2_FD_114534 | JGI IMG/M metagenome (GOLD analysis project Ga0172362, IMG submission 114534) | Sediment microbial communities from Lake Kivu, Rwanda - Sediment s1_kivu2a2 | ecosystem: Environmental > Aquatic > Freshwater > Lake > Sediment | place: Rwanda: Western Province, Lake...
ACTTGTTCCAGGTAGTTCTCGGCATGAGGTACGGACCCGATGAGTAGTGGGAGCTCGGAGCGTGGGGTCTTGTTTATGAGCTCTGTTTCTTGGGCATAATCCTTAGTACAGTCTGACCGGGACCATGACCGGGACTCTGACAACCCTGACAGGGACACTGACCGGGACCCTGACTCTGACCATGACCGGGACCCTGACCGGGACCCTGACCCTGACCATGACCGGGACCCTGACCGGGACCATGATTGGGACCCTGACCATGATCCTGACAGGGACCCTGACCGGGACAATGACCGGGACCATGACTGCCATGACCGGGACCCATAGAGATCCTGTGGGAGGATCATACGGAGCTCCTGATTACTTGTTCCAGGTAGTTCTCGGCATGAGGTACGGACCCGATGAGTAGTGGGAGCTCGGAGCGTGGGGTCTTGTTTATGAGCTCGGATTCTTGGGCATAATCCTCAGTACAGTCTGACCGGGACCATGACCGGGACTCTGACCATGACCCTGACCGGGACCGGGACCCTGACCGGGGCCATGACCATGACACTGATCCTGACCCTGACCGGAACCCTGACAATGACCGGGACTCTGACCCTGACCTGGACCCTGACACTGACCCTGACCTGGACCCTGACACTGACCATGACCGGGACCCTGACCATGACCGGGACCCTGACTGCCATGACCGGGACCCATAGAGTTCCTGTGGGAGGATCATACAGAGCTCCTGATTACTTGTTCCAGGTAGTTCTCGGCATGAGGCACGGATCCGATCAGGTCTCTTCGAACGACAGGTCATCAAATGCCTCTTCTTCAGCGGCCATGGTCTGTACCTCTCTAGGTGTTATCTCTTGGACCTACCACAGGCAGCACAATGGGTCATACGCGGCCCGGTTACCTTCACGCCCCCGATGTCTTGATTACAGGCCTCGCAGATCAATTTGTAACTGCCTGACCGTTGATAGACCAGCTCAAAGGCCTGACCGCAACAGTCAGAAACGAATGTACCGGGGACCTGCTTCCCATCGGATTCCAAGTGCTTGACCTTGGCCCCCATGAGAACCCGTACCTTAACCCCGGCCGTCTTGGAGCATTGAGTACATATCAAGGCCTGACCCCCGGTGGGGAGATTGGCCAGATACCAATGCTTCATGCAGCAGGCACTGTGAACGAACATGTTATATGACGGCAGATTCATTTTCATATGGCCCTCAGGAGTATTATACCCTTCGGTCTGGGAATCCAAAACAAAAGGGGCCCCCGAATGATTTCGGAAGCCCCCCTCTGTTGCGGGATATCTGGGTTACTTTATGGCACGAAATTCCTGTACAAAGTCCTTGATTCTCTTCAGAATCTTGGGGATCAGCCTGCCAGCTTGACCCGCCAACTCCCTCCCCTTGTCGGACTTCTGGGCCTCGTCAATGACTCTGCGGAGCGATTTGAGGTCCTCTGTAGTCACATCCAGCTCGGGCTTGTCCTTGAACAGGTCGATGTACTCATCTAAGCTGGTCTCAATAGCTTCCAGAAGGTGTTTGGGAGCCTGTGACAACATCGTAGGGGAAATGAGTACCCGTTTGATGCTGTTCATCCAGGTTGAGAATGACTCCCCAACCTGAGGCCACTCATGAGGCACATAGACGCTGGTAGCGGCTATTTGGGCCGCGGCAAAGCGCAAATGGTCCGCGAGGCAATAAGAACGACGGGGCATAAACCACCTCTTGGGAGCAGGTTTCGAAGGGTCAGGTTTGAAGCTCTCCAGCTCGGCGTCCATATGGGTGGAATGGGGTATTGTGGGCAGCACCTCGGAGATGACCTTGATCAGGTCTTGGTCAAGAATCTTTCTAAGCTCTTCCATCTCATGAGAGACCTTGTTATCTACTTCACCTTGATCACTGACGGCTTCAGCCTTATCCAGAAGTTTCTTGGCGGATTTCTCGACGGCATCGACTATCGTCGGGTCTTTGACAAACTCCTTGAGTTTTGCTGCTGTCGCTTGCAAATCATGAAGAGCTGTCCGGAAGTGATCCAGATAGTCATGAAACCTACTCTGTTTACCCTCAACGTTGTAGTCCAAAAGATCAGAAGACAATTGCGGGTTACCTTCAATCTCAGCCTGAAGCCCTATTGAGTTGTTTCCCAGATTCCGAAGAGGAGTAAGTATGTCATTTGCCATCTTACGGAGGAGGACAGCAAAGCACACTCTGCCGGTTTTTGACGGCACCGGTTGCAGTTTTTGCTCAAACTGCCCCCGATAGGTTTTCAGGTTTTCCCAGGCCTTGTCGAATCGATCCTTAATTTTCTGCAGTTCCAACGTGATGTTCATAAGGGCAGAGATTGTTGTTCTGGCTTTGGAAACGGGTACGCCCAAAGCATAGTCAAGGTTCTCAAATCTGATATGTTCTGCATTCTGACGGAGCACGTCAATCTTATCGAGGGGGATACTCCTCACAGATTGCTGAATCTGGTCAGAGATCTCGGTGCTCTCTTTGAGGGCATCCCGTATGGCTTCCGGAGTGCTGATATCCATAATTAGCTATGGCGATAAGTAGATTATTAAGACGTAATTCATTGATAAACATAGGTATTCAGAATGATCCGTCACCGCGGTACTGAGAGGCCGGCAGTCCGGGCGATTCAGGTCCTTGAAATACCTGAGCAAGAATTCTGAATCCTGCCGTTGCATAGTATCTACGAAGTCAAGTTTGACCTTGGTGGCTTCTCTGGTCTGTATTTGAGTGTGAATCTCCTGCCACAATCAAGACATTCACGGCGCTCCAGAGTCTGGTTGCAGGAAATATCCTGACTGTGCGTGACCCGAGTTTTTCCTCTGCAATGTAAACAGTCCACCGGATTCTCCTATGGAGAAGATATTAGCTGAGTATTATGTGCTTCTCTCAGAATATCGTATCTGGTACGTGGAGCTGTGCGTTGACGAGCGAGGGCTTGTTCAATCAAGGGGAAGGCCACAGCTTCATGTACAGCACAGAAATTGGAGTCGGGGTGGAGCCCACAGGGTACTCCGGCCAATCCACAGAGTCTATGAACATGAGCTCTGGAGAACAGAGCTCGAGGAGTCTGTGAATGCAGCTTGACATAGTTCAAGAATGCCCTATCATCCATGTCATCCATGTATCCTCGATGTTCGCATTTTGTAACCAAGTTTCGTCAAACCACGACGGATGAACCCGACCATGGGTTTGGCATGGGCCACACTAAAATAAGCCCCGGAGATAGCAATTTTCCGACCCTCGGGTTTCCTGATGTCTGTCGCGCAGCTCCAGCCCCAACCCTGTTTGGAGGGCCTCATGCCCGGGAAACAGGATTGAAGTTCGCTCGGAAGTTTCTCGACCAATTGGTCAATGTCCTTCTCCTCGATATCATGATCAGCTGTCAACGTGCATGACCAGCCCATCAGTCCTCCCCAATCATTGCCCGGAGTTCCGGGGTAAGGTTGTCTGCCAATCCGCAGGCGTTGCAGCGCATCTGTGCCAGGCGGTTCGTCAGCTCAACGTTGCTGCTTTCAACCGTGCCAATCTTGTGGCAGAATTGGGACTCGCCAGCTACTATGCTTCCGTCAACAATGATGGACGGAATGCACATCTTCCCCTTCTGCCTCAGAAACAGGACTGCATCGTGGAAGTCTCTGATAGACCGAACGGCGGACCGCAGATTGAAACAGAGCGGAGACATACGGCCTGCCACGAAACCACTCGTCTTCGCCCGGCCAATGGGAGTCAGGGGTGCCATGATCTTGTCATCGTACAGGACGTTGGGGTGATCGATCCGGTCAACCTTTATCGGATAGTACCGGGAATCGTTGATGACTTGGAACTGAACATCCAAAGCCATGTACTGATCCCGGCGCTTCTCATCCCGCCAGAAAAGCCCATTGCTCAGGACAATGACCTTCAGTTTCGCCTTGGCCAAATTCACAAAATCACAGAACAGAGGGTGGTCAGTGGGCTCCCCACCACTTATCAGTATGAAGAAGAACCCGTTTCGGTCGATGAAGTCCACAACCTTGACGAACGTCTCCATGGACATGTCCTTGCCTTCCGGCCGGGCATTCTCCATACAGTGGCTGCACTGCATGCTGCATCTGTCTGTGATTTTTACGAGCATGTGTTCTGACCTCGTTAAGTGGACAGTCTCCAGATATTGGGTGCGTATGCTCCGTTTCCCGCGACCTGAGGCATACACCGCCCGCGACTTATGTCGCCCTGCAACCTGTCTGCCCCGGAGGCACGCGGCCCCTCAGGTTTGTCCTGTTTCAAAAGATCGTATGGGGTCAGCCCCCGGCTGGAGTTCATGATTCCTGCCTTTGCATAGGGTCTTGAGGCCCCAGATGAATGATGCGGTGAACCCCAACAATATCCCGACACCCAAAACGAGAGCCAAGAGGGCCAAGGCCAATCGGACATCATAGGCCACGGTCTCGGGATGGAGATACATCGCGATCATCACTTCCCCCAAGCGGAAGAAAAAGAACCCGAAGCAAATCGTTGCTGGGAGCATCGCAAGGACTGCAATGAATTTCATTCGGGAACCTTTCATTTGAGTACCCCCACGTTCTTGATGAGCTCTGCGATTTCCGGACCTCTGAAATGCGGCCGGATCCATTTCGGTCTCTGCTCCTGTACTTCCTTTGAGCCGTACCACTGCATCCGCCAATGACCCCCAACCGGATATCGAACTTTATGCTTTCCGGAGAGCCTGATAGACTTGTATAGGTCTGCCTCTTCGTCCGAAAGCTTGATCGAGTTCCCTACAATATACCGGTGGACCCGGGACTCCTTCTCGATACGGTTCTGCAGCTTGCGAATCTTACCCGTACTTTTCAGGCCGGCCAGACGGGTTTCCATATCAGAACGAGCAGACCTCAGCAGCCTGATATCGGCATCCGCGGACGTGATATAGAGCAGGATGTTCAGAACGAAATGGAATAGCCGGGGGAGAGTTTCTATCTCCTTATCCGTCACAAATTGGGCATATTCCGGCTTGGCATGGTATTCATCGAGACTCTTCTTCAAACAGTCCGAGACTTTTCCCTGATCCAGATTGATGCGAAAATAGAAAATCGCATCATCCAGCACATGTTTGCTCTTTCCATTAGGGCGCCCCACACACATAACCCGTAAAATGTGCTGTCCAGAGCCCTCTTCCAGGTTCACATAGAAACAGTAGATGTCGTGGAGACCCGTTTCCGGGTTATTCAGCTGAAGCAGAGGGGGTACCAGAATCATGATCTCCGGGAACGGACTCTTGACCAGGCCGCTGTCCACGTCCAATTTCGTGTTGAGGAGCATCTCGGCAATGCTCCCCCGAACCTCGTAGGTCCGACCCGACCCGTAGTGATAACAGTAGGTGTGAAACAGAATCTGGTAGTTGGTCATCCGCAGGGCTGCGGTTCCCCGTCCGGATGCTTCCATGGATTGAATGAGGCTCGTCTGGGAGAATTTATCCCAAGTCACACCCTCAGACGGGAGCTCTTTTCTCAGTTCTTCGAGGATCTCGAGAACCGAAAGCTCTCCATAAACGACCATCTCATAGTGGGTCTGCTCCATGCTTCTATTATACGACGGGACATCCCGAGTCGTAACAGGAGCACTATGATTTGTTGGTGGAACCCTTGGCTAGATTCTCTTTCTGGGCCCGGCGGGTGATCAACTCATTCTTGAGAGCAATCTGCCGGTTGAGAGTCTGATTGTTGTTGCGTAATGTGTGGTCCAATTGGCCCGCATAGGCCATCAGGGTGGCAACTTGGTGCCTGTCCATCTGATTCCCCCAGGTTACTTGGGAAGGATGTGGGTTGTTGCCAGGTTGGCTGCATAGAACTTGAGTGCAGCGTTGAAAACCAACCAGACAATACCCCCTACAATGGCGAACGTGATGACTGAAAAGAACTTCTTCGCAGCCTTCACAATCTCCACCAACCCGCATTGGTCCATTTTGATGATGAAAGCATTGATGATCTTCATCTGACCCGTGAATTCACGGAGGGTCTCTTCGTGGCAACGCTGGGACTCCACTCGCATCAGGTCGAGCTTATCCTCAACCCGCTTTTCAGCATCGGCCAGCTGGACCAGATTCTCCCCCATGAGCCCCACGGCATCCGAAACGCGTCCCCCGGACTCAACAATCTTCTCCGTCAGTGTTATCAGCGCAGAATCCCGGGTGTTGTCTGTCATAGAATCTCCATTCCTTCGTAATCAATGCTAATCGATAGGATATTAGAAAACACGTAACTCATTGATTTTAATGAGAATGTTGTTCTTGTTACTCTATCAATATTCGGGTACAATAGATATGGACCAGATCATATCCAGAATCCAAATTCTCCTGGAGTGAAATCCGTGACCGTTACCTAAAGTACCTAGCATGAGGATATTGTGGACAACTGGGAAGGCTGGGCAGCACTGCAAGGGATGTTACGGGATGGACAGGTCTGGGAAAATGACACAATGGTTTTTCAGGTCGACAAGGCCGGCAAAGACAGTTACCGGGTGGTCATGTTCTCAACCAAGAATGAAGAGCTTCACTATGTCGGGACAGTGCTCTACGACGAGGAAGCTAAACTGTGCCATTTTCTCGAGAGCATGAACATGACCCCAACAAGTAAGTTCCTGACTATCAGGAGGCGGTAGGATGCCCGAGATCTCTGTAGGACAGGTTTGGCAAAACGGTCGTGCCGCGGTCAAAATTCAGGGAGAACCGGGAGCCCTGCAGCTGGTACTGTTCGATATGGACAAGAGCTACCGGCTCAAATACAAGGACGCCTTTGTGATGGGGGAAATGGAAGCGGTGAATTTTCTCCATGGTCACAACTGCAGACTGACTGACAAAAAGCTCGTCGCTGCGGTTGCTTGACACTACCCCGCTTGGGTGAGTAGCCCAAGCCCGACGGCTCCCAGAGGGGTTGCGCCACCTCTCTCGGGAGCCGTTTCTATTTTGGTGCCTCCAACGGGATTTCAACCCGTGCCTATGGTTTTAGAGACCATTGATCTAGCGCTGACCTATGGAGGCTCAATTCGAGAAGTCGCAATCCTCCTCAGTATCTGATTCCTGTTTCCGAGCTTTGCTGCGGTCATGGCTGAAAATCAGATTGCGCTGAGTGACAAGGTCACTCTTCTCAGCCTGCAGTCGGTCCAACTTTTCCCGAAGGTCCCCCTCGTTTTCGAGTTTCTTTATCTCCTCAACGATGTGAGGTGGAGGGTCAATGCCCAGAAGTTTTGCTGCATCCATGTACTGCTGCTTCTTGTGCCATTTCACAGCAAGAGCCCCAGAAGCCAAATCTATCTCCCTGATTTTGGCTTTGATCTTTTCATCAAACTCTATGTACTTGAGAATGTAAGCCTTGGACTCCTCGGGTATGGTCAGCTTACGAAAAGGGTTGTCTCCCGCGGCCCGGAATTGCTCCGCCCATTCGGCAATAGCAACGTAGATGTCCGGAGCTTCCCCCTCAAAAGTTTCATACTGCGAGGGAGTGCATCCACACGAACAACCAGAAAAATGAACGTCTATCTGCATGATTGGTCTCCTTTGTTTATGATACCCTTATTCCGTGACTGAGAGCGACTTGAAGGTCTCCTCTTCCGTGAAACAGGCCAGCGCCGTAGGCTGATCCAGGTCGGGCTCCCGTTTGATTTTAGAAATGACAAACACCGGCACTCGAGAGGAGTGTCGTCAAGGAGGTCGGAATTGCTTGTGAAGAAATAGATCACGAGCCCAGAATGGGCCGTGCAAGTGGGGGACCTATGTGAAGCCTGAGTGAACCTATGTCATACTGATACTACGTCCGTGGTTGATGGTTATTGAGGGAGGGCATTACCGCGGGACGAAACCCTTTGTATAGCCCTCTATCGTGATTAAAATCAACGACTTAAAGATGGTGGACCTGAGGGGAATCGAACCCCTGTCCGCGATACAATCCATTCCAGTTACTACATGCTTGTCCCATCTTCTTGAAGCGATTGCCCGGATAGGTGATGAGCAACTATTCCCGGACAGTTAGGTCTGTATCTCTCAATCAGGCAGCCGTACCCACGCTACCCAACCCAGCCTCTGCTAAGTACGCGAATAGAGGCGTCACCGCGTACTCTGCTGCCTCTAATCAGGCAGCAACTGCGAGCTCAGCATAGCTGAAGTCTTCGGCAGTTATGAAATCATCGGCTTTTTATCGAGGCCAACCGATGAACCTCGGCATGCAACTAGAACTTCATCTATCACGTCGAAACCTTGGCAGGCCCACTGAATTTCAAAGAACATGAACCAATATACCGCAAAAACCCACCCAAGTCAATAGGTCATTCCCAATCTTGGCGCCGATGCCAATTGTGGAACATCCCCGTACAGTTCTCCCGAACCACCGTGAAGCCGGCGTTCTTGCACCGGTCATGGATGTCCGAGTCCTCTCCGCCCCATCGGATGAACTTGAGGTCCAGCCCCCCGACTGTCAGAAAATCTGAACGGAGTAATCCCGCCATGCCAAATCCGGTATCCCTCCACCATCCATTGATGACCGTGACTTCCTTGGGTTTGCCTTTGCGAAGAGTGAAACAGATTGGGAACCAGACCTTTCCAGGTCCAACATTGGCGAGGAACTGAGAGACAAAGTCCACGGGAAGGGTCATGTCGACATCGCAGAGAAACACTTGGGGGGTCGGGCATTGCATGACCGCGGCATTGATGCTGTGGCTGCGGGTGAACTTCTCCTGCCGGCTTGTGAATATCAACTTCCCCGGCCAGACCTTCTCGATCTGACTCTTGACGTCGTCTTCAGACCCACAGTCGTAGATGGACAGGGTCAGCTGATCCTTGTCCGTACAAAGACACATCGATTTGATCAGGCACTGCAGCAACCTATCGGTGCGGTTCTTGATTCCTACACAGATCCCGATATCAGCCATGCCTCAGATACTCCCGGTGTCCGCGAAGCGTTCCATCACAAGATATCCTTTGGCGCCGAACTTCTTGGAGGGATCATTGAGGAGTTCCTTGACCTCTTGCTGAGACAAGAGCATCGGCTGGATATCTTCGGAGGCCTCGTTATCCGCAGTGCTGAGTGTTCCACGGGCTGTGACGAAGGCCATGTGGCAGCCCTCATTGGTCAGGCCGGCCGTGTTGAAGATCAGGGGAGAAATCTTCCTGAAATTGACCACTTCCAGGCCGGTTTCTTCCTTCAGTTCCCGACGGACGGTGGTGTCGATGGTTTCGTCATGGTCTATCAGGCCGGCCGGAAGACCGTATTCATAGTCCCCGATCGGAACTCGGAACTCGGAGATGACAACGAGGCGGGGGAGAGAAAGGCCCAGACCGGTAGGGCACATGACGAGTGCAGCGATGACTACGGCATTCTGCTGTTTGGGTCGTTCGGCCCAGAACCACGTTCCGGTCTTGCCCTTATGCTCGTATTGGGTCTCATTCAGATTGAGAAACCGGGTCTCAACAACGGGCCTGGTATTGAGGACTCTCATGACGGATCGGCCTCCTTGATTTTGTTGGTTATATGCCACATCCCACAGGACATACAATGAAAAGAGGCCCTCGCTTTTCCCTGACTCTGCAACAGGGCAACTTCACGAGAAACTTCCTCCTCACTTGAGAAGATCTTCAGTTTTAGAGCGGGGCATTTTGCAGAGACAGGTTGTAGGACTTTGGGGGCTTCCGCTTGGGGTTTCGCAGGTACCGTTACGGTTTTCTCTGCGGGCTTCACCAGGGGCTTGGTTGTCAGATGCCAAAACGAACAGATAGGGCATTGATAGGCCCTCAGTTTGGTTTTGTAGCGCTTCCCCTTACGTCTTGCCGAATCTTTGGCAGAACGCAGACTCAGGTGAGCCCTTTTACGGAAGCACATTCGCCCCGGATCTCTGACAATCTGGTCCATGCCATATTATACTTGTTTGGCAGGCAGAATGAAACTTGGAGGAGAATCTGGTAGGGGCGGTGGGACTTGAACCCACGACCTTCGGCTTATAAGACCGCTGCTCATCACCAACTGAGCTACGCCCCTGTCAGGTTACTGCGACTGACAGGTCGATATACCCACGGCTGAATGATTCATAGCCTGCACCTTCTTTCTGAGTCCAACACGGAGCGGCGGCATGATTAACGACCTTTGTTCTTGTCACAGGGACGGTCAGGCTGAGACCGTTCCGTGCTGAACCTTACTCACATTATACCTTCATGGTAGGCGCTACCTGGATCGAACAGGTGACCTCTCGGGTGTAGGCCGAGTGCTCTATACCAGCTGAGCTAAGCGCCCGGAATAATTCCATTGATATCTTACCATTTGTGGAATCTTCATGGGTTTTCTGATCTACCTCGTTCTCTTTAGATAAATTGGCACGGAGAGGGGGGTATGATCCCCCAACCTTCGGTTTTGGAGACCGATGCTCTACCAGTTTGAGCTATCTCCGTATGAATTTGGCGGACTGGACGAGACTTGAACTCGTGGCCTCTGCCTTGACAGGACAGCGTTCTAGCCGGCTGAACTACCAGTCCGTATTCTGTTCGCGTGATCCCAACCTCTTTTCCTCCTACAACTATTGCATATGTTTCTGCTCCTCTTGCAACATTCTTCTCAGTTTACTTGCTGCTGTTCCGTATGGGATGCCCAGTTGCTTCCTTCTTTTCTCTGCGCAATTGCTCATTAAGCCCCCAGAGATGTGAACATAGAGTATGTTTCCGCCACCCAAATGGAGAGTTGGCTGGGATGTGAGGAATTGAACCTCAAACGGCCAGATCCAGAGTCTGGTGTTCTACCATTTGAACTACATCCCAATGATTCCACTTTGTCAAAGAGCTGGTGGGCCTAGAGGGACTCGAACCCCCAAAGTTCCTGGTCCGTAGCCAGGTGCCCTATCCAATTGGACGATAGGCCCATTAACTGGTACACCCTCCCGGGATCGAACCGGGGACCTACTGATTAAGAGTCAGTTGCTCTACCAGCTGAGCTAAGGGTGCATTGTTTACAAAGAGCAAGACTGAGAGGCCACAGGAAACCTATGGAACCCGGTCAAGGGCTCAGCAGTTTGACCACTCTCAGTCAGTATCTACCGGCACAACCCACAGTTCTTCCATGGTGGTCATTCGCTCGTACTGAGAATGCCGCGAGAGCCAATGATCCGCAACAACCGCTTCATGCTCCGCAAATCGTGCTTCCCAATATGTGTTCCCACCATCGGTGATTCGTTTTGACCCGTTTCCCTCAGTGATCTCCTTGAAGAAATCCAGCGCAGTCATCAAGAAGTCATGTCGCCTCGACCCGATGTCAACAACATTGGGCATTCTGACAACGCCCTCTGAGAACAGAATCCTCAATGTCGGTGCACGTCTTGCCATGACATTTCCCTTGATCTTGGTACCCCCGGTGAGATTTGAACTCACGACCCCCATCTTAAAAGGATGGTGCTGCTAACCAGCTGAGCTACGGAGGCATAAAGCAAAAGGCCCCGTCCTTTCGGGCGGGGCCTTGTTAGTTCTCAATCTTGAGCTGAACTAAACGACGCACCCCGCCTTATGGTTCTTTTTATCTTGGCGCTTCCACTGGCGGTCTATGCGTACGATGTTCAACATGGCCCTAATAATAACTCAAGAAATTCGGTTTGTCAACCCTTTTCTTCAGCAAATTTTCAAGCCCTCGAGCGGACCGCGAAACTTCTGACCATTCACGACCTGATCGGCTCCGAGTGCCTTTCTCAGTGTGTCAGTCCTTTTTGACACGGGTGGCTCTCTTCTCGAGCCATGTCACATAGCCCGGGCTAAGATGCTTCTTTCCATCTGGAGTCTCCGTCTCAGCTACAATCCCGGTTTCTTTCAAAAAGAGTTCCCTCAGGTCGGACTCCTTCGCAGGATTCACCGTCAGCTCCCCATTGATGACAACGGGTCCGTCGACTACCAGAGCGGGCTGCCCCGAGGTCATGGTGAATGCGTTACTTGCAGTGGTGGAGATTGTGAGCACAGACGAAGAATCCGACTGAACATCAGATACCACGATCGGACCATCAACCCTGGACGGGTGGCCCTTCTCTATGGCTTTCTCATGCTCATCGATGGCACGGAGGAATCGACGGATAGTAACAGAAAATTCGTCAGAGCATTTACTGCATTCTTCATCTCCTGTGCAAGTACACTCAAGATGACTCCTAATGCGATCGAAGTCTGCATGTTTCTGTACCAAACCCCCCCCGGTCTGTCCTGACCAGAACTTGTAGAGCAGTGCCTGCGGAGCGATAATCTTGTCAGGGCCCCGGAAAAAGAAATTCGTCTTCTCGTCGTAGATACAGTCCGCCAGCAACCTGAATGCCGTGAAGATGTATCCAATGGCCGGCTCAAGACAGACTTCCCGGATCATGGTGTCGAAATGGCGCTCGGTCGACCATTCAATAAGACCCTGCCTGGCCGTACGATGGATCTCATCATAGTAGTTCTGCGGAACTGCAAATATCATGTCCTTCACCCAATCGTCGTACTTCTTGGGTAAAGTGCCATGATACTTGCACAGAAAGAAGGTGGAGTCGCTGGTCGAAGGGCCGTTTCCAGCCCATTTCACCCAAGACGCTTCACGAGCGGCGTCCGCCCGACTCCAATCGAGCCGATAGAGGGTAGTAGTACCCTGAGATCCGCCGAGTTTGAAAGAGGTTTCACCACAACGAACGAGGGATGGGAACAGCAGAGACCCTAAGCGGATCATAGCACGCCTCCTTTGGCGTTGTACCTGAGACTTGTGACCAGATGACCGGCACCCTGCCGGTCGTTCCTATCCAAAGGAGTTATATCGATAGATAATTTGGGCCCCCGGAGAACCCGGGAGCCTTTGTTACACCGCTGCCCCCAACGCCTTAGGGAGCTCTTCCACATAGTACCTGTGGCAGAGCTTGTTGGGGTTGAACGAGAAATGCATCCTCACCCACTCGCCCCTGATCCCCTTGGGAATGAACGGCTTACGAATGAGCACCAATCCTGCCTCTTCCGGTGTCTGGTTGCCCTTCACCTCAATGTTGTGGTAGGTGCAGCACGTGACCGAGTTCGTGAAAGACCTGGGGTCCCCTCCCTGAGCTTTGGGAACAACATGGTCCAGAGTCCTATCGAGTTCGGTGCACTTGTACTTGAAACGCCTGCCCCTCTCATCGAAATGCCAATACTGACAGACGTTGTCATCCCTCTCGAACACAGCCCACTTGCTGTATTCGATGTTGGTATTCTTGACCGTGTAGCCCTTGAAATGCAGCAGCTGCACGACCATGGGCAGCGGGAACTCTACACTGATCCCGCGGATGACTGTGTCTTCCTTCTCGAGGATGACCCTGATTTTCTTGGTCTCAAGCCACTTGATGACCTTCTTCAGGCTAACCTCACCCCAGTACTGACCGACTGCGTTGAGTACCACAACAGAGTGTCCTAACATCTGCTCTCCTTAGCACCAGATGTCCTTGAAGAGGAACATGACTGGAGCTCCTTTCGGTTAAGATGGTATCCCTACCAGGACTCGAACCTGGGTCTCAAGTTTAGGAAACTTGGGTCCTATCCGGCTGAACGATAGGGACTCACTGCCACTGCACCAGACGTTCCAAACGGAACTCTGGGTTCTGTTCGACGACGACCTTCTTCCGGCGCCGAACCTTGTTGTTGCGAACCTTGTACCACTTGTTGTTGGTGAACCAATCGTGTTCCAGTTGATTGGCGATTTGAGCGACCTCCATGGCCAGCATCGGGTCAACCTTCCCGATTTCCATGTTCACGAAATCCAGCGCTGCAATCACTTCCCTGTAGTCCATCTTCTAACTCCCGGTGCGACTCGAACGCACGACCCCTGGAGTAGAAATCCAGGGCTCTTCCAGCTGAGCTACGGGAGCATCAAGATGAAGGGCTCCCTACCTTAACGAAAAACCAACGCTGGGTTTTTTGTCATGCTTCTCCTTTTCCAGTGCGGACAATCAGGAAGACTCAAAAAATAATTCGGAGAGGCAGAGATTCGAACTCTGGGTGCCCTGTTACAGGCACGCCTGCTTTCCAAGCAGGTACCATAGACCACTCGGACACCTCTCCATGAACTGGCGGAGGATGAGAGGCTCGAACTCCCAAGGCCTTGCGGCCGGCGGTTTTCAAGACCGCTGACTTACCATTAGCCTAATCCTCCCTGAAATCAAGCTCCGGAAATAGTCGTAGACGCATTGCCCAAACCATTAGGCGTTTTCCCCATTGGCGGGGAAAAGAGGAATTGAACCTTCAAAATATGCGACCACTGCATCGCGGGACTAACTTCTTCTTAGATCTATCCAGTTTCTGCTTATCTGGGTGAATTCCTGTATAGCCCCATAGATTATTTGGGCTGTTCGAGTATCATGAACAGCAATGGAGGCTATGCCATAAGGTAATTTCCCCGTTTTCAGATTGGGTTCTTTCCCTCTTTTGTCTACCCAATCCTTATTGAGCGAGTCCTTTCTAAGTTTCAGTTTCTTCAGCCAGAAGTTGCTAATGGCAGGGTAGCTCAATCCGTTTCCTTTATGCCAATGAATAGCAAGCCGGATTGAGTTGGACTTGACCTTAAAAAATGTTTTCAAAAAAGAGACGAAAAAATGCATCATATCCGGATCCGAGTTTGTAAATACGACCGAGTTCCTTCGTTTGTGGCCCTCTGCCCAGAAAAGCATAAGGCCCGCAATGAAATGAGGGTTCAATTCGTGACGAATGATAGACCTGCCCTCAGATTGAAAAGACTCGCGGATCTTCTCGTACTTCTGTTTCACTACTTGAGCTCCCGCATAGCACGACCTCTTTTTTAGCCTATTCACAGCACTCTGGGGGAGTTTTACATCCTTCACCCAATAGCTGATAGCACCCTTAGAGGCTTTAACGCGCTTGGCAATCTCTCTAAGGGAAAACCCTTCGGAACGCAATTTCCTTGCAGTGTTTCTCTCTTTTGTTTTCATTTTGAACCCTCCTATCACCAATATAACATAGGGCGGTTCAATCTGGTACTCCGAGATGGATTTGAACCATCGACCACTTGCGTATCAGACAAGTGCTCTAACCGGACTGAGCTACCGGAGTATTCAGGATAACACCCTCCGGAGGGGCGTTCTCGTGGACGCGCTGGAGCTTGAGAACCGACCCATCCGGGAGTGCTGCAGCTGCGGTGTATCCCTGAGCGATTTGACGCGCCTGCAGATGGTCAATCGCTTTGAAAGGAATGCGGATGACGAGCTGGTAGTCGTGATAGTCCATGAGCCGATTCCTTTCTGTGAAGAAGTGGCGGAGGGAAGAGGACTTGAACCCCCATACCCTTGCGGGCGGCAGATTTCGAATCTGCTGCTCTACCAATTGAGCGATCCCTCCGAAAAAGAAGAATGGTCATGGGGCGTGCTGCTACGCCAAAGGGACGGCTTACGGCCTTACCAGTTACGGGGTGCCGCACGACATGCCCCGGTTGATTCCGAGGTTCTTACAGTCTCAATGTCCCCTTCTCGCCCCCATACCTTGCCAACAATTGCCCAAGTACCTCTCGGTATTGCCGAGTGATCCTTTGGGTGCTTGTTGACTTTCACTACGCTACGATTGAAGAGGTTCACGTAGTTACAACGCGGCACTCGGACCCATG
>Ga0172362_10002611_pt1 | contig 15599 bp, 13 predicted proteins | sample LakKivs1_kivu2a2_FD_114534 | JGI IMG/M metagenome (GOLD analysis project Ga0172362, IMG submission 114534) | Sediment microbial communities from Lake Kivu, Rwanda - Sediment s1_kivu2a2 | ecosystem: Environmental > Aquatic > Freshwater > Lake > Sediment | place: Rwanda: Western Province, Lake...
AGCAGCTCTTCCAGGTGGTCCGCCAGGCTCAGGTCCTTCAAGGACAGCAGATGGCGGTCCTTCACGATCTCATCGCCGCTCTGGTCCTTGAGGCTATACCGCCGCCGGCAGGGCTGGGCGCACTGCCCACGGTTGCCGCTGCGCCCGCCCAGGGCGTAGCTCATGTAGCACTGCCCGCTGGCGCCCACGCACAGAGCGCCGTGAACGAAGCACTCCAACGCGATCTGGGTCTGGCTGCGGATGCTTCGGATCTGGTCGAGGGTCAGCTCACGGGCCAGGATCACGCGGAAGAATCCCACCTGCTCCAGAAATTGGACCTTCTCCACGGTGGCGTTGTGCATCTGTGTACTGGCAATCAGCGGCAGAGGCGGCAGGTCCAACTCCAACAGGCCGACGTCCTGGATGATCAGGCCGTCCACACCCGCGTCATAGAGTCTGTGGATCATTCTCTCCGCCGTCGCGAGTTCATCATCGTGCAGCAACGTATTCAGCGCCACGTAGACGCGGGCATAGTACTGATGGGCGAATGCTGCGACCTCCTGGATGTCGGAGATCGAATTGCCCGCTGCCTCTCGGGCGCTGAACCGCGGCGCACCAATATAGACCGCATCCGCTCCGCACAAAATCGCTGAACGTGCGGTCGGACCATCCTTCGCGGGAGCCAAGAGTTCCACCAGGTTACGGGCCATCATCGGGAATTATACCGTCCGGGCCGCGTCTTTGTGCATCAGGATGCGCATGCGATGGAACGCAACAAACGAGGTCAGGCCTTGACCGCCGTGTCCCGGATCATGGCCCGCGTCCTCTCTCGCCACGAGGCCGCGCCGTTTGCTCGGAAGTACTCGAACGACTCGTCATCCACGAGCCGGCCCAACAGGGCCTTGCGATCAGTCGGATCGGGGACCCCCTCCATGATTTCCTTGCGGATGCCTTCGAGCTCTGCGAGGAACCGGCCGTGCTCGTCGGTGAAGATCGCCTCCAGTCGCTGTCGGAGATGACCCGCATACGCAGGGCAATACCCTCCGGTCCCGATGGCGATTTGCAGATTGCCCCTCTTGACCAGGGCCGGGACGAAGAAATCGCAGTGCTCGGGATCGTCCACCACGTTGCACAGGATCTCCAGTTCCTGGCAGTCGCGGTAGACCTGCTCGTTGACTTCGCGGTCGTCCGTGGCGGCGATGACGAGCACCGCCTCCCCGATGTACTGCTTCGCGTATCGGCCGCGGACCAGTTCCGCGCCGTGATTCGTGCACAGCGTGGTCATGGCCTCGCTGGGTTTGTGGGCGACGACGACCAGCCGGGCGCCGGCCTCCAGCAGCGAGGTGGCCTTGCGAACTGCCACGGCGCCGCCCCCGACGACCACGACTCGGCGACCACCAAGCTCCACGAATATCGGGTACTTTGCCATAAAGCCCATTATACCAGGCAGTCATCGACACAACAGCCCTTTTCCGAGAATCCCACAACATCGGACTCAAGGTTCTGTACGCCCCCAGACTACCGGCGTTCAGAAGGGTTCGGAGGGCGGGATTTCCTTCGCCCGGCCGGGAATATGGTGTACACTCCGAGCCATACGTGGATAATGGCGAATCTTGGAGGCCAGAAGTGATACGATTGCGTGCACCGTTGACGCCGGCCGATGTGCGTCGGCTGAAGGCGGGCGATGAAGTCGCGATTGACGGGATTATCTATACCGCCCGCGACATGGCTCACAAGCGACTGTGCCAGGTGCTCGACCAAGGTAAGGAGCCGCCCATTCCGCTCGAAGGAGCGATCCTTTACTTCGTCGGTCCCACGCCGGCCCGGCCGGGCAGGGTGATTGGGGCGGCCGGTCCGACGACCTCTGCACGCATGGACCCCTTCAGCCCGGAGCTCGTCGCGCACGGGCTCCGGGCGATGATCGGCAAGGGGTACCGCAGCGAGGAGGTCCGCGAGGCGCTCAAGCGGTACGGCGCGGTGCACTTGGCGACACTGGGCGGGGCCGGGGCGCTCCTGAGTCGGCACATCCGCGGGGTGGAAGTCGTTGCTTACGAGGATCTCGGGACGGAGGCCATTCGCCGGTTGGAGGTAGTTGATTTCCCCGCCCTCGTGGCGTATGATTCGGCCGGCGGCAGCGTTTACGACGACATAGCGACTCATCGACTGTCTGGAGTATGACATGAAAACCGCATTGCTCGGGCTTGTGCAGTCCGGCAAGAGCACGATCTTCTCCGCGATCAGCGGCAAGGCGATCCCGCCCATGGGACTGAACGCCGTCGAGGAGGCAATCGTGCCGGTACCGGACGAGCGTCTGATGTGGCTGGAGAAGCTGTACAAACCCGAGAGGGTGGTCCGAGCAACCATTGACGTCCTGGATCTGCCGGGCTTCAGCTTTACGGATGAGCATGGTCGCACCGCCGCCCGCCGGCTGATCGGCCAGATCCGGACCGTGGACATGCTCGTCATGGTGATTCGGGCCTTTGACGACCCGTCCGTGCCGCCGTACCGCAGCAAGGTCGATCCGAAACGCGATCTGGCGGAATTGCAGACCGAATTGTTGCTCTCCGACCTCGAACTGGTCACGACGCGGATCGAGAAGCTGGAAAGGCAGGTGGCCAGGCCGACGAAGACGATTGCCCAGGATAAGGTCGAGCTGGCTCTGCAAAAGAGGCTTCAGGAGGCCATTGAGGCGGAACAGCCCATTAGTTCCATCATTCAAACCGAGGATGAGCTGAACATCATCAAATCGCTGGGCTTTCTGACGCTCAAACCCATGGCGGTGGTCGTCAATGTGGGCGAGAACGACCTGCAGAAGTCCTTCGATCTGGGCCTGGTGATGGGGGGCGCAGCGCCCACGGTGACGATGTGCGCCAAGCTGGAGCACGAGCTGGCCCAATTGGACGAGGAAAGCCGGACGGCGTTCAAGGCGGACCTGGGGATTACCGAGTCCGCGGCGGAGAAATTCGTCAAGATCTGCTACTCGGCGCTGGGCCTGATCAGCTTCCTGACGGTGGGTTCGGACGAGGTGCGCGCCTGGCCCATCCACAAAGGCACGATCGCCTGGGACGCCGCAGGCAAAGTGCATTCGGACATCAAGCGGGGCTTCATCCGCGCCGAAACCATGGCCTACGACGACCTTAAGCAATTGGGTGATGAGAAGGCCGTCAAAGCCGCGGGTAAAATGAGGCTTGAGGGAAAGGAATACGTCGTAAAGGACGGCGACATCATCAACTTCCGGTTCAACGTTTAGTTACAGGAGATCTGTGAATTCATGAAAGCCGCTGTGTTGACGGGCATCCGTCGGATGGAGGTGCGCGAGGTCCCGGACCCAAAGATCGAAAAAGACACCGATGTTCTGCTCAGAATCGCGAAGGTGGGGGTCTGCGGGTCGGATGTCCACTATTTCGAGACCGGACGGATCGGGTCGCAGGTGGTCAAGTTCCCGTTCATCGTCGGGCATGAGTGTGCCGCGACCGTCGCGGCGGTGGGCAAGGCCGTCCGGCGGGTCAAGGTGGGGGATCATGTGGTGGTCGAACCTGCGGTCTCGTGCCACGACTGCGACCAGTGCCGCCAAGGCCGGGAGAATACGTGCTTTCGCCTGCGCTTCCTCGGCACTCCCGGCCAGGGCGACGGCTGCCTGAGCGAGTCCATCGTAATGCCGGAGGAGTGCTGTTTCCCGATCGACGGCAAGATCACCATCGAGCAGGGGGTCTTGTGTGAGCCTCTGGCGATTGGCGTCTACGCGGTCCAACAGGCTCGCCTGCGCCGAGCGGCCGATGTGGCGATTCTCGGAGCCGGCCCGATCGGGCTAAGTTGCCTGATCTGTGCCCAGGCTGAGGGGGTCCGAGCTTGCTACATGACGGAAAAGATCGACAGCCGCGTGCAAACGGCGCGGAAGGGCGGCGCGACCTGGGTCGGCAATCCGCTGAGAGAAGATGTGGTCGCCGCGATCCTCAAGCAGCAGCCGCTGGGGATGGACGTGGCGTTCGAGTGCGCCGGCCAGCAGGAGACCATCGACCAGGGCATCGACCTGCTCAAGCCAGGCGGCAAGCTCGTGCTGGTCGGCATCCCGCGGGAGGACCGGGTCTCCTTCGCCATCGACAAGATCCGCCGCAAGGAAATCACGATTGTGAACATCCGGCGGCAGAACGGCTGCACGGGCAAGGCCATCGAGCAGATCGCGTCGCGGAAGGTCAGGCCGGACTTCATGGTGACCCATCGCTTCAAGCTCGATCAGGTCCAGGAAGCCTTCGAATTGGTCGCCGGCTACCGAGATGGCGTCGTCAAGGCGATGATCGAGATGTGATGCAGCGACGATCATGCTCTAAATCGTGTCTATATAAAGCGTTATGGAGGTTCGGGTCGGTGGGCAGCGCATGAGTAATGGTCATAAGCAGGCCAGCATCGTCAGTATCGGGAACGAGCTGCTCAGCGGCAAGACGGTCGATACGAACGCCGCCTACATCGCCGGACAACTGCGAACGGTCGGCATACCGGTCATCGGCATCTACTGTGTGGCCGATGAGGAGCCGGCGATCCAGCGCAAGCTGACTCTGGCGGCGGAGGAAGCGGACATCCTGGTCATCACCGGGGGACTGGGACCGACCGACGACGATCTGACGCGACAGGCCGTTGCCGGCTTCCTGGGCGAGGAATTGGTACTCCGGGAGGATCTGCTCAAGGAATTGCGCCTGTTCTTTGACCGGCGCGGGGTTCCGATGCCTCGGCGGAACGACATTCAGGCGCACATTCCGCGCGGCGCGACCGCCATTGAGAACAAGATGGGGACGGCGCCGGGAATCCGCGCGGAATTCGGGGGGAAACTGCTCTTCGCCATGCCGGGCGTGCCGACCGAGATGCGGCACATGTTCGAGGCCTCGATTCTGCCGGAATTGCGGCTCCTGGCCGCCGGGCAGGCGATGGCCGTCACAAGACTGCGCTGTTTCGGGGCGGGCGAATCCACGATTGCCGAAATGATCGGCGGCGCCATGCGCCGGGGCAGGAATCCCCTGGTCAACTGCACGGTCCACCTGGGCGTGATTACCCTGGAGATTGTCGCGACGGCCCCCACCGTCCGGGAGGCGCGGGTCATGGCCGCCGAGGAAGAGAGATCATTGCGGGCTGTCCTCGGTGACCTGGTGTATGGTACCGGGGACCAGACCCTCGCCGAAGTGGTGGGCGAGCTCCTGGCGCGGGCAGACCAGTCCCTGGCGGTCGCGGAATCCTGCACGGGCGGCCTGCTAGCGTCCTTGATTACGGAGATTCCTGGTTCCAGTCGATATTTTACCTACGGGTGGGTCACGTACTCCAACCGGGCCAAGCACACGGAATTGGAGGTGCCCCTCGAAATGATCGATAGATACGGTGCGGTCAGTGAACAGGTGGCACGTGCCATGGCCCAAGGGGCCCGGCAAAAAGCCGGCGCCGACTACGCGATCGCGGTCACCGGGATTGCCGGTCCCGGGGGCGGCAGCGAACATAAGCCGGTCGGGCTGGTATATATTGCTGTGGACACCCGCGATGGTGCGGAGACCTCGCGCTATGTCTTCTCATCTGATCGGAGCTTCGTTCGTTATCGTGCCGCCCAGACGGCACTGAATCTGCTGCGGCAGAAGCTGAAATTGACAAACTTGGCCTGACGTGCTATAATAACACCACTGGTGGTAGCAGCACATGAGGTGTGTATGACCAAACAACGCATGCACTTAGGGGAAATCCTCTTTAAGGCAGGCCTGGTAGAGAAACAAGCTCTGATCAATGCGATCAAGACCGCCAAGACCAGCAACAAGAGGCTCGGACAGGTTCTGCTCGATCTGGGCCTGATTAACGAGGACACGCTGGCCAAGGCCATCGCCAAGCAGTTCGGGCTCAAGTACGTCGACATCGAGCAAGTCACCATCCCTCCTGATGCAACGAAAATCGTCCCCGAAGATCTCATCAAGCGGCACAACATCCTGCCGCTGAGCGTCAGTAACGGGCGCCTGAAGCTGGTGATCAGCGACCCGATGGACCTCGACATGATGGATTCGGTCCGGCTCCGCCTGAATAAGGAATTGGAGTGCTATGTGGCCAGTCCCAAGAAGATCCGGACCTACATCGACGAGTCGCTGGTGGATCAGGCCCCGGCGGCCGAGGATGACCGGCTCAAGCACAGCATCGACGCGACGGCCGCCGAGCTGGCAGAGGCGGGCCACGAGCTGCAGGCCGAGGCCCTGCGGGCCCAAGCCGGTGTGGAAGGGGACGAAGGTCCGATCATCCGTCTGGTGAACCTCATTATCGATACCGCCTACCACATGCGCGCGAGCGATATTCACATCGAGCCCATGGCCGACCGTGTTCGCATCCGCTACCGCGTCGACGGCGTTTGCATGGAAAAGGATTGCGTCCCGAAGAACATGCAGAACCCCTTGGTGGCTCGCTTCAAGATTCTCTCAGGCATGGATATTGCCGAAAAGCGGTTGCCTCAGGACGGTCGTATCAAGCGGAATATCGCCGGCTCAGACATTGATTTCCGTGTTTCCTCGTTGCCCGGGGTGCATGGTCCCAGTGTGGTGCTTCGTATCTTGCGGCCCGATGCGGTCAATATCGGCATTGAGTCGCTGGGTTTCGAGCCGGACAACTATCAGCTTTTCCAGCAGATCATCAAGCGTCCCAACGGCATCTTCCTGGTGACCGGCCCGACCGGCAGCGGCAAAACGACCACACTGTACGCCGCCCTCCAGGAACTGAACAAGCCGGACAAGAAGATCATCACGGCTGAGGACCCGGTCGAGTACAACTTCGCCGGCATGAACCAGTGCCAGGTGAAAGAGGAAATCGGGCTGACGTTCGACAAGATCCTCCGCGCCATGTTGCGTCAGGCGCCGAACATCATCCTGGTGGGCGAAATCCGCGATAGTGAAGTGGCGGATATCGCCATCCAGGCCGCTCTTACGGGTCACCTGGTGTTCAGCACGCTGCATACGAATGATGCTTGCGGCGCTATTACCCGTCTGATCGATATGGGCGTCAAGCCGTTCCTTGTGGCCAGCTCGATTCAGGCCATCATGGCCCAACGACTGGTTCGTGTCATCTGCAAGAAGTGCAAGGTCGTGGACGAGAATCCCAACCCGCAGCACCTGCGGCTCCTGGGAATCGACCCGGCGGAGGTCAAGAAGCGGCCTGTCTATAAGGGGGCCGGATGCCCTGCCTGCCACGGGACAGGCTATAAAGGTCGTCTGGGCATCTTTGAAATGGTCGAAATGAGCCCGGAGCTGCGCGAGTTGGCGTTCAAGAGGGCTCCGACCAGCGAGTTGCGGGTGGCGGCCAAGGCCGCGGGCATGCGAACGCTTGCCGAAGACGGTGTCTTGAAGGTTTTCAAAGGGGTCAGCACCCCCGCCGAAGTCTCAAGTACCGCGCAGATCGAAGGGGTTGCGGCGGAAGAGTCATAGTCTTGATAAAGGATGACAGATGGCAACACTGAACATGGATAGAATCCTCCATGCGTGTGTCACGCAGGGCGCATCGGACATCCACCTCTCGGTGGGGCGGCCTCCGGTCATACGGCTGGACGGCCACCTCCGATCGCTGGAAACCAAGGTTCTGGAGCCGGATGATACGGCGGCCCTGATGAAGAGCATCACGCCGGAGCGATGCCAGCAGGAGCTTCAGGAGGAAGGCGGAACCGACTTTGGCTTTGCATATGGCGACGTCGCCCGCTTCCGCGTGTCGGTGTTCCGACAAAAAGGCAACGTCTCCATGGTTCTGCGGCAGATTCCGAACAAGATCCTGACTTTCGAGGAGCTGGGCCTGCCGAAGATCTGTGCGGCGTTGTGCCGTCGGCCCCGTGGGCTGTTCCTCGTTACCGGACCTACCGGCAGCGGCAAGACGACGACGCTGGCCACGATGATCAACTACATCAACGAGAACTTCGACCGCCATATTGTGACGGTCGAGGACCCCATCGAATACTACCATCCGCACAAGAAATCGATCATCAATCAGCGCGAGGTGGGTGTCGATGTGCCCAGCTTTGGCGAAGCACTCCGGCGTGTGCTGCGTATGGACCCGGATGTGATCCTTGTCGGTGAATTGCGAGATCTGGAGACCATTGAAGCTGCCGTGCGCGCCGCCGAGACAGGACACCTGGTGTTCAGTACGGTCCACACGACCAGCGCCTCCGGCACGGTCAACCGGATCATTGACGTGTTCCCGACGGACCAGCAGGAACAGATTCGCATCCAATTGAGCGGTAACCTGATCGCCGTGCTGAGCCAGGCCCTTTGTCCCTTGGCTGCGGGGCGGGGCCGAATTGCGGCCTACGAGTTCATGGTTGTTACGCCTGCTATTGCCAACCTGATCCGCGAGAATAAGACCTACCGTATTGATTCGAGCATTCAGACCGGCAAGAAGCTGGGCATGCAGTTATTGGACGAACACCTCTGGCAGCTCTACGATATCGGCAAAATCACCCTGGAAGAGATGCTGGATAAGGGCCGTGCACCCGGCGCCCTCCAGGAGAAGGCCTTGGCCAAGATCGCGAGCGCCAAGGGCAACAAGATGAAGAAGAAGGCCCAAGAGGCAGCGCAAGAACTCGAGGATCTTGGACCGCTCCTGAAGACGTAAAGGGACGGGTGTTCGGGGGCGACCGCTTCTCCGCCAGCGGACGGAGCAAAGGGGTGTGTCTTCCGCCAGGGTGCATATACTCCATGGGAAAACTATGTTATAGGGCAATTTGCCGCTGTCTTATTAACCAGATGTCCTATTCGTAATTTTCTTTGCAGACGGTATTTACTTCACTACAATAGGATCGTACTGGATTATAGGGTCTTTAAGGGTCTATCGCGATGGGCAAGAACGATCTTAAGCTCCCGCCAGTCGAACAGCTCCGAGGCCGACCGATCGGCAGGATCCTGATGAAGATGGGCCTGCTCAGTCGCGAGAAGGTCCACGAGTGCCTGGAGGTCCAGAAGAAGCGTGGCGAGGGGATTCGCATCGGACAAGTCTTCCTCGAGCTGGGCTTGGTGGATGAGGCCAAGCTCCAGGTGGCTTTGGCCGCTCAGCGGGGGATCGAGTATATCAGCATTGACGGGCTGGACATCACGGCGGATGTCATCGAGAAGGTACCGGCCCAGATGGCCAAGACGTACCACCTCCTGCCCATTTCCTACAGCAAGGAGAAGAACGAGCTCACCGTTGTCCTGGACAGTATGGACAACTTCCGGGCGACGGACGACCTGCGGACCCTCATGGGCTTCGTCGTGAACGCCAAGATGACCGACCGCAACGGCCTCGAGACGGCCCTGACCAAGTACTATGAGACGAAACAGGACGACAACATCACGGAGTTGATCGACGAGATCCAGTCGGACACCTTCCTCCAGGAATTCGAGGGGCGGAACACGAGCATCGATCTGGACGAGCTGAAGGAGCTCTCGGAATCCAATCCCGTGAAGAAGCTGCTGAACCTGGTCCTCCTGCAGGCGATCCGGGACAAGGCCTCCGACATTCACTTCGAGCCGTTCGAGAGCGAGTACAAGATGCGGTACCGTATCGACGGCGTTCTGTACGAGATGATTCCCCCGCCGAAGTACATCGCGGCGGCCCTGAGCTCGCGGATCAAGGTTATGGCGGGCCTGGACATCGCGGAGCGGCGTCTGCCCCAGGACGGTCGCATTTCGCTGACCGTCCAGGGCAACCCGGTGGACTTGCGCGTCAGCGTGCTGCCCACGATGTTCGGCGAGAGCGTCGTGCTGCGTGTGCTCGACCGCAGCCAGGTGAGTTTCGACATCAACAAGCTGGGCTTGCAGCCGGAGGACACCAAGACCTTCAAGATGCTGATCAGCAAGCCCAACGGCATCATCATCGTCACCGGCCCGACGGGCTGCGGCAAGACGACGACGCTCTACTCCGCGTTGAACGAGTTGAACAGCATCGAGAGCAAGATCATCACGACGGAGGACCCGGTCGAATATGACATGGACGGCATGATCCAGGTCCAGATGAAGCCCGCCATCGGGCTGACGTTCGCCCGGTGCCTGCGTTCCATTCTTCGCCAGGACCCGGACATCATCCTGGTCGGTGAGATTCGCGACCTGGAGACGGCCGAGATCGCGGCCCAGGCGTCGCTGACGGGACACCTGGTGTTCACGACGCTGCACACGAACGATGCCCCCGGCTCCATTGCCCGTTTGCTCGACTTCGGGATCGAGCCGTTCCTGCTGACCGCGACCATCGAAGCCATCGTGGCGCAGAGACTGGTGCGACGGATTTGCACGGGCTGCAAGACGGGCTTCCAGCCCAGCGAGGCGCAGCTCAAGGACCTGCGGCTGACGGAGGAGGAGGTCAAGGGCAAGAAGTTCTACTACGGGCGCGGGTGCAGCCGGTGCAACGGCACCGGGTACAAGGGTCGTCTCGGGATCTTCGAGATCATGATGTTCAACGATGAGATTCGCGATCTGGTCATGAATCGCGCGTCGACGAACGTGCTGCGCATAGCGGCCGTCAAGGGCGGAATGAGACAACTCCGCGACAACGGTCTCAGGGCGATGTTCGATGGGCTCACCACGATTGACGAGGTCGCCAAGGAGACGATGATCGAATAAGGGTCGGTCGAAGTACCCTATCTGAAAACGGACCCGTGGAAAGTGAGGTAGGAGTATGCCGGTCTTCCAGTATGTGGCGCTGGATTCGCAGGGTGTCGAGGTCAAGGACGAGATCGAGGCCCTCAGCGAAAAGGAGGCGATCAGCAAGATACGCAACCTGGGGTACTTTCCCACGAAGGTCCGCTCCAAGTCGGCGGTCGCCAAGGTGGGAAAGGCGGCCGGGGCGAAGGTCAAGAGACGACGGGGGGCCGGCGCCAAGGTCAAGGTCAAGCACGTCACGCAGTTCGCCCGGCAGCTCTCCACGCTCCAAGATGCCGGTCTGCCGGTCCTGCGGTCCCTGCGGATTCTGGAGGAGCAACAAAAGGGCGGGAACTTCAAGCGCATCATCGGGTACGTGGGCGACGACATCGAAGGCGGCTCGACCCTGTCGGAGGCCTTCGGCAAGTATCCGCGGTGCTTCGACCGGCTGTTCGTGAATATGATCGCGGCCGGCGAGGCGGGCGGTGTGCTCGACCTGATTCTGGCCCGCGTCGCGGATTTCAAGGAGAAGGCCGAGCGACTGAAGGGCCGCGTCAAGGGGGCTATGATCTACCCGATCGTCGTGCTCATCGCGGCACTGGGGATCGTGCTGGGCCTGATGCTGTTCGTGATTCCGCAGTTTGCCGCAACGATTTCGGAAATGGCCGGCGGCAAGCTGAATCCCATCACGTCTACCGTGATGGGCATCAGCGCCTGGATCGCCAAGGAGTACGGCTGGGCCTACCTGGTCGGCACGCCCATTGCGATCATCTTCTTTCTGAAATCCATTCGGAGGTTCCGTCCGGCCCGCGTCGTGCTGGACGCTATCCAGTTGAAGATCCCGATCTTCGGACAGTTGACGGGCAAAGTGTCCATCACGCGGTGGACGCGAACCCTGGGCACGCTGATCAGCGCCGGCGTGCCCATCCTCGACGCCATCAACGTGACGCGCGAGACGGCCGGCAACGAGATCTACGCGAAAATGCTGGCCAACGTCCACAACTCGATCCGCCAGGGCGATACCTTCGCGGCGCCGCTGCGGGCCTCCAAGACGGTGGACCTGCTCGTCTCCAACATGGTGGCGGTCGGCGAGGAAACGGGCGATCTGGACAAAATGCTGTTGAAGGTGGCCGATCAGTACGACGAACAGGTCGACGTGCTCGTCGGCAGCCTGATGCACCTGCTCGAGCCGATCATGATCATCGGGCTGGGCAGCATCGTGGGCGTCATCGTCATGTCCGTGTTCTTGCCGATGATCCAGGTCATTACGAGCTTGAGCTCGAGCGGTGGTTAAGCGATTTGTCGCAGGACCAGAATTCCAAGTTGTCGTGCATCTGTCAAAGGAGAAAAGCCATGAATCCGACCCTCAACCAGGCCAGAAAGAGACGGGCGTTCACCATCGTGGAACTGCTGACCGTGATGAGCATCATCGTGATCCTCATCGGTCTGCTGGTGCCGGCCCTGAACAAAGCCAGACGGTATGCGCTCTACGTCAAGCAGAAGGCGCAATTGCGCAGCATGGATGCCGCCATCGAGCTGTTCAATAACGAGAACGGGGGCTACCCCGATTCCGGGGCGCTGGATCCGATGGGCTTGGCGTACTGCGGCGCGATGAAGCTCTGCGAGGCTCTGATGGGCCAGGACCTGCTGGGGTTCCACGCGAACTCCCTGTTCCGGCGTGACGGCCTCGATGCCAGCGGGGTGCTGCTGTATCCGCCGAACATCGACGCCATGGCTCCCGGCATTCGGTCGCAGAACCTCTCGGCACGAAAGGGGCCCTATCTGCCGGCGGAGAACACCAGTGCCTCGCGCATGCGGGACATCTACGGCACCAATCTCGGGCAATTTCTCGGGATGTCCTTTGTTCTGTGCGATGTGTACGAGCGTCCGATGAACTCCGGGCAGAAGACCGGCATGCCGATTCTGTACTACAAGGCCGATACCGCCAACAACCTGCACGATCCGAATCTGGTGGGCGGGATGAGTGCCTCGGACAACCGGGGCAACATTTACAACTACTACGACAACCTGGCCCTGATGAACCTGGGCAAACCGTGGCAGCCCGCGGGGTCATCTACGGCGACCCACCGACTGGCTGATCCGCTGCGGTTCTACCGGAACACGCGGAGCGACAAGATCACCACGGCCCAGAGACCGTTCCGGCCGGATGAGTACATCCTGATCTCGGCGGGATGGGACAACGAATACGGCACGGCCGACGACATCTACAATTTCGATTGGAGATACCGGGAGTGAGGGCCGACCCCTCTCTCCTGGGTGCGGACCCGAGGCAACGCTCGCTCGTGCGCGCGTCGCCCACGGGTCAGACTCGACAACTTGGCATGGTTCGAAAGGAGTGAGCCCCGCCGTGCCCGGGCGGGGACGGGATGAAGGGGGTCGAGGTTGGCAGCGACCGGATCGTAACGGACCAGAGAAAAGAGGATACCCGTGAAAACGAGAAGATCAGGCCTGACACTGATTGAGATCATGGTCGTGGTCGGCATCATCGCCATTCTGGTGGGCATGCTGCTGCCGGCCATCCATACGGTCCAGAAGATGGCCAAGGAGACCAAGCAGAAGGCGCAGTTCACGGCCATCGAGCTGGGGCTGGCGGCCTTCAAGAACGACTACGGGGATTACCCGCCGTCGAACTGGTGGGACCCCCGTCCCAACGCGCCGCCGCCGAACCGGATGGACTACTGCGGCGCCCAGAAACTGGCGGAGGCGATGGTCGGCTGGGACCTGCTCGGGTTTCACCCGGACTCCGCCTGGCGGGCCGATGGCCTGGACAGCAACAACGGGCCGACCACGTACAACCCGCTGAACGTGAACACCGTGCCGGCGGATTTGAAGAAACGCAAGGACCGCTATGTGGAGCTGGAGACCGCCAACGCCTTCCTGCTGGGGGGGGTCCAGGACGGGCTGTACACGAGCGTCGATCCGCTGGCCCCGCGCACGCATGTGCTGTGCGACGTGTTCAGCGTCAACGAGCGGAAGGTCCGGCTCTCCGACGGCCGGGTGGTGACGCCCGGGACGCCGATTCTCTACTTCAAGGCGAACCCGGCCAACCTGATCCACGACCCGCCGCAGCAGGAATCCACGAGCCTGTGCATCTATGATGCCCGGGACAATGCGCCGATCCTCAACCTCGGCCGGGTGGCGGATGCACTGAAGCCCCTGGCCGCGCGTCGACAGCATCCGCTGGCCGCCGGGGTGATGAACACCGGCTTTCAGTACTTCTACGAGTATATCCGCGACGCCCGGGTGACGGCGCGGCGGTGGCCGGTCCGGCCGGACTCCTACCTGCTGATCTCGGCGGGCATGGACGGTCTGTACGGCACGGAAGACGATATTCGTAACTTCGGACAGTGATCCCGGAAGCAGGGACGAACGATGGCTGATTGGACTCGCAACCGCGGTGTGACGCTGGTCGAGATGCTGGTCGTGCTCGGCATCATCGCCGTGCTGGCCAGTCTTGTGGTCACGCTGACGCTCCGCGTGGACAATCAGTCGAAGGAAAAGGCCCTCGATAGTGCCTTCGCGCTGCTGAGCACGTCGTTGCGCGAATACTACGAGTTCCGCGACGTGTTTCCATCGCAGGCGGAACAGAACTCGGCGAATGCCCTGGCGCACATCGAGTTGATGATGCAGGCGCTTCGGTCCGTGCCGGACTCGCGGAAGGTCCTGGATCAGCTCAATCCCGCGCTGGTCAAGAGCGAGGCAGGTCTGGTCGACGTGCCGGAGCTGCGGGACCCGTGGGGAACCGTGTTGGATTACGTCTATGATCACGCCGCGGGCGACAGCTTCCCCGAGTTAATCTCCGCCGGCCCGGACCGGCAGTTTGGCACCGGCGACGACATCAGCAGCAAGAGCCGACGCTGAGCAGGAAAGAGTGAAACCATGTACCGTCGAGCACGCAGGACAACCGGTTTGACGCTGATCGAGATGACGCTGGTCATCGCGACGGTGGCCCTGATGGTGGGCTTTGCGGTGCCGGCCGTGCGTGTCCTGGTCCATTCGTTCCAGTCCGGAACCGGCATTACGAGCATGGTCAATGCGGCGCTGAGCTCGGCCCGGGCGATGGCGGTGAGTCGCCAGAGGTACGTAGGCGTCCGTTTCCAGAAGGCGTGCACCTCGACCGACCCGACTGACCCGCTCAAGGGCCTGATGGACGCGCCGCAGTACATGATCTTCATCGTGCACGAGGAGATGAAGAACAACGGGCAGGTGGCCGACGGATTCCGAGCGATGGAAGGCCTGGAGCCGGTCAAATTGCCCGGCGGGGCCGCCGTCATGGACCTGAGCTGTCTGAAGCGGGATGACGGGACGGCCGCCGACGCGGATATCGACGAACCGCGGGAACTGAGCGACGCGACCACGTTCTCGATCGTGTTCTCGCCGGCGGGCAAGCTGATCGTGCACAACGTCCGGGTCCGCAACCAGGAAGGCAAGCGCCGGCCCGACAACAGCCAGGGCGCCGCAAATACGTCCCTGGACGACGTGTTCAATTCGGTGGAGAACATCTGCCGGCTCGGACAGGGGATGTTCATTCAGGACGATTACTCGCGGTGGAACCCGAACGGGACAGACAACCTCGACTACGGATTGGGGGAGGAGCCCAGTGGTACGAGTTTCGTGATCTACGAGGTCGCCCGGCTGCGTGCGGCGTACGGCATGAAGCTGGCGTGGAGCGCGTATCTCAGCGAGCTGGCCGCCAAGGCCTTCTATGTGAGCCCGTACACGGGGAACCTGATCTCGTCGGAATGACAGGCGAATATGACCAGAGAGCGGCAACAATACGGCTTCTCGTTGACGGAGACCCTGATGGCCGTCGGGACGCTGGCGATCGGGCTGACGTTCATCGCCGGCACGTTTCTGACGGGTATCTATCTCTCGACGTTCTCCACCGAGCGAACGATCGCGTCGGTGGCGGCCGAGGAGGCCTTCGCCAAGGTGCGGATCTATGGGCTCGACCCCAATCACGCGAGCTTGAAGACCGACGGATTCGTGGCCTACGAG
>Ga0172362_10002613_pt1 | contig 15591 bp, 17 predicted proteins | sample LakKivs1_kivu2a2_FD_114534 | JGI IMG/M metagenome (GOLD analysis project Ga0172362, IMG submission 114534) | Sediment microbial communities from Lake Kivu, Rwanda - Sediment s1_kivu2a2 | ecosystem: Environmental > Aquatic > Freshwater > Lake > Sediment | place: Rwanda: Western Province, Lake...
GGGAAAAATTAATTGCGCCGTACTAAAGTCAAGGAAAACTATCGACCGTACCTGCCCTTTTTCTATTCTCTCAATTCTACCAGCAATTTCAGGAGGCATTAATCGTAAACCACTTTTTGATGTGTTTACTACTTCGGCAGATAATAGCCTTATACTTATAAGTTCTTCACTACCCCCTAAACGGATATCAGCCCCACCTTCAACAAAGGCTACTGTATCACGCGGTTTCTGGGTCTCATGGGAAGTCGCAATTTCTACTGACATCTTCCCTTCTTTTAAAAACAAAAACTGCCCACGGGCAGTTTTGAAAAAATAATATTAAATTTGAGCAAATATTAACTTGTTTTAACCGCCTTGTCAACCGTTGCAAAATCAATTAGTTCTTGTGAGACTTTTCAAATATTCAAAAGCGGAATTTGCGGCGATAGCTCCCTGAGCACAGGCGGTAATCGCTTGAGAAAGAATTAAACTCTTATTGGTCACGTCTCCAGCAGCAAAAACACCAGGAATATTAGTTTCCATTCTTTCGCCTACTTTGATATAACCTCCTTCATCAAACTCTATCTCCAATGATTTTAAAAATTCTCCTGCCGGTACCCCACCTATTTCGATAAAAACTCCATCAGTTAGTAGGATATTACTGCCACTATAAGGCTTGTCTAACTCCACTCCGCCTACTCTCTCACCCTCTTCCCTAATACCCCCAACCTCCCCAACTCCCAATATCTTCGTCACATTCGTCTCATAAATCACCTCGATCTTCGGATTCGCTTTGACTTCTTCTACCCAAACCGGCTCTGCCCGAAGCTCCCTTTTGCGGTAAATTAGATAAATCTTTTTGGCAAAATCAGCCAAGTGCAAAGCCCCACTACAAGCAGCATTACTTCCCCCAACCAAAACGGCTGTTTTGTCTTTAAAAAACGGGGCATCGCAAGTTGTACAATAGGAAACCCCTTTCCCCAAATACTCTTCTTCACCCGACACTCCCAATTTTCTTCTTTCTGTTCCCGTTGCCACAATCAAAGATTTCGACTCAAATTCCTTTCCTGTTTCAGTAATTATTCTGAAACAACGCGGGGAGATGTGACTTTCTGCATTGCCATCCTCAGCACCCAAAATTATTTGACTTACTCCTTCCTGCAAAATCTCTGCCCCCAAGGCTTTTGCTTGCTCTGCCATTTTTTGCCCTAATTCTACGCCAGAGATATCTTTGAATCCCGGAAAATTCTCAACCTTATGGGCATAAGTAATTGTCCCCCCCAAAACCCTACCAATTACCAAATTAGAAAGCTTGTACCGCGAAGCATAAATCGCCGCCATTAACCCAGCTGGACCAGAACCGATTATTAAAACATCATAAGTCATAGTAAATAGTAAATTGCAAATAGTAAATTTACATTTTAAATTTTAAATGTATTTTTGCTATTTGCTATTTAAAATTTGAAATTTCTTTAAGGATATCTTCCTTGCTCCTAAATCCCGTAAGGGTTTTAACAGCTCCACCCCCACGAAACAGAATTAGAGTTGGCACGCTCATCACATTATATTCCTCCACTATCTGTGGTGACTCATCAACATCCAGTTTCCCCACTTTTATTTTTCCCTCCATCTCTTCGGCAATTTCTTCAACTACTGGCGAAAGCATTTGGCAGGGTCCGCACCAATGGGCAAAAAAATCCACCAAAACCGGGAGATCCGATTTTAAAACTTCTTTCTCGAAATTCTGATCAGTGAAAACATCGCCCATGCACTTAATATCTTAATATTTTATTATCTGATTTTACAGGTCTGATCTTTACAAAAAACAATTCCTTTCTCAATTAAGGCCTGCTTTTGTTTTACGGACAGCAAAGTAGAAGCGGTTATCGGATACAAACCACTTCTATCAATCATTTCGTTTAAACTTTCCTTCTCTGGAAAGTCCCAACCGGTAAGCCTCATGCCAACACAAGCAGCGTAATTCTTAACCTCGCTTGTCAACTTGGTGTTAGTAATTAACCAAGGAGTATCAAAACCGCGATGTTTAATATCTAAAAATCTGGCAAAGGTATAAAGAGCCACTTTAATATCAGTTTTGACGCCGGGCGTTGAATGAAACTTACACTCGATCATATATTTTTCTTTGTTCTCCGCCACTATATCCACCTCATGAGAAACGCATTTCCCCAAGATAATTTTATTCGTTTCTGCTTTATAACCGTTGGCCAATAAAACCGCGGCCACGAATTTCTCAAAAGGATAACCGGTTGGTCCCAAATCCATAATCGCTTTTTTCAAATTGTAAGTTTCGGCTAACTTTCTTTGCTCTTTTTTCAAAATCCTCATCACCGCCGAATAAATTTCAAAAGTGGGAATATTTTGGTAAAGATGGGGTTTAACTTGGGCCACGATTTTCTCTGCTAACTCCCTTGAGGCTCCTGCCCGTTGCAAAGAAGAAATTACATTATGTTCAGAAAAGGGCTCTACCTCTCCCGAAGCCTTAATGACATTAATCGGCGTTGCCATAAAAATTCAAATTTGTTTAGATCAGCAACCCTGTTAACAGCAAAAACACTAAGCTCACCCCAACTAAATACTCTCTCAAATACCTTCTGGCTTTTGGGTCGCTAATTTGCCAGAAAAGCCAGTTGGCTAAGTGATTTTTGTCTTTGGCATAATCAGACCACTCGTCTTTCAGCAAATGCAGATTAATGGCCATAATAAAAGCCGAACCAAAAATACTTCCGCCAGAGGTCAAAAGATAGACCGCCATAACCAACAAAACCGCCTGGCCTATAAGCGAATGCAGAATCAAGCGAGTATGGGTATCATGAGATTTTCGCAACAACCAATAAAGTTCCCTTAGTTTCCCTGTGATAATTTTGATACCCGTGGTACTCGTGCCACCCATCGCCATCTCTCTCGCCTCTTGCGAATCTTCTTCCTCTGGATGAGTAAAAAACCAATAAAGCAAATGGTCTATATCTAAAAAGAAACTTCCTAAAATTGCTCCCGTCCACATCCCTAACATCCCCAACACCCCTAACCCTCCCCAACCAAATCTCCCGAATTCCCCCAACCGTAAAAGCGAAACTAAGAAGAAGTAAACAAAAGTTACTACCAAGTGGGAAGCAATTTCACTCTGCAATATCACAATTCCATCTTACCCCACCTTTCTCTTCCATATCAACTAGCAACTACAATTCTGTTTTTAGATTCTGTTTTAGCGGATTTTAGTCGCGTCATCATTTCTAAGAATCTCTAAGAAAGAATTTAATACTTCCATTTTGCAATGCGGCCGCATTGTCAAATGGAAGTCTCATACCTCTTAACTTAAACCCCATTCCTCTGTTGATGTTACTACTGGTGAAGATGGTATAAGGGAACTCCATCGTAATTTATTCGAACTTGAGGAAAGACTAAAAATACCCCAACGCTTTAGAAGAAAAGAAGGAAATTAATCTGTCATCACCCCTAACTGCTAATTACTAATTACTTTCTTCAGTTCCTTCACCTTCCACATAAAAAGTCTTGCTTTATTTCTGGCTCTGGCGTCTTTGATGAAGTAGCGAGCTTTTTCAAGGATTGGCCGAGGAATTTCTTTGGCCATCTTGATATACAAGGCTTTATGCTCCGGATCGCCTAATTCCATGGCCAAATCATAACCGTATTTCTGAAACTCTCGAGAGACATATTTATCCTTGAGTGGGTCAAATTTCTTCAGTATCTCACCCAAACTTTGCGGTTGATTAACCATAATTAAGGCATCCTTATGGCATCAGGAGTTAAACCCCTTTTCTCTGCCATTCGCAAATCCTGGTAAACAAAATATAAAAAAGAAGTTCCAAAAACACTGATTATCCCAACGAGCAAAAAAAGCGGCCGGAATCCTAAGCTCTCCGCCAGAAACCCTCCTAAAGCACTGGTTAACGCTCCTCCTAAACCGACCATCGCATTATAAAGACCCCATTCTTCTGCCTCGATATTCCGATCAATATGTCGAGTAAAAATCGCCAGCCAACCGGGTGAAACCATGGCAGAAGCAAAACCCAAGAGCCCTTGCAAAAGAAGGATATGAATCCCGCTGGTAGCAAAAATATATAAAAAAGGGACTAAAGACATTAAAAACGAACCTGTAGCCATCAGAACAAAATCGTCAATCTCTCCCTTGATCGAATCGATCAGCCTGGCAAAGGGCAATTGCAAAACTGATCTGGCAACCCAATAAACAGCCGTAGCCAAACCAATCAGCTCTAAATTACCGCCCTTAATCTGCTGATTAACAAAAACAGCAAAAAGTGGATTAACCAAACCCCAACCAGAGACAACGATAACATCGGAAAAAGTGAGAATTTTGATTAAATTGTTTATTTTCATTTTAATTAAATCTCCCCGCTGCCTTTTCCACCCCCTCTTTTAAGATCATCCTCAGCACCTCAGTCGCTTTTTTGATCATCCGCCTAACTTTCACTCCCTCTCTCTCCTCGAAATTAGATAAAACATATTTTTCCGGGCTATCGATTTTTTTGTCGCTGCCGATGCCCAACCTTATTCTAATAAAATTATTACCTAAATTTTTAATAATTGACTCTACCCCCTTGTGACCAGCTGAACCATGACCATAAGAAATCTTTACTCTCCCCAACGGCAAATCCAAATCATCATGAACCACATAAAGACCAAAGGAAGGAATTTTATAAAACCTCATCATCCTAACCACCGCTTCTCCGGAAGCATTCATGTACGAAAGAGGCTTAACCAAAATCAAATCTTCACCCCCTTTAGCAATTAAAGCGTTAAATTTTGTCTCCATCTCCCAAACTGACTCTCTAACCGAGGTTGCCTTTTTCAAAAAATTGTTTACCACCATAAAGCCAACGTTGTGCCGAGTGTTTTCGTATTTTTCTCCGGGATTCCCTAAACCAACTATCAAAATCATGCTTTTAAAATCTCTCTCACTTTTTCATCCCTTATCTGTTCAAAATTGCCGTAAAATTGTCCGATGCTGAAAAACATCTCCGGTGACTGCAAAAAGATAATCTTGTCCGCCTTCCCTTTTATCTCCACGAGCGCATCTTGAGAAATCACCGGCACCGCCACAATAATCTCTTTTGGTTTCAAGCTCCTCAGAACCGCCATCGCCGCCTTCATCGTTGCCCCAGTCGCTACTCCGTCATCAACGATGATCGCTACCTTACCGGCAATTGGGACGGCACTCCTTCCAGCTTTGAAGTCTTGTCTTTTCTTTTCTAATTCCGCAACTTTTCTTTTAACAATTTCTTGTTTGTATTCTGGCGAAACATTGAGCCTTCGGCAAAGTTCCTCCTCCCAAATCACCACTCCTCCTTCGCCAACTGCCCCAATCGCCAACTCTTCATTGCCGGGGCAGGGAATTTTTTTAGTAATTAAACAATCAAGAGGTAAATTTAACGCTTTTCTAATAACACTGCCAATCATTACCCCGCCTCTGGGAATTGCTAAGACTAGGGCTTTCTTCAGTTTTTCTGGGGAAAGTTCTTCTTTGAGCTTCTCTGCTAACTGCCTGGCTGCCGCCTCCCTGTCTTTGAACATAACACTGGTTATTTACCGGCCCATTTTTCTGCCCAATCGCCAATTACCGGTAATTTAACCTTTTCTCCTTTGTATGCCTTAAGAATTAAAACAAGCCAAAGAACAAAACCCGCCAAGCAAAGAAAGGGGCTCAGGGCCCAGCCAATCACCGGGATCATGCTGAGGATAGTCAAAGCTCCAAACAAGATAATCGCCTGGACTGCATGGAAACGAACTTCTTTATCCTCCTTTTCCGCTAAGAAAAAAATTAAACCGGAAACCCAGCCTAAAACATAGGTTACCGCGCAAGCAACATTCTTGTCTAAGCCAAAAGTAGATTTTCCTTCTGCCATTTTTTCCACCTCCTTTCAATGATAACAGCATACTAATTTTTTAATGCCACTGTCAACTAAACAAACTCATCTGCTTTTTTCCCCTTCCTTCTCTCTTGCCTCTTCCCCGTCTTTCCCTTCTTCAGCTCCCCAAATCTTGACTGTTCCGAAAACGCCATCGTATCCCGGGTCAACCACAATTCTACCTTCCCGCACTCTTTTTATTCCTTCTCCCAGCTTCTCACCGGCCACTTTGGTAATTTCTTCGAGATTCGATTTCAAGAGTATGGTTAACTCGGAGCCAAAATGCTTCACCAAGAAGTCATACTTCTCTAAAACTGTTTTACTCAGAGAACCGGACTGAAAAACCTCAGCCAAAATTTCCAGCAAAGGCACCATTTTAAAAAATTTTGGTCGCTGACTGGTACCAGCCGCCTCTTCTTTAGTCCGTGTTGCCAGTTCCTCCACTCGAAGCATCACTCCGACCGTCAAAGGCTTGCCACAGACCGGACAGGTTTCGCCCAGTTTCTTTGTTTCCTCTGGCGACTGTCTAACTCCACAATTCCTGTGCCCGGTAAAATGATATTTCCCTTCTTCAGGATAAAATTCAATTGTATAAGCAATTTGTTGGGTTTTAATCGCTTGATGAATATTTGGATAACTTACGTCTTCCACCTTAAAGACAGTTGCCTCCCGACCCAACATCGAAGGCGAATGAGCGTCAGAAAAAGATAAAATCGACCGGTTGTCCAACTCCGCTACCCGGAAGTTCATTGCTGGGTCGGAAGACAAACCGGTCTCAATCGCCAAGATATTGCCGGACAGGTTTCCATACCCTTCTTCCAGACTATCAAACCCCCCTTTATCCCCATAGGTTCCAAACCAAGGAGTCCATAAATGTGATGGAATCACTAAACATTCTGGGGACACCGAAAAGACGATTTCCGCTAAATCTTTAACCGGCAGTCCCGTCATTGGCCGGCCGTCAGCCAGTAAATTTGCTCCTCTTCCTCTTAATTTCTCATTAATTTTTTCCACTACTGAAAAATTAGGAGCAAAGACCATCGTATGAATGCGTCTTATCTTTCCTCCTTGACTAAAAATGCTGGCAATTTCTGTGGTTAACAAAAATTTCGGGCCGGCCAGATCTTGCCTGCAGGCGAAAACTCCCTCACCGATCTCAACCAACTTCTGTTTTAATTCGGCCAGCCAAAGCGGATGGGTCCAATCAGCACTACCGACCAGCCCAATCCCCTTTTTGGTGGCCCACTTGGCAATTTCCGGGATCATCATTTGCGAAGAAACCGCCCGGGAATATTTACTATGAAGATGCAAATCGGCAACAACCTCCATATTCCTCCCGTAGCTTCACACCCTTAGGGTCTGATAGCTTCACACCTCCCGAAACTGAATTTTATAAAGATTTTCCAACTCCTTAATCGAAGTAATCTGCCCAACTTCCTTGTCCTCCCTAAACCTTACTAACCTCGGGAACCTTAAAGCTAGCCCGGCAGTGTGAACCGGGCTTTGGGTAATATTATCAGCCTGAATCTCCACCACGATCTCTGGCCTACACCAAATATCGGGAAACAAATTTTTATCTACCTCATATTCTTTTGGTTTTTCCTTTAGCTCCCACCTTTCACTTCTCATCCTCAGTTCCTTCCATTGTTCATCACTCAATCCAGTTCCAATTTTGGAAACCGTCAAAATATTTTCTCTTCCCCTTATTCCCACCAAAAACGCTCCCACACCAAAGCCCGCTCTCTTCCCTTTCCCCCGGTAAGTCCCCATCACTACACAGTCAATGGTGTCCGCCAACCCCCCACCCTTTTTGGTAACTTCTTGTTTTAATTTCACCCATTTAAATCCTCTTCTTCCCGGCTCGTAGGGAGAATGCCATTTTTTGGCAACCACTCCCTCCAGTCCTTTTTCAATTTGTTCATCATGATACTTCCTTAACTTTTTTGCGTCTTTAGTAATAATTTGGGGAGAAATTTTAATCAATCCTCCTGGTCTGATAACTTTTTCCAAAATTTTTCTTCTTTGTTCAAAAGGCATCCCGATCAAGCTCTCGCCATCTTTATATAAGATATCAAAAACAAAATAATTAAAAGGAACTTCTTTTACTTTTTCCTCAATCTGATGTTTCCTTTTTCTTTTTATTGTTTCTTGGAAAGGCAAAAATTTGCCTGTTTTCGGATCAATCCCTACTCCCTCGCCATCCAAAATAACTTCCTTGGCACTTATCTCCCTTGGCAAGGCCTTGACAATATCCGGAAACATATGAGTCACATTCTCTAAATTCCTCGTAAATATCCTCACTCCGCTTGCCCCTAAGTTACTTAAGTGACTTAAGTGCACCTGTAACCTGGTCCCGTCATATTTTGGTTCAACTGCCATTTCTCCCAACTTTTCTACAATTTCTTCTGCCATCCCCAGTCTCTGGCAAAGCGCCGGCAAAATCGGCGTCCCCAATTTTGGTTCTATTTTCCCAACACCCCTAATACCCCCAACACTCCTAACTCTTCTTGCTATCTCTCCCACATCCGCTAAAACATTATAAGCGTCTTCTAACTTTGCTCTCAGCGATTTATCCCCCACCAGCATCCAGCTTAAAGCATCCAAGACTGTCATGTCCGAAAAACCCAGTCTCATCTTCCCGAGCGGCATCCTGATCACAAAGCGAACACTCAACGGATCCAAATCCTGCAGTAAAGCCGCCATTTTCTCAACCTTTCTCTCCACACTTCCTTCTCCTGATTCCTTTGCAATCTCCATCAATCTCTCGTATACCCTCAAAACCCCCATCTTCCCCATATCCCCCTTATCTTTCGCCTCTTCAAATAATTCTTGAGTTTTGATCTTTGCTGCGAAGCGTGAAGATTTTTGATTTTTTATCTCTTCTCCCACTTCTCCCAAATCCCCCCTCTCTCTCATCTTCCTTCTCACCCTTTCCGCTTCCACACCAAACGCCTTCCCAATCGCCTTTTCCATCATCTTTTGGGCCATTTGGAACTCGATTCCTTGATATTGAGGTAATAGCCTACCTAAAGATAAATAACAAACTTTATCAATCTCTTCCTCTTTACATTCCTTGAAAAGATCCGCCAAAATCTCCGTTATTTTTAAACGGGAAGTATTCTGCTCAAGTTGTTGCAAATAGCCAGAAAGTCTCTTAAAAGTCATAAACTTAAGTCACTTAAGAATATACCGGACTGCTTTTCTCGACCCTTTCTTCTTAATTAATTTTTGTTTCATCAAAGTATAAAGCTCCCGCAAAATCGTGTCTTCGGAAATCATCGGCAACAATGGCTTCAGCTCTTTCATCGTCGCCGCCCCTTTGGACTCCAAATACTCCATAATTCTCATCTGCCTGTCATTTAAGGCCAGCTGCTTTCCTCCTAATTTTGCCTTAATTTTATCATCCATTGACAACTTTCTTATTTTTTCTTTTACTTTAGCCAGTTCTATTGCTAAACCTTCGGTAAAAAATTCCAACCAGCCAGTTAAATCTCTCTCAATGAAATTTTTTTCATTGGTTAAATCGGTCTTTCTCAAAGAATCATAATAATCAAAAGCGTTTTTATCAAAATACTCTTCCAAAGAAAAAAGTCTTTTAATATCATATCCTTCAGCAAATAAAATTAAAGTGGCAAACCCCCGGGCAGTCCGACCATCTCCATCAGTAAAAGGATGAACAGAAGAAATTACATAATGGGCAATGGCGCTTCGCAAAACGGGGTGAACTTCTCTCCCCTCTCTGGAATTAAGCCATCTGAGAAAATCCTCAATTAAGTAGGGCACTTCCGGTGCCGGTGGTGGCCGAAAGACAACCTCACCTGTTTGGGCATTACGCAAAACTACCTGCACCTTTCTAAATTTTCCTTTTTGTTCATCATCCACCAATTTTTCCATGGCGACCGCGTGAATTTTTAGAATCTGTTTCTCCGCATATTTAATCTCCCCCACCTTCCTAATATCCCCAATTTCCTGATCTAGATATTTCAAAACATTTCGGTAATTGATAATCTCCTGAATATCCCGCTGCCCTGCCACAATTTTTGCTCCTCCCAGAACTTCCTCAGCCTGAGTAAAAGACAACTCATTTCCTTCAATGTGAGTGCCGTGATGAACCGTTGATAAAGCAGCTTGCTCCCGAAATTGTTTCTCATAAGATGGAATCAAGGGAGCATTATTTATGACTTCGCGGCACGCCTCGATCGCCCCGATATTTTGGAGGATTCTGTTAGTGATAGTAAATTTTGGAGTGTACACTTCTTTAAAATAATCGCATAATTTCCGCAAAACTTCAAGTCAAGTTAATAACCTTTACTCCCTCCAACCATTTCTCTTCCACTGCACCAACATCCGCCGTAGTAATAATTGTTTGTGATCCACCAATCAAATCAAAGACCAATTTTCGGTGTTCAACATCCAATTCTGAAAAAATATCGTCTAAAAGCAAAACCGGCAACGTGGCGGTTCTTTGCTTAATAAACGCTAGTTCTCCCAACTTCAACCAAAGTATTGCCAGTCTCTGTTCTCCCCTCGATCCAAATATCGAAAGATCTCTTCCCACCTCGCCTTCCTTCGCCCCCTCTCCCTTTATTCTGAATTTAAGGTCATCTCGGTGGGGTCCAACTAAAGTCGTTCCCGCTGCCACTTCCTCGTCTTTATATTTCACCAATCTTTCCTCCGAAATTACAGTCATATCGTACTCTACCCTAAAATCCCCAATCTCACCAATATCCTTAATCTCCCTATCGGAATTTAAAAAATCAATAAAATCTCTTCTTCCCTCGCTAATGATATTCCCATTTTTAATCAGCAGCTGATCCCAAAAATAAAGTCTCCTCCGATCCACCTTCCCTGTTTCCTTCATCTCCTCAAGCAGCTTGTTTCTTGACCGCAATCCTTTCTCATAAGACAAACTTGCTCTGGCATATTCTCTGTCCACCTGAGATAAAACCATATCTAAATATTTTCTTCGTAAACTAGGAGAATCAGTAATCAGTTGCAAATCCTCTGGCCCGAAATAAACTGCCCGCAAATTTCCCACAAAATCCACTGCTCTTTTCGCCACCCCGTTTACCAAATACTTTTTCTTTCCCGCCTTTTCTCCCCTCACTTCCCCAAACGTCAGGAGAATCTCCAGCCCCTTCTCGCCTTTGTCTTCCTCAATATCCCCAATCTCCCTAATATTCCCAATTACCCTACAAATCTCCTCCCCGTATCTAATCACTTCGCGCTCCACTGTTTTAACCCGCAAACTCTTGCCGGTCGCCAAAAAATAAATCGCTTCCAAGAGATTACTTTTCCCACTCGTATTCGGCCCTACGATAAGATTGGTCTTGGCAGAGAAAGAAAATTCTGATTTACAATAATTCCGGAAGTTTGTAAGAGTAAGTTGATCTAATATCATTTCTGGCAATGTTCACAGTAGAAAGTTCCCCGTCCACCTAAACTTATTCTTTTAATAACCCTTCCGCACTTCGGACACTTTTGTCCTCCTTTTCGGTAAACTTGAAGATGGCTTTGATGAGTTCCTTTTTCGCCGGTTATCTGCCGAAAAGCTTCGTCTTTATCCGAACTGCCTTTATGTTCTATTGCCTCCCGCAATACTCTTAATACCGAATCTCTTAATATCTTAATATCTTTTGCACTTAATTCATTGGCCTTTCTCGCCGGCAAAATCCTAGCATCAAAAAGTGCCTCGTTGGCGTAGATATTCCCTACCCCCGCCAGTTTTTCTTGATCCATAATCACCAATTTGATCGGCTTACGGCTTTCTGCCAAGATTTTGCGAAAGTAATCTAAGGTAAAACTCTTCTCGTCTATCGCCTCCGGCCCAAGTTTTTCTTCCCCAATCTCCCCAATATCCCTAACCACTCTTATCCACCCAAACATTCTTAAATCATTGAAATAAAGTTTTCCTCCGTTATTAAAAGAAATTATCACCCTCGTAAATTTATTCGGTAACTCCTCAACTGCAAACGGACCTTCGCTTTTCTGACCCCCCTCAACCTTCTTCCCCTTCTGATTCTTCTCTCGATATATTAGTTGCCCCGTGAGCTTAAGATGCACTGCTAAACAAGTACCACCTTCGAATTCAATCACTGCCATTTTCCCCCTTCTTCTTACGCCAACTACCCTAACCCCCTTAACATCCCTAACATCCCCAATGAATGACTTCCTGTTCAACACCTCAACCCCGGTTATCCGCAAACCTTTTATCTTTTGTTCTAACTGCAAGCGAATTGTCTCAACCTCTGGTAACTCAGGCATAAAATCAGTGTAAATCCGTTTTAAATCTGTGAGAATCCAAAAATTCCACTATCTTTTTCTTAAATATAGTTTTGGAAAACTTCTCTGCCTGCTTGTGACAATCTTCCGGCTTAAATTTCTGTGGATCAAATTCTTTTAATACCTCAACCAGAGATTCAACTGTTGGTTCGCCGCGCCCTTCCGAAGTCCCGCCTTGGCGGGACGGAGGAGGGTAAAAAAAAATTCCGGTTTTTCCCTCAACTACCGTTTCCAAATATCCTCCACCACGATAGGCAATCACCGGTTTCCCGCAAGCCATTGCTTCTACCGGCGTAATCCCAAAATCTTCGTCAACCGCCGCGACGATAAAAGCTCTACATTCAGACATCAATCTTTGCCTTTCTTCATCACTTATTTTACCGACAAATTCCACCGTCTTTCCGGAAATTGACCGCAAAGACCTCTCTTGACTTCCAGAACCATATACTTTTAACGGAATTTTTAACTGATTGCAAGCCTTTATTATTAAATCAAAATTTTTCGCCCTTTCCAACCTTCCCCCGGTCAAAAAGTAGTCTCCTTTCCCAACACCCCCAATCCGCCGGCTGGCGGACCTAAAACCCCCCACGTCCACCGGGGGATTTATTACCACCGAGTCCCCCCGGTAAAACTTTTTTATCCTCTGCTGCACCTCTTTACTGTTAGCAATAAAATAGTCTACCTTTTGTGCCTGCTGAAAATCATATATTCGCAAAAAATGATTTACCACCGCTGCGTAAGCTCTTACCCACCAGTGCCTCTGCCAATCTTTGGAAGTCTCATAGCCATACAAGTATCTGGGCGGCGTATGACAATAGCAAATTTCTACCATTCTCTTTCTCCCCGTGATACCCGTGGTATCCTTGATACTCGTGATACTTCTCGATCCGAACCCTTTCGTTATCGCCCAACTGGCTGAAGAAATCACTAAATCATATTCTCTAAAGTTAAAACTTTCCCAAATAAGTGGTATCAAAAACCGCAACGGACTAATCAGCCTATCGCAAAAAGGCAGCTTCCCAAACCAGCTCTGAATAATTCTGGCCTCCCCTAATTTTCCTAATCTCCCTAATTTCCCCAACCGTCCCTTCGAAAAAATCGTAAAAATCGGTGCCTCGGGAAATATCTCATGTAAGGCCAAAAGCACCCTTTCCGCTCCTCCAAACTCCTTTAAATAATCATGCACCAAAGCTACTTTAAGATTGTTTACATTTGCCATTTGACATTTACCATTTTACATCGTATACTTCCCTCCGCTGTACGCTGATTTTTGCGTTTACAGTTGTCCCGCCTCGGCGGGACTTTTTTATTGAAATAGACTCTGCTGCTTATCGTTTCCTTCTTTTTTCTTCCCCTCACCACCCTCATCTCCCTCACTCCCTTCAACTCTCCCAATTAAGCTCTTAAACCCTAGCTGCCGGAAAAAAGCGATTACTTTTTCTTTATCAAAATCCTTTGTAACACAATCTTTTAACTCCAATCTAACCGGGACATCGGTCACAATCGTCGCTAGCTTTTTGGAAAGGATTGCACTCTCCGCCCCCTCCGCTAATTTCTTGATTGTGTTCTCCCCAAACCCCCCAAATCCCCCACCTCCCCCACTCATCCAAGTGTAGATCTCCTCGATCCCCTGAAACTTTTTTAGCAACTCCACCGCCGTCTTCGGCCCAACTCCCGGTACTCCTGGATAATTATCCGAAGAATCGCCGACTAAACCTTTATAATCAGTAATTTGCTCCGGTGGAATTCCCATCCTTTCTTTAACCTCCTCCACCCCCACCATTTGCCCCTCAGAAAGCCCTCTTGTCGGCATATAAAGACTTGTTCTCTCATTGACAAGCTGCATTAAATCCCTATCCCCAGTTACAATAATCGTTTCTATCCCCTTATTTCCCCTATTCCCCTTATCACCCCCAACCTTCCTGGCCAACGTCCCAATTACATCATCCGCTTCGTACCCCTCAACTTCAAAAATAGGTATATTAAAGGCCTTGACTAAATCGTGAACTTTTTCTATCTGCTCTGACAACTCTGAAACCATCTTCGGCCGTTTTGCTTGATAACCAATAAATTCCTGCTGGCGAAAAGTCGGTTTGGCGGTATCAAAAGCCACCGCCATATATTCTGGGTGTAAATCAGAAAGAATCTTAAAAAGCATGGAAGCAAATCCATAAACCGCATTCACTAGCTCCCCACTTCTTGTTGTCAGCGGCGGCAAAGCATGATAAGCCCGGTGCAAAATTGCATTCCCGTCAATCAGCACCAACCGCTTTTTTTCTCCGACCATGAGCCCATTTTAGCACAAACTTATCCTAGCATATCCTCATCATCTGGTCCTTGATTGATTCCCCTCTCCCGAACCAATCCTTCGACCACACTCAAAAAATCACCTGTTCTGTACCATCCGAGTTTTCGGGCATCCACAACACCAGCTGCAGATCTTAAATCGGACAATAGATGAAGAAGCCGTTGATCGCTTAATCCATCAGCCATAAGAGCAACAGCCTCTTCAACACCATTATGCTCAATTGTATCTTCGTAATGTCTTCGAATCCCCCACGCAGTTTCGGCTAGCGATAGAAACGCTTCCTCCCCTCTTTGAACAGGAGTGCTCTCTTTTATTCTTTCCAGCATTTCATTCACCCCCTTCCCTTCAAACAAAAACCGCCCTTCCGGGCAGTAAATAATCACTTAATATCTTAGTATCTTAATATCCCAATATCCTGTTATCTTATTTCATTAGTTTAACAAACTCTTCTTCCTCAATTGTCTCCTTCTCGAGCAACTTTTCCGCAATTTTATCCAGTTTTTTGCGGTTCTTTAATAAAATCTCTTGAGCTGATTTATGGGCAAAATCGGTAATCCCTTTAATTTCTTTATCGATCTTTGCCTGCATTGCTGGAGAGATGTTGGTTGGTTCATACCAGATTTTGCCGATTTCGTCGCCGTCCATTTGTGGCCCTAAAAATATCGGTCCTAAGCTACTCATACCAAAATCAATCACCATTGCTCTGGCGATTTTTGTCGCTTGAGATAAATCATTGGCTGCTCCGGTAGTCATTTCGGTAAAAATTAATTCTTCCGCTGCTCGACCTCCCATCAAAACATTAATTTGTTCCAGAAGCCGGGTTTTGGTTTCATGCGAACGGTCTTTCAAGGGAGCAATCAAAGTATGTCCTAAACTCATTCCCCGAGCCACAATGGAAATCCGATGCACAGGATCGGTGTGGGGAGAGAAATAACTGACCACCGCATGACCGGCTTCATGATAGGCAGTCATCTTCTTATCCTCATCCGACTGCAACCTTTTCCTTTCCGGACCCAATTTTACCTTGACCGCCGCTTCCTCGATATCGCTTTCGTCTATTTCTTTTTTATTCAACCTAGCCGCTAAGATCGCTGCTTCATTGAGCATGTTCTCCAA
>Ga0172362_10002616_pt1 | contig 15585 bp, 12 predicted proteins | sample LakKivs1_kivu2a2_FD_114534 | JGI IMG/M metagenome (GOLD analysis project Ga0172362, IMG submission 114534) | Sediment microbial communities from Lake Kivu, Rwanda - Sediment s1_kivu2a2 | ecosystem: Environmental > Aquatic > Freshwater > Lake > Sediment | place: Rwanda: Western Province, Lake...
GCAGATTAAAACGTTGGAGATGCTTCTTGCAAACTTTGAAATTCAACATGTGACTGGTGAGGTAGATGAGGAAGTGTATCAACGTGAAATCAATGTTCTGTCGATGGGAATTGACACTGCAAAACAAGAGTTAGACATGGTCAGAGAGGCTGTGAACCAGCTTTCAAGTGGCGTGCAAATTTCGTCAACTGAAGCAGTTGTAGAGCAGAAAGTGGAACCGCAATCTGCAGAAGCTGAAGTTTCTGAGCCGAAAGTTGAAGTTGTGGAAGAAAAATTGCCTGAGCCGCCAGTGGAGCCTATTGAAGTTAAGGAAGTAGATTCCTTTCAGGCTCAACAGAAAAACACGCAGGAAACGTCACAAAGCACAGAAGGAGCGCAGCCGACGGAAACGGTAGCGGAAGGCGAAGAAAAACAAGAGGCGTAGCGAACAAAAATCAGCCATCTTCCCTTTTTCTGTTAGATGATTATAGAATGAGTAATGTGTTGTAGAGTTTGTGTGTGCGTGCAACGCTGCTAGGCCCCTATATTTGGATCCAAATATGTGTTGGATGTTGAAAGAGTTTAGTTAGAAAAAAGAGGGATGGTTACGGGTCTTTTTGTCCATAATGTGTCAACAGTATGACAGCATCGTAGAGGTCAATGTCTCCGTCTCCATCTATGTCGTAGAGGGTATTGTACTGTGGCTGGCCTTTTTTGGCTCCATAATGAACAAGCAGCGCAACAGCGTCATAGAGATCGACATCAAAGTCACCGTCAACATCACCAGGAATACTAATGCAAGCTTCCTTTTCGGCACTTAGAGTGTTGTCTGCTGTGTCTGTTTCGTCTGGAACTGGCTCGGCATAAGCGGTTATGGTGTAGTTGCCCTTAGCAAAACCAGTAGTGTCCCAAGTAGAGGTTATGGTGGTGGAGTTTCCGTTTGTTAAGCTGATGTTTGTAAGTGTGGCGATAATAGTTGTGTTGGCATAGACGGTTACGTTGAAAGTTTCAGCGAGTTCTCCTTGATTTGTAATTGTCACGTTGATGGATACGGAGTATCCTTCGCCTACAATGTTCTTAGAGGGGATGACGTTGATGATGGCTATGTCACGTTCTACGTTGGTCACTGTTAACGTCCATTGGTGTGATGTTTGGGAAGAGCCGTCTGAAACAATGACGGTTACATTATAGATGCCGGCTGAGGCGTAGTCTGCGATGAAAATGTAAGAATCTGTTGTTACGGTTGGCGTTCCATTTAGATACCACTGCACTGTTGTAAAATCTCCGTCTGGGTCAGAATAGGTAACATTGAATTCTTGGGATTCTCCTTCACTTATAGTTGGATCGGTTGACGGGTAGGATGTTTCAATAATTGGGGGACTATTTAGTATGGTTACGGTATCGTCGATGTAGGTGTTGTCTGTAGTGTTTGTTTCACCAGAAACTACTTCAGCTTCTGCACTTATTGTATAGGTGCCTTTTTGGACTCCTGATGTGTTCCAACTGAATGTTATGGTAACGTTTGAGCCTGGAGCCAGGTTGATTATTGATTGTGTGTCTATTAGATTTGAGTCATAGTAGGCTGTGACGTTGAAAGTTTCAGATACTGTTCCCTTGTTTTTAACGGTGACATTAATGTTGACCATTTGGTTTACGTAAGTTTCGGTAGGTGAGGCTGTTACGTTGAGTATAGCAACATCATGTACTGCTTGTACTGTGCTTGTGAAGTACACTTTGTCAGAAGAACCCGTGTTGCCGTAATTGTCATTTGCGTAGACTATTATGTTGTGTGGTCCTAGGGCTAGATCAGTTAGGGTTGTGTTGCCCGTAATTGTTACGTTTGCTTGATTGTCCAAGCTGTAGCCTATCCAAGAAGTTGCTTCGTTTACTGTGAACGTTAACGGAACAGAACTTGTTGTATAAGTAGTGTTTTGAGGGGAAAGGACAATTATCACAGGAGGTGTTATGTCTGACCAAGGATTCATAAGTGGATAATGATCCGTATTGTTTGCATCAATAATGTATGGTGCATCACCTATTTCATCGCCTCCAGTTTCATTCTGATAAGGACCACTATACAAGTCAAAACCGATGTAGTCGCCCCAGTAGTTTCCGCCAGAAGGATAATCATCATCCCAAACGTTAGCATAGCCAGAATCATAGATACACACTTGCTGAGTGTTATCTATGAAGTTGTTATGATAAATCTTGTTGCCAGAAGACCACCCCTCGAGCCAGATGCCACACCAGTCATTGTTCGTTATGTTGTTTCCGGAAATAGTGTTGCTAGAGGACCTACCCACCAAGATGCCCATGGCGTTGTTTGTTATGTTGTTTCCAGAAATGTTGTTTCCAGAAATAATGTTGTTGTTAGAAGATGCTTCAATCCATATGGCATTTCGGTTGTTTGCTGTTATGTTGTTCCCAGAAATAGTGTTATGGTGAGAAGAAGAGTATAGGAAGATTCCTTCGCAGTTGTTTGCTGTTATGTTGTTCCCAGAAATAGTGTTATATCGAGAAAAAAGGATATCGATGCCAATGGTGTTGTTTGTTATGGTGTTGTTTGTTATTGTTGAGTTTGTTGTATAAGCAAGTCGGATACCTTGATAATTGTTTTTTAGTTCCAGTTCTTTGACGGTGATGTTTGTTGAGTTTATCAGTGCCAAGTATCCAATGTTTGGGTATGTGGAAGAATCTATTACGAGATTCTTCTGGTTGATAAGGTAGTATACCAGCTTGCCGTCCACAGTATTCGAAACATCCACATCATGAATAAAATCTAAAAGCGTATAACCGGATACTCCAAAGTTGTACTGGTTGCCAGCCATAATGTTATTCCTAAGCACATTGTTAGAAGAATAACCGAGCCAGATTCCACGGCCGTTGTTTGTTATGTTGTTTCCAGCTATGCTGTTGTTTGAAGAACCATAGAGATAGGTGCCATAGGAGTTGTTTGTTACGTTGTTTCCAGAAATGCTGTTATAGCTTGAAGAAGAGTGGAGGTAGATGCCATACCAGTCGTTGTTTGTTATGTTGTTTCCAGAAACAGTGTTGTAAGAAGACTGGTAGAGGTAGACGCCGTAGCGGAATGTCTTGATTTCCATATTCTTGATTGTTACGTTGCTTCTCCCAGCCAGATCTATTCCTCGTCCGCTTCTTGTTCCTTGAACAGTGTAGCCTGCTCCATCAACCACAATGTTATCTCTTTCAATGACTATGCTTTCATTGATGTTGCCAGTGAAAGTGTAAGTGATGTTGTCAAAAGTCGTGATATTTGCTGTTAGAGGATCAATGCTTCCATCAGCCCTAATATAAATGGTTCCAGATGCTTCAGTTGACTGGTTGTTCAATGCTAATGTTAACATGCTTACCGCGAAAAACACGAGCGTTATTTCTATAACTACTTTCTTTTTCATTGAAACTTCTCTCGCGTTAATGTCGTTATAACATTGATAACATTAATAATTCTTTCAGTAACAATCTTCTATAAACCCTGTTATGCAAACGCAAGTAGCCTAAGGGTCAACCTCTTTACACTATACATATACGGTTAGTCTTTGTTATCTTGGTTTGAGAGTGTCATGAGTGTTCGAGAAAGTGATATTGACTTTTCATGAAAAGTTTAAGCAGTATGATTTAGGTGAAGGTCATCCTTTTAGAGGAGACAGGTTTGCAAATGCAGTGAAGTTCTTTGAAAGTCAAGGCTTGTTTAGTCTTTCTCAAATTGTTCTTGTTGCTCCTCAACCAGCGTCAAGGGAAAGTTTGTTAAGGGTTCATGATGTTGGTTATGTTGATTTGATTTTCCGTTTGGCAAATGAAAGCAAACCATATGATATTGAGACTCCTGTTTCTCCTCAAATCCTTGAAGCCGCGCTACTTATTACAGGTGGTGCCATTCGATGCGGTGAGGCTGTTTTTGGAGGAGAAGCAAAACGTGCGATTTCCATAGGAGGTGGCTATCATCATGCAGGAAGAAACTATGGTGGCGGATTCTGCCTATTCAACGACATAGCAGTCTTAGTTGAGTATCTAAGAGCCAACTACAATGTCAAACGTTTCCTCATACTGGATTATGATGTTCACTTTGGAAACGGCACAAGCGACATCTACTACCAAGACCCAACCGTGCTGTATATTTCGTTGCACCAAGACCCACGCACACTCTATCCAGGAACAGGATTCGCTTGGCAAATTGGAGAAGGCGCAGGAGAAGGCTTTAACATTAACGTACCTCTGCCGCCTGGAACAGGAGACAGCACATATCTTTATGCTTTAAAAGAGATTTTTGTTCCTTTAGCTGAAGAGTTCAAGCCTGAAATAATCATTGCGAATGGTGGAAGCGACCCCCATTTTGCAGATTTGCTTGGAGATTTGAATTTGACCGTCAAGGGCTTTTTTGACATATCTCAAACGATTAGAAAAACTGCTGAACAAGTCTGTGATGGCAAACTTGTTTTGATACCTGGAAGCGGATACAATCCCACAGTTTTGCCACCTTGTTGGTATGCACTTGTTGCTGGCGTAGTCGGTTTAGAAGATATCAACATTAAAGATCCATATAATCCGCCACAAGAGCCACCCTTCTGCAGAAAAAAGGTTGAAAGCACAATTGAAGAGCTAAGAGGTTTGTTAAAGAAAAAGTGGATGTGCTTCAGGTAAAGCCTACTCTCTTCTCTCTATTGGCTTTGCGATAACTGCTGTTCCATAAGCTGAGAAGACAGTGGCCGTCCCATTAAGCACTTCGGCTGTCTCAAAATCCACGCTTAAAACGGCATTTGCACCAATCCCTTTCGCATTTTCAACAAGCCTATTTAACGATTCCTTTCTAGCCTTTTCACACTCAGAAGTATAAGCCGTTACTTCACCTCCAAGGATGCCCTCAATACCAGCAACTAATTTTCCACCAACCCCTCTAGTTCGCACTGTTAACCCGTGAATCGTGCCCAAAACCTTGACTATTTCGTATCCGGGCAAATTTGGCGTCGTAACAACAATAATCTCCTTTTCACTCAACTGCGACCCTCGAAACTTTAATACTCAACACCACTATTTAGGGTTACCACTGAAATGTTGGATGTGCAATTACATGGAAAATATGCATGTGATCCGTGAACAATTTCCAATAACAAAAAATAAAGTGTTTCTGAATCATGCTGCACAGTCGCCTCTTCCAAAACCAGTTGCAAATGCTGTTCGAAGATTCGCCGACGATTTCTCGAATTTCGGAACAACTTCGATTGAATGGAACGACGGCGGAAAACCATTCTTCGCAAAACTTATTCGGGCTAAACCAGAAGAAATAGCCCTTGTCGAAAACACATCCATGGGCTTGAATATTGCAGCAAACGTGCTCCATTACCCGCCAGATTCAAAAGTCGTCACAACAGATTTGGAATATCCTTCAGTGGTTTATCCTTGGCTACGCAAAAGCCTAGGCGCGAAAGTCCACTACGTGAAAAATGTTGATGGAAAAATCTTGTTAGAAGACATGGAAAAGGCTGTTGACGATAAAACTGTGGTCGTCGCCGTAAGCCACATTGAATATGTTAACGGTTTCCGCCACGACCTGCGAGCCTTAAGCGAAATAGCCCACAAACATGGAGCCTACCTAATCGTTGACGCAATTCAATCAGCAGGCGCCATGCAAATAGACGTCAAAAAGGATGATGTTGACTTTCTAACAGCAGCCTGCTACAAATGGCTTCTAAGCCCGCCAGGAGCAGGCTATTTATACGTTAAAGAAGAGCTTATAGAAAAGTTTGAGCCGCCATTTGTTGGCTGGGCAAGCGTGAAACCAGAGGTTTTCGATACGTTAGATTTTTGGGACATTTGGAATCTAAGGCTTTCGGAAACTGCAAGCCGTTTTGAAGTTGGTTCACCAAGCTTCATAAGCCTCACAGGCGCTGCAGAAGCATTAAAAATGCTGTTGAATTTTGGCATCGAAAACATTGAAAAGAGAATCTTGAAAATAACAGACCATTTAATAGAGTCTGTTAAAAGTCTAGGGTTAAAACTTCAAACACCAGAAGAACCACAATATCGTTCAGGCATAGTCAACTTCAAAATAGATAAAGCGAAAGAAACTGCTGAAAACCTAAACCGCAAAGGCATAATCGTTTCCGCTAGGGCTCACGGGTTAAGGGTTTCACCACACTTTTACAACACAGAAGAGGAAATTGACAAGTTCGTAGAAGAAATAAAAATGGTCAAAAATGACTGAACCGCAGTAGTGTTCCAAGATCGCCCAAGCCGAAAAGAGGAAGCTCATGATTGTTGTAGAGAAAGTTGTTGAAAATAACAAACAAAAGGTAATTGATTCGCTTAGATCAAATGTCATAAAACATGTTTTCGCGTTTTACGATATCCAATATGAACCTGAACACACAATCATGTATGCAGCTTCAGAAAATGGCAACTTAAAAGGATACATTCTCATCTACACGGCTTTAGATTTTCCAAGCGTAATCATAGAATGCGAAGACAGCATAGCAGAAAAATTGATTGAATACACACCTGAAAACCACTTCATCATGCATATCCCAACAAATCTCCTCCCGCTCGTAAAACGCAAGTTTCCAAACGCCAAACATTATGTTGAAGATTGGATGCTGGTTAAGAAGGGAGAGGCTAACTTTTTCAAATCTGAGCATGCGCGTAGATTAGGTTCTGAAGACGATGCTTCTGGACTTGCTATTCTTCTTTCAAGTCGTGAAGACCGTCCAAGGGGAACAGTAAAGAAATATATGAGCTTGATTAGTGAGACGCCAGTGTATGGGGTGTTTATAGACTCTGAATTGGTCGCTTATGCTGGTTCTTTTCTGCAGTTGCCGCAAGTTTGGATGATAGGCGGAGTTTACACGCATCTGAACCACAGAAACATGGGATATGCAACATTAGCCACTTCAGCCGTGACGGAAGAAGCTTTGAAAAATGCAGAAGCCGTAGCCCTATTTGTAAGGTCCGACAACTATTCAGCTATAAGAGCTTATGAAAAAATTGGTTACAGAAAGATAGGAGAAAAACTTTGGGTGGACGTAGAAACAGGACTTAAACCCTAAAAAGCTAGTATTCACTGGTGAAGCTTATTTCTGGAATTTCTTGGACTGTTCTTCCTCTGCCTTTTTCGGATAAAATTTCAAGCTGCGCGATTTTGCATGTTCCAATAATATCTTCTTTGTTTTCACTAATTATACTTGCAAAGTCGCTTTTTCCCGCGTAAATCTTCACCCTCTTTATCGGCGCGTTTAATGGTTTTCGCTTCTCAGCTTTTTCCCGCCTAATCTCAGTTATTACAGCCATCACCAATTCGCCTTTCTTCTCAGCTTCCTCATCTATTTTCCCAACGTCTGGCTTTGGCCAAGGCATCAACTGCAAGCTTTTCTGTTCCATGTCTTCGGCATACATTGTTTGGTAAATCTCTTCTGTTACGTGAGGCGTTATTGGAGCCAACAGATGGATTATGCGATATAAAACTGCATAAAGCGTAGATTGCGCTGCCTTTCGTGTTTCATCTCCGTAAAGCTCAGGCTTGTAAAGCTTGTCCTTAACTGCTTCAAGGTATTGGTCGCAGAAAATATGCCATGTGAAATTGCGTATTTCCTCTATGGCTAGGTTGAATTGGCATTTTTCGAACGCTTCAGTGACGCTTTGCGTTAGCTTTTCGACCTTGTCAAGAATCCACTTGTCCAAAAGCTGCAATTTGCCTTCTTCACTGGGCTTGTAATTCTTCAACTGAACACTAACGAAACGTGCTGCATTCCAAAGTTTAGTTAAGAAGCGCCTTCCATATTCTACGTCAGGCCAACGAAACGGAATGTCTGAACCAGTTGCGCCGCCAGCGGCAGCCCATTGTCTTGTGGCGTCTGCACCGTATTTTGTGAAGACTTCTGATGAAGCTATGTAGTTACCTAGCGATTTATGCATCATCCGTCCATCCGTTCCCAGCACCATACCGTTGATTAGACAACTTTTGTAGGGTTTTTCACCGAACAACGCCATGTGTCTAACCATCAAATAGTATGCCCATGTGCGAATAATGTCCACACCAGACGGATGCATATCAGCAGGAAACAGTCTATGCCAGTCTTTTCTGTCAGGCCAACCTGCATGAACAGCGCAGGTTATGGATGAATCAAACCACGTGTCAAGAACGTCTTTTTCAGGCATAAACTCGTTAGAGCCGCATTTTGGACACTTCTCAGTTCTAGGATTTTCTATTCTGGGATCTATAGGCACCCAGTTTATGTCAGCCACAATTATGTTGCCGCATTTTTGGCAGTACCATATCGGTATGGGTGTTGCGAAGACCCTTTGTCGGGATATTACCCAATCCCAGTCTAGTGATTTTGCCCAGTTTATTAACCGATGTTTCATGTAATCAGGATACCATTTAATTTCTAAAGCATTTTTTTCCAGTTGATCTGTGAGAATGCGGGTTTTCATGAACCATTGTTCTCTCTCAAGAATTTCTATTGGGGTGTGGCATCGCCAACATACTCCTACTTCTTGCCCCAGCGATTCAGTTCTTTCTAGCAAACCATCTTTTTTTAGGTCTTCAATTACGATTTTCTTTGCTTCGCCGCTTGTCATGCCTGCATATTTTCCGGCGTTTTGGTTCATTTTTCCTTTTTCATCTAAAACCATTATAACTGGTAAATCATGTTTTGTAACTGTTTTTACGTCTGCTTTATCGCCATACGTGCATATCATAACAACGCCTGTTCCAAACTTTGGGTCAACAAGGTCATCACTGATTACCCTCACTTTTCTATCAGTTGTCGGGACAAGAATCTCCTTTCCCAAATACTGTTTGAAACGTTCATCATTGGGATTTACAGCTACAGCCACACATGCTGGAATCAATTCAGGTCGCGTAGTTGCTATCCTCAAAAAGTCGCCATCGGCAAGTTTGAACTTAATGTAATGCAGACTAGTTGTTCTTGATTCGTATTCCACTTCAGCATCAGCTATGGCAGTTTCGCATCTTGGACACCAATTTATAGGATGCTTTCCCTTGTAAATGAAGCCTTTGTCATAGAGAAGGATAAAGGAGAGTTGGGTGCGTCTCCAATAATCAGGGTCCATAGTTTTGTATTCAGTTGTCCAGTCTGTTGAGCAACCTAGACCGATAATGGCTTCTTTCATTAAGTGAATATATTGGTTTACGTGGTTTTCACAAAGTTTTCTAAATTCATTTGGCGAAAGGTCCGTTTTCTTGATTTTGTGTCGCTTTTCAACCTCCACTTCTGTAGGCAAACCATGACAGTCCCAGCCTTGAGGAAAATAAACGTTGTATCCTCTCATGCGTTTATAGCGTGCCACTATGTCAAAGTAAGTCCAATTCAAAACGAGTCCCATATGAAATTCTCCAGAAGGATAAGGTGGCGGAGTATCAATACTAAAAGCTGGACGCTTCGTGTTTTCCCAGTCAAAATGGTAAATTTCCATTTCTTCCCATTTCTTCTGCCACTTCTTTTCAATTTTAATAACATCAAATTCCTTTGGCAATGGCTTCATTTTGCAACATCCTAGATTGCTTAGACTTTAGGAAAGATAAATATACAACTAAATAACGATTACCCTACCTAAGGTTTAGGGGAGCTGGGTTATAATCCGGCTGAGAGGATGGCTACTAGCGCCGTCGACCCGAAGAACCTGAACCAGATAATACTGGCGGAGGGAATAAAACCATGAATCAAAGCTATAGCGATTCTAAAATTAGAAAACCAAGTTTTATGGAGTTTTGGAGGCATGTTTAGATGGTTAAATTACCGCCTGAATGGGGAACAGAACCAGTACCGCCTGAGAAGAGAATTTTGAAATCATTCGACTACTTTGTCTTATGGTCAAGCCTGGCTGTGGGCTTACTTGTGCTTCAAGCTGGTGGTTTACTCATTCCAGGCTTATCTTTGATTGAGGCAATTGGTGTTGCTGTAACAGGCTCGCTAATCGGTTCGCTTATGTTAGCGTTGGCTGGCAGTTTGGGAAGCAAGTATGGCATACCAACAATGGTCAGTTTAAGGGCAGTCTTAGGACTGAAAGGTTCCTACATACCAACAGCACTGAACACAATTCAACTCGTCGGTTGGGCATCATTCGAAATATTCATAATGGCTAATTCCGCCCAAATAATCACGGGCTCATTTTTGGGTTCCTATACCCAGTACTTTTTGATAATAGTATTTGCGGTTTGCTGCTTATTGCTATGCATTGGAGGCCCGCTGATAGTTGTGAGACACTGGCTGGAGAAATTCGCCATATGGTTCACCATCATAAGCACAATTTTCATCACCTACAGCATTCTCACAGGATTTCCTCAACTCTTTGCAGCTCAAGGAGATGGTTCCCTGCCAATTGCGTTAGCTTTGGATCTTGTCATAGCAATGCCAATATCATGGTGGCCCCTGATATCAGACTATAACAGGTTCTCGAAAAGCGAAAAAGGAGCTTTTGTAGGAACGTTGACAGGCTACACTTTCGCAAACACTTGGTTCTACATTCTAGGCGCAATGCTTGTTTCAGCTTACCCAGGTGCAGGTATAGTCTCCTCAATAGCTTCTATCACTTTTGGAGGCTTAGCTTTAACGTTGTTGGTGGTAGATGAAACTGACAATTGCTTTGCAGACATCTACTCTGGAGCAGTATCTTTACAGAATGTTTCCCCTAAGTCTAAACAGCTGAAAATCATCGCAGGAATTACAGTGACAAGCGTTGTACTAGCGAGCTTGATCCCTGAAAACTGGCTGGCAACCTATGAAACATTTCTCATATACATAGGTTCTGTTTTTGTGCCTCTTCTTGGTGTTCTCGCAACAGACTTTTACATTACCAAGAAAAGGCAATATGATTCGGAAGATTTCTATTCTTCAGCAAAAGGTTTCAGAGTCAAACCCATAATTTCCTGGCTTTTAGGAATCCTAATCTACATAATATTCTACAATTACACGAGCTTAGGCTCAAGCATACCATCCTTCATATGCTCGGCCATTGTACTCTACGTGCTTGAAAAGGTGACTTAAAATGCTCGAGACAACCAAAGTGAAAGGCAAGGTTTCCGTTGCGATTACGATTGCTGGAAGCGATTCTGGAGGAGGTGCTGGAATCCAAGCAGACCTTAAAACCTTCGCAGCTTTAGGCGTGCACGGCACAACGGCAATAACATCAGTCACCGCTCAGAACACTCACGCGGTTACTGCAGTTGAAGACTTACCCATTAGAATTATTCGAGAACAAATAAGAGTTGTGGCTGAAGATTTAGGCATAGATGCTGGAAAAACTGGGATGCTTCACACCGAAGAAATAATCAAAACCGTTTCTTCAGAAGCTTCAAAGTACAAGTTTCCGTTAGTTGTTGACCCAGTTATGATTGCCAAGTCAGGAGCTCCACTTTTGAAGCCTGAAGCCATAGACGCCTTGAAAACCCACCTTTTGCCAAAAGCCACAGTCATAACGCCTAACAGACTTGAGGCTGAAAAACTCTCTGAGATGAAGATTAGAGGCATAAAGGATGCGGAAACTGCAGCGAGAAAAATCTCTGAGATGGGACCTGAAGCTGTTGTTATTAAAGGCGGACATTTGGAAGGCGAGTACGCAGTCGACATACTATATTATGAGGGCAGATTTAAAACGTTCAAAACCAAACGCCTAGAGTCTAAAACCACCCATGGGACAGGCTGCAGTTTTTCGGCAGCCATGGCGGCGGAGCTTGCCAAGAAAGTGGACATACCAGTGGCGGTTGAAAACGCAAAGAAAATTGTGACTTTAGGCATAAAGTTTGGACTAAACATCGGAAAAGGTTACGGACCAGTAAATCCGATGGCTCATCTCTACCGTGAATCGTCAAGATATGATGTTCTGATGAACCTGGAGAAAGCCAAAATTTTAATCGAGAAAACTCCCGAAATTGCAATACTTATTCCTGAAGTTGGCATGAATATTGCCATGGCAATCCCCTACGCAGAAGGCATTAATGATGTGAGTGCGATAGATGGCAGAATTGTAAAAACGTTTGAAGGTGTCAGAGCTGCGGGTAATCCAAAGTTCGGATGTTCTTCTCATCTAGCCAAATACTTAATTGAAATTATCAAGCATGATGAAGCGAAAAGGGCAACGGTTAACATAAAATTTTCAGAAGATATCCTAAAAGCTCTCGAAAAGCGAGGTATGACGATTTCTTTTTATGACCGTAAAAAAGAGCCTGAAAAGACAAAAAGGTTTGAAGGAATGAGTGTGCCGTGGGGGATAAAGGAAGCCATTAAAAAAGTTGGAAAAGCCCCAGATGTGATTTATCATAAGGGCGACGTTGGAAAAGAACCGATGATAGTGATTTTTGGCGAGCAAGCTTACGATTTAGCAAAACTTGTCGTTCAACTTGCGAAGGAGATAGAAGAGAAGTGAAAACAGGAGCAACCTATGTCAAAAAGTTGGCAACAGTGGCTGTATTCTCCGCTTTAGGCGTAGTTTTATCACCCTTCACAGGATTTCCTGTTTTTGGTACAATAGCCAATCCAACACAACATATGATCAATGCAGTTTTAGGCGTACTCCTAGGTCCGTTTTGGGCAGCATTAGCTGCAATCATAATCGGAACAATAAGAAACATGTTGAGCATCGGCACTGTCTATGCTTTCCCAGGAGGAATACCTGGGGGCATAATCGTTGGCATGGTTTATTGGTTTCTGAAGCGTCTGAAAAGAAGTGAAAAAACACGTCTCATATCGGCTCTCACTGAACCAATTGGGACTCTGTTGATAGGTGTCCCTCTTGCCCTTTTTCTGGTTGCTCCGTGGATGGGACCTCAAGGTTATTCTAAAACACTTTTAGATTTAACGGCGAACGAGGGGTCATTGTTCGCTTTTCTTATTCTTGGAGGATGGTGGGCTTTAAGCTGCATTCCAGGAAGCGTTATAGGATTCATCATTCTCTTGATTATAAAGAAGGTTGGGATAAGTAGGGAAACTTTGTTTGGAGAAAAATAAGCAGATATTACAGTTGAAGGGCAGAGAAATTCTCGGCAAAAAAGTTTTGATATTGGGTGAAACTGGCTCTGGAAAAACTAGGCAAGCAGCCAAGCTGCTTGCAGAATTTATGACTTTGGTAAATCCTGAAAAAATCACAGTTATTGATCTGGCTCCGCAAAGAGCAGGTGAAATTGGTGGAAAAATAGCGGACTATATGAATATTCCTAGTGAAGTCAAATATCTTTCGCCGAAAAATGTTTACACACCGCGATTGGCTGGTAAGTCGCCTGAACAGATTCTGCGTTATGCAGAATTAAACAGAAAAAACATGGAACCACTACTTGAAAAGTTTGTGCGCAATGCCACTGATGTTCTTGTTTTAAATGATGTCACGCTCTATCTTCATTCAGGCGAACTGGAAAACGTTTTAAAATGCGTAAAATTGGCTAACACTGTTCTAGTCACCGCATATTACGGTTCAAAACTCGCTAATGATTTAGGAACGGGAATAAGCCCAAGAGAAAGAAAATTAACTGAGAAATTAGCTTCTTTCATGGACTTAGTTATTAAAATTAATTCTCGCAGGAAAATTGTAGATGTTCATGCGTTTTCCTCGCACAAATCCGATTAAAGTTAAGCCAACTTCTTTAGCAACCGCAATGCCCGAGTCTGTTGCTGCAGCCAAAGAGGCTACTATTGGTAAGCCAGCTCTTGCGGCTTTAAGGGTTATGTCACCTGTTAACCGTCCACTTAAAGCAAGGAAGCATTCACTAAAATCAGATTTGTTTAAAGCTTCGATACCGATTGCTTTGTCAACAGCGTTGTGTCGACCCACGTCCTCAGCGAAGGCTACAAGGTCTCCGCTGCTTTTGTAGATAGCTGCGGCATGTACTCCGCCAGTTTTTCTAAAAGTCTCAGCAATAGAGTTTAAGCGATTGACGCTGTTTAGGATTACTTCAGCTTTTACTTTCAAATTCGACGTAATTTTAGGAAGCTTTCCAGAATATTCATAAGGCAAAGAGCTGCCGCAGGCGGAAAAAATCACACGAGAAAAATGATTTAAAAATTTAAGTCTCTTTTTCAAGTCAATATTCGCTTTTAATTTAACATGACAAACTCTTTTCCCTTTGAAACTTATTCCATCAATGTCTTCAACCGATTTTACGACTCCCTCCGAAAGCAGATGCCCAACAGCTAGTTCCTTCAGGTTTGATGGAGAACAGAAAATGGTTGCGTAATGATTTTTGTTCAAGAATATCTGGAGAGGCTTTTCTTCTGCTACGTAATCTGTCATTTTTTGAAACCTTTTAGCTGGAACGTCGACTTTTACGATTTTAACCTTTACCATGCTAGTTTGCTCCATTTTATTTTTTCAATTCGGATAGAATAAAATTCACAATTTCGTCGGCAATGTTAACTCTAGTAACTGACTGCAAGCCCCTCCACCCAGGCTGACTGTTAACTTCAACGACTAATGGTCCTCTTGGGCTTTCCAAAATGTCCACACCAGCGATTTTGCATTCTATGAGTTTTGCGGATTTAACAGCCATCTCCTCCATAGCTTTGTCAAGATTTAGCGGCTCGGGTCGAGCTCCTTGGCTGTAATTTGTTTTCCAACTGTTTGCAACGCGTCTCATGGCTGCAACAACACGGTCACCAACAACAAACGCTCGGATGTCGGAAAAACCGTGATGCACAAACTCTTGAATGTATATTACACCATGATAAAACGTTATGGTTCTAAAGACTGTGGAGGCAATTTCTGAGGTTTGAACTCTTGTTAAGCCAACGCCTCTGGAACCAAAAATCGGTTTAACAACAACATCTCCACCCAGCTCATTAAAAGCCTTCAAAGCTTCGTCAATATTTTCAGTTGCAGCCGTGCGCGGAACAGGAATGCCATTATCCTCCAAAATTGCCAGAAGATCATACTTGTCAACGCAGTGCTCAATGGCTTCAGGCTGGTTTATAATATACAAACCTAGGCGTTGAAGCCTATACAACATATCCATTCGGAAAACTATCTCTTCCAGTGAACCTCGCCCAATTGGACGGATTAATAGGGCGTCTAACTCTTCTAAAATGTTAGTGTTGCCAACGTTCAAGTATGGTTTATATCCAACACGGGCGATTAGATGCGGAAAACTGAAGCATACGTGGGGTATGTTGTGTTTGGACAGAGCTTCTCGAAGCTGAGTTGAACTCCAAGAATTTCTGTTTCGTGTCACGATTCCAATTTTCAAAAACGAACCTTCTTGCGCTTAAACTTATGAAAGATGCTACTGGATTATGTTCTTAAAGTTTCCGTGAAAAAGCAATAGAAACGAGGTTTTTCTTCAAACCCTGTTTTTTCCGTTTTCAATGTGGATTGAATCATGTTTATATTAAATCAAAAAACAATTAATTACACGTGTTCTGATGAAAAGTGATAATCTAAGTGAAAAGAAAAAACAACTTGATCAGCTAGTTAGGACTGTTTTGAAAAGCTCAAAATATAGAAATGTCTGCGAGGATCTGATCAAAAACATTGGTATGCATGAGCTTTCGAAAAGAAAAAACCTGAAAACAGCTATCAAATCTACAGAGAACAAATTGCACCAGATTAGTGGAGCCTATTTTTTAAAGAAGCCAAACTATGCTTTTTGGC
>Ga0172362_10002618_pt1 | contig 15581 bp, 17 predicted proteins | sample LakKivs1_kivu2a2_FD_114534 | JGI IMG/M metagenome (GOLD analysis project Ga0172362, IMG submission 114534) | Sediment microbial communities from Lake Kivu, Rwanda - Sediment s1_kivu2a2 | ecosystem: Environmental > Aquatic > Freshwater > Lake > Sediment | place: Rwanda: Western Province, Lake...
TCTAACTCAATACTATCCGCGTAAAGGATGTAAGTTGTCGGACATTTCGGACATGCGAGAATAATTTCCATGTTGTCATTGTGTTGTGTTGTAGTCTACGCGGGGTACCGCGTTACGTACAACTTGTTTATAAAGGTAGTATTACTGCACAATAAACTCCTAAACAGCGCAATAGTAGTATGTTTTGCTAATTAATAATTTTACTCTTTTAACTTATGTTTCATGCCTAAGTGTCATGAATGACTGCTTCTGGCAAGCATCTCAAACTTCTCCTTGACATTCCTTAGATCTTCAAACTGAAGATTATTCAAATCAAGTACCCTGATACCTTCCGCTAAATGAATCCTTACTTCAAATAACCTCAACTGAACTGACTTAATATCTGCAAACTTAATAGACACCGACTGCTTCATCCCCGGTACCAGATACCGCATCTCATCTTCATCCCACTCAAGGTAGTACCGCCTGTTAATGCGCCCCACTGTACCCATAATTATGAAAAGTATCCCCTGAAAAACGGAAAATACCGAACCCCAGTCACCCGACCTGAAAACCGGGTCAAAACCATCATTTATCGCAAAAATGAACTGAATAATACCTAAAAGAATCATTAAAACCCCAAGTCCAACGAACATCCTGGCTGCCCACACAGGATAACTGAATACATTTATTCTTGTCATAATACTCAAAATTTATTAATTCATTCACTTCCCTTATGCCTTGTTCCTTGTTCCTTATACCTCGTATGTTTATACATCCATATCCTCAACAGGACTCCTGATAATCATCAGGTTACGCCTGCTGACATGAGTGTATATCTCAGTGGTGCGCGAATCCTTGTGCCCTAACAGCTCTTGTATGTACTTGATATCCAGACCGCTCTCATGAAGATGCGTTGCGTAACTGTGCCTCAGACTGTGAACACCTACATCCTTCTCAATGCCTGCCTTCCTCATGGCATCCTTGAAAATCCTGTAAACACTCTCCGGTGAATACCTTCCCCCGGATTGTCCTTCAAAAAGATAAATAACAGGCTGGTAACTCTTAAGATATTCATCTATCCTGGTCCATACCCTGACCGCTACCGGGACTATCCTGTCAACTTTACCCTTACCCTCTATAATATTTAAAACACTTCGTTCCCTGTCAAGATCCCTGAGCCTTATGTTTATTACTTCACTCCGCCGTAAACCGCATGAATAGATAAGCATCAGTATAAGCTTATGCTTAAGATTTACCGGTGCTTTAAGGATCCTGCTCACCTCTTCCTTCGAAAACACCTTCGGAAGTGTACGCCCCTGTCTTGGACGGGTCAGATTCAGGATGTTTACTTTACTATTCCCGTTAAGGCTGAAAAATATCCTTATAGCTGATATCATCTGATTCTGATATGAAGAAGAATAGTCATTAGGAAGTACATAATCGTTTATAAAACCTGAAACATCATCCTCGGTTATCTCAGATGGCGCCTTTGAATGAAAATATTTAAAGAATACCTCGAGCATGCTTGTATAAGCATCAACACTCCTGCTGCTGTAACGGTTCTCATTAAGATATCTCCTTACTTTTTCAATACCGTTTCCGGCTTCTTCACTTAGAGTATTTTCTTTTATACCTGAAACCGACCCTCTCCGCCTCTCCTTCACTTCCTGAGTTGGAACCGGCCTGATCACCTTAACCTCGATTCCGCGCGACATAAAATAATCAGCAAGCGAGTCAACTGTCATCTGCGACCATTCAAGCAGCCATTCTTTCCTTAATTTATCGTACCGTAGCCGGCCGTATGTCTTCATTTCAGATATCCAGTCCTTGTCGTATTTTCCCAGAAATCTAATGATCAGCCTTCCTTCATGTTCTTTGACAGAAAAACTGACAGGTCCGAAACAACCATTTATACTATCACCGAATGATCCTGTTCCTTCATCATTTTTCACAATTTCAGGAGATTCCCATTCATTGCCATTCATTTCGACAGAAGGGATCTCTTCATCTGCTTTCTTCCTTTCCGAAGGAAGAGATATTGCAGAAATATCAACATCCGCACTTTCCTTCAGAGCAGAAAGCAGCGTCCTGAGTGAGGATTCATTATACGGAACATACCAGCAACTATATGTCTTGCTGAATCTTGCCCCGGGAATAGCTCCTAACACGGCATTAATTTCTTTGTCAAACTCGAAAAAAATACCATACCTCCATTCATCATGATGGAGAATCTTTTTTAAGATTACCTTTTTCTTCATAAAGCAGCGAGACTAAGAATATCGATTTTTTAATTAGCACCTTGATATTGAATCTTGAACCTTGAATTTTGAACCTTTAACCCTTCTCCGTGTACCCAGCACCTCTTATTTACTGATCCTTCACACACCTCACACTGAACCCCAATGCTTTGTAATTGACGATATTCACCGAGTTGTCAATAGTCCCTGCCTCCTTATTAAGCGTGTGATAGTAAGCCATATCCTTATTGTCCGATGCTGTTGAGGTCCACCAGTAACCCTTGTCTTTAAGACCATGCGTTCCACTGCAGAAACAATCACGCCCGCCACCGGCACGCGCTGAAAAACCGCTGAAGTTGTTTGCATCAGCATTCGGACTGTTCCAGAAAACCAGCCCCGGCTCCTTCATCTTTCCACCTGCTTCCGCCTCGCCACCAAGATAATTTATAAGCACTGTCCACTCTTCCTGCGTAGCAACATGCCAGCCCAGGGGAGCTAACTTCCCAGAGTTGACAGCATACCAGTTATATAATGCTCCGTAATTCTCCTTATTGTCCGATTCATTGTTCGCATACCAGCAATGCCCCGGCGTTGTAAGCTTCACCCACTCCGACCCCAGGGTAATATTCGGAATTGGAGTACCGTCGTTTAACTTAGTTACCCTAAGGTTCTCAGCCATCCATGTCTGCGCGCCGATGATAACAACCCTGTAACTGTTCCCGTCAATGTCAGTAACCCGGTCAGTAACAAATTCCACTTCGTCCTGACGAATCAATTCACCTCCACCGCGAGACTCATCTTTGGTGCAGCATGGCAAAACAGCCAGAAAAAATAAAATAATATATATGAAACGAACTGGCATTCTTCAGTTAAAGATATAAAAACTTAAACGATCTTACAGCACAGCCCGGTCAGTCCCATAAGCAAACATCAAGCAATACATTGAAGTACAGTAATATACAATGCTTCTGTCTGACTTTCATTTTCAGAGATAGATAAAATTACACAAAAATAATTTCATGTGGCATGCATTGTTAAAAAAATAACAAACCTGCATTAAAACAGAGGGACGGAAACAGGAATTGACTGAGCAGCTATCCTGTTTCTATTTCTCCAGGATCCTCTGGAAATGATTCTCAAGATGATATCTCATAGCCTCCCTGAATTTATCGGGGTCGCCTTTTTTCAGGGCATCAATCAACCCTTTATGTGAGACATACCTTTTCCGCTTAACAGGCTTGCTTATAAGGCCGCTTGTATATGCATAGTTGAAGAGAGGGTAAAGCATCGTCTGGAAACGTATCAGGCTCGAATTACCTGTTATTTCATACAACTTGCTGTGAAACTTTATCTCGTGATCAACATCGAATAAGACATCATCAGATTTTGCAGGTTCCTTTTCTACGATCTTTTCAAGCTTAATAATATCATCGGGTGTGATCTTTTTTACGACAAAATCTGATAACCCCACATCAATAATCAGTCTTAATTCAAAAAGATCCTTTAATGTTTTATCATCCAGAATGTCAGGGATCATCGATTTATGAAGGGTGGTGAAGAGGTCGGGACTTTTTATCACCGTACCCTTGTGCTTTTTCGATTCGATGATATCAATGGTCTTTAACCTGTTAAGCGATTCCCTGATTACCGTCCTGCTTACACCCATAGCTTCAGCAAGCTCTACTTCCTTCGGTATAGCATCACCAGGTTTAAGGTGCTTTTTAATGAATATCTCAAGAAGCCTTCTTTCAACCTTATCTACAAGATTGCTGGTGTCTATTACAGATAGATGTTTCCTTATTTCAGCCGCGCTCATAACAATTTGTGATACTGATTTCAGGATGTGAAAATAAGTCTTTTTCGTGAAAGGTACCGATATCACTTATATTTATGATAAATTCAATACTTTTAAGAACATAATTAGCGGCAAATTGTTCCTATGGCTTTTGTAATTATTCTGCTGCTTGTAACCCTGGAACCAAAAGTTGCTGATAAAGTAATGGACTAAAAAAATGAAACAGATCGCAGCTATCATTTTTGAAAATGACAAAGGAGATTTTCTCTTTTACCTGAGGGATAATAAACCAGGCATTCCGTTTCCGCACCACTGGGATCTTTTCGGAGGACATGTTGAAGAAGGGGAAACACCGGAGGAAGCTCTGATCAGAGAAGTTAAGGAAGAGATAAACTTCGACTTAAAGGATTTCAGGTTCTTCAGGAAATATGAATGTAATGAGGGGGATGCCTATCCTAATGTAAAATATATATTTTCAGGAAGAATGAACCTGCCAGTTAATGAAATAACATTGCTTGAAGGTGAGGAGCTGAGGTACTTTAAAAGAGAGGAGATACCAGGGATAAAATTTGCTAATATTCTGCAGATGATTGTTCTGGACTATCTTCAAAGCAGCCGTGGGCCAGAGAAAGCCGATGTACAATGATCAATTTTTGGAGGAACTGTTTCTGATAATGAAAATTTGTTTATTTTTGCACCGCATAAAGTTTTGGTGCGGTAGTTTCCCGAATCACTTCGTTCTCGGGATTAGATATCGACCAGAAATAGAAATTGGTGCGGTAGTTCAGTTGGTTAGAATATCGGCCTGTCACGCCGAGGGTCGCGGGTTCGAGCCCCGTCCGCACCGCAAGAGAAAGGAGAGTAGTTCTCCTTTTTTTGTTATTAGAATCAAGGCAATCCGGCAAACTCTAAAACAATGTTCTATGCTTATATTCTTAAATCCCTGAAAGATGGGTCGCTTTATAAAGGTCAGACTGATAATCTTGAGAACAGGCTTAGGGAGCATAACTCCGGGAAGTCATCCTACACCTCGGGCAGGGTACCCTGGAAGGTTGTCTATTATGAGGAATTTGTTTCCAGGGAGGAGGCCTTAAAGCGTGAGAAGTATTTTAAGTCGGCTGCAGGGAGGCGTTTTATCAGGAAGCTGGGTCTTTAACATTTTACGCGGGTTCCCCGCCCGACCGAACGGAGTATATAAAAAGCTAATGAGGCATCAGGTATTCGGTCGTTCGGGCGGGGAGTCCCGTCCGCACCGCTGGAACCCGATGAATTTTCATCGGGTTTTTTATTTTCCAGCAATCTCATTCCACATGAAGCCAATGACATTCGAAGGCTTCCCGAGGGCCTCTTTGTAGAATTGGGTTGTGCCATAACCCTGGCCGTTTGCCAGGGGATATATACGAAGATAAACAGTACCGGTAATTGCATCACTGATCCGCGGATAAAACTCATAATTGCTTATCCTCCCGAAAACAGCAACCTTTGGTGTCAGGTGATAACCATAATAATCACGCAGCAAACCCTTGCCCATGGTTATATATTTGTCCTTTGACACATCTGGCGAATCTCCGGCATAGGCTATAAAGGGATATCCATACGAATTACGGAGTATTACAGTATCTCCATTGAATTTAAGGTAAATTATCAAATCCCCCGAATCAGAATTGAACCCAATGCTATCGAGACTGAGTTCATAAAAAGGAATTTCAAAAATACTCAGATTTGAATAAGTGGGGCTGCCGCCGCCAATATGATAAATAAACGGAGGATTCCATTGCTGGATATAACCATCTTTCCTGAGATTCATCCTGTACTTGCCATAAGGAACATTATTAAAAGTGTATCCTCCATTTGAATCTGTTATACCTGTTCCGGCAATCGAATCCAATCCAAGGAGTGTTACCTCTATTCCTGACCGGTCTGATAATGTGTTGTATGTCTGATCATAGATCGTCATCCTGCCGGTGATCCTGCCAGTGATAAGTTCCGCCTCCTTTGTGCAGGAAGCAAGAAGGGAAAGTGCTGCGATTATTATATGGATCAATCTCTTCATTCCCTGGTTATGGCATTATGAAACTTATTACATTGGTCGATCTTGTCCTGTCCAGTGTTGAGTATTGCTTCACACCCAGATATGTATCAAGATATCCGCCTCTTTCCTCCATGTTGACAGGGTAGCCCCTTACATATACCATGTCACCGCTTTTAAAAGGAAGGTTTTCCCGGTTAAGATATAAGAACCATTCTATATCAATATAGAGAAAATATTTATCATCATTGAACTGCCCGGACCATGAGAAATCAATTAGCTGGTTGTGATCGATTGACACCTTTTCATCTGTGGCCATGCACATCAGGAACCAGAAACAGTATTTCTCGGAGTTCTGTCTTGTTACATCTGTCTCGAAGCAGATCCAGTCTTTTTCAGGATAAGATCTTGGCCTGATTCCTATGAAAGCCCTCCTTAAAACAGGCAGCTTCAGCGGGCTGGGCAGTTCATATAATACCACACCCCTTGCAAGAGCTGTGTCGTTGCCAAAAAGCTGGATATTATACTGGCGGATCGTTCCGTAGCCTTCCTTGCTGTAATCAAGGCAATAGGTACCATTGCCCATACCTGTGAATTGAAAACTGCCTGTAAGATCAGTCAGTGTTGATGATTCCTGGTAAGGACCTGTTGCAACAACCTTTATGCCGCTGTAATCTCCCCCGTTTCTCAAACCTGCTGTGCCTTTTATTATGCTGTTGGTAGTTAACGGCACAGGCTCCTTCTCACAGCCTGAGAGAAGCGCAAGACCTGATAATAAGCTGTAAATGATCAGGTTATTAAGGGACAATAAACGAAAACTGAGCTGATTCATCTCCTAAAGCAGGATAAACAGTTGTATATGTTGTGTAATCAAAATACGAATAGATACCGCCTACAATCCTGTCATCAAAATCGGTTATTGCGGTGTCCCTGTTAAAGACAGACGCCCTGAAATAAATGACCTGACCCTGAACGAAGCCCAGATTGCTGAAAGAGACATTTCCGCTGAATTCCCCGTCCACGCTGGTTAAATGACATAACAAAGAGCTCTTTGCATTTGTCCTGTCGAACCCTGAAACATCAGAAAAAATGACAGAGAGCGACATACGTTCAGGCGGATCGACCTTGAAGTCGAATGTCGCCCGGATAAGATTATTATCAATCGAAAGTGATGTGATAATAGTCTCCGGTATCCGGTACAGGAAGAATGCCTCGCTGTTCAGCGCTGATGAGAAGCTGAGACCGAGCGTTGTGGGCATACCTCCCAGGTGCTTTATACCTGGATGCTTAAGGGTACCAAAACCTGATTTTGAAAACTCCAGTTCATAAGTACCCGATGGAAGCTTTTTAAATTCAAACCTCCCGTTCTGATCAGTATATGTGGTGTAATTTTTTAATCCGTGAGCGGTAACCTCAACATCACCGCGATCAGGCAGCCGGTTTGCGAACTCATCAAATGTGTAAACAAATCCCACAAGGCTTCCCTCAATGTCAGGGATCAGATTGTCCTTTTCGCACGCACTTAAAATGAAACAGATACTCAACAGAAATGTAAGTTGCAGACGCATCTATACTGGTATTACGGGAAATAAAATACAATTTTCATTTATTCCTGCCCAACCCATAGGTACTTTCAATTATGAATTTTTGTTACAGCTTGGTCGTGTCGCCCTGACTCGGCTTGATGTATAAGACATCCTCCTTCATCTTGACAACCTTATCCTTCCTGTTTGACAGCAATACACCAAGGGTAATGAGTACCACAAGGATGATAAAAATTAAAAACGGAGGGCTTTTAATCAACTCAATCATGAAAGAATTCCTTTTCATCGGATCAGGTCAGATTAAGTGGGCTATCAGACTATAAAATTATAAAAGACTGATAATTAAAACAAATATTTTACGCTACTTTTAGAACTGCCGGTTTTTGTATTTTAGTTCTTATATTTGAAATCCATAAAAATAACCTGAGATGAGACCCTATATTTTAGCTGAGACCAACTGGAAAACCATAAAAGAGGCTCCTATCGAACTTGCAGTACTGCCCTGGGGGGCCCTTGAAGCCCATAACCTTCATATGCCTTTCAGCACCGATAATATCGAAACTGAAAAAATTGCTGCTGAAGCAGCAGGAATAGCATATAAAAAAGGAGCTAAGCTGATCGTGTTGCCCGTCATCCCTTTCGGCGTTAATACAGGTCAACTCGATATCAGGGTTAATATAAATATGAACCCGGGCACCCAGTTCGCTATACTTAAGGATGTTGCTGATGTCCTTAACCGCCACGGTATTTATAAATTCATCGTCCTTAACGGACATGGCGGCAACGACTTTAAACAGATGATACGTGAACTGGGGATGCACTTCCCGAAGATGTTCATTTGCACATGCAACTGGTTCCAGTCAGTGGATAACAATGATTTTTTCGAAAAGGGGGGAGGACATGCTGATGAGATGGAGACCAGCCTGATGCTGCACCTGGCACCTGAATTCGTTCTTCCTCTTCAGGAAGCAGGCACGGGATCGGCAAAGAAATTCAGGGTAAAAGCTCTTAATGAGAAATGGGCATGGGCCGAGAGAAAATGGTCGAAAGTGACAGCCGATACAGGTATCGGCGATCCGTCGCTGGCCACAGCAGCAAAAGGTGAGAAATACTTTAATGCAGTGGTTTCTAAGGTAAGCGAGCTGATGCTCGATATATCAAAGGCTGATATCAGCGATATGTATGCCTGAAATTATTCCGGCCTGAAAAAGCTGAAATTTACGCTGCCGTAATTACGATGCTCGAAGAACATCCTGTGATCGCTGAACCTCATATCCCTGGGATGTTCCAGAATAAAGAAACCGTCTTCTTTCAATATCCCTGAGCCGAGCACCAAGTCGGGTATATCCTTTAACCAGGGAAGATCATATGGCGGATCGGCAAAAACAACATCATATTTTGCGGAACAGGTCTTCAGGTATGCCTTTACATCGATATGAATTGCCCTGATATTCTGAAAGCCCGTATCTTTAATTATACGTTTAATGCCGGCAAAATGTTTCATATTCTGTTCAACAAGATGCACTTCACGGGTGCCCCTGGAGGCAAATTCGTAGCTGATACTGCCTGTGCCTGAGAACAGATCCAGTACGATAATATCTTCAAAATCAACGCGATTGCTCAGGATATTGAAAAGGCTTTCACGCGCAAAATCAGTCGTAGGCCTTGCTTTTAACCCTGCAGGCGGTTCAATTCTTTTTCCCCTGTATTTACCTCCAATTATCCGCAAACCGGAGCAGTGAATAAGTTAATATACCTGTGAAGATCTATTTCGTTGAAGACATAGCTGTAAGTAAAGCTTCCAGAAGGATTTATGAATTTAATATCCCTGATGTACATGGCGAAATTTGACCAGAGGTCATCAAATTTCTCAGTCATGCCGCTGAAGTGAAGAGTGACATCATTCCTGATCCCGTTGTTTTTGAAAACATGGAGTGTATAATAAAGGACATCGGAGATATTCCTGTAATTAAAGCTGTTGCTGAATTTCAGAGCCGCCCCGGAAAAGATGAACAGGTTGAAAAACTCCCTTTCAACATGTAAATGCACATAAAGCCCTTCCTCACTCCGGCTCTGGTGTACGAGCTGATTAATAAGGGGTTTGGTATGATGCATCGGATGTGCGTTGGGATAATAGCGTGATGAAAGTTCTGCAATCAGCTTAGGTATTGAAAAAAGTACAAAGGCATCAGGTTCAGTGATCTTGTTGGAAAGAACCTGTTCACTTTCCTCCGTGAGGTGATTAAATGCAAAGTACTCATCCTTTTTCGCCGGATCAAAGAGAGGCGCCGGAACAAGAGTAAAGCGGGGAGAGGGGATAATAATGTTGATTTTCCTGTATCGTCTTGTAAGAAAGTCATCCTTATTGATAATTTCATCAAGCCTGTCGGGCGTGAGGTACTTGTTGTCGTCAGGTTCATGCGAGCGGATGAGAATGTACTTGTTACGCAGCGTATCAAGTATCGTGAATGCCAACCCGTCACGACTCATCTGCACCGAAAGCTCGTAATTCTCAGTGGAATTAATATCAAGTGTCTCATCAAACAGTTCCAGAAAAGGCATCTGATCAGATTATTTTATAAACAAATATAGCAATATGTTGAAAACCGGATACTCTAACAGAACCTTCTTTGTGTACCTTAGCGGTTTACCAAAAAGGGTGAGAGATACCATTATATATAACAATTTATGTAAAAACCTGGGGAATATTCCGACGGAAGACCAGTCGGAGGCGCTGAGAAAAATAGCGTTATATATTACCGAAAACAGCAACGATGTCATCTTCCTCCTTACAGGTTATGCCGGCACCGGCAAGACCAGCGTGATCAGCTCGATAGTAAAGACTCTCGATGCGCTCAGGATGAAATCGGTACTTCTTGCACCTACCGGAAGGGCTGCAAAGGTTCTGGGATCATACTCAGACAGGCAGGCGTTTACCATACATAAAAAGATATACCGACAGAAATCAATGAAAGACGGTATCGGGAACTTTGTGCTCGATAAGAACCTTCACAAGGATACTTACTTTATTGTTGACGAGTCGTCAATGATCTCCAATATCTCATCCGACACATCTATCTTCGGAAGCGGAAAAGTTCTTGATGACCTGCTTGAATATGTATATTCCGGGACCGACTGCAAGCTTATCCTTGTGGGCGACTCCGCCCAGCTGCCTCCCGTGGGATCCCCGTTAAGTCCGGCTCTTGATCTTAAGGCCCTGCACGAATATGGTTTCGCGCTCAGAAATGCTGAACTGAAACAGGTAGTGCGTCAGAGCGAAACATCCGGTGTACTCATGAATGCAACCAGGGTGAGGCTGCAAATTGCTGAAGATGACCTTATTCATCCGTCGATGGATGTGGTGAACTTCAACGATATAAGGAGGCTCAGCGGTGATGAGCTGATTGACGAGCTTTCTGCTTCTTATGGTACCTGCGGACTGGAAGGCACCGTAATCGTGGTGAATTCAAACAAGCAGGCAAACCGTTATAACCAGGGCATCCGCAACAGGATCTTCTTCAGGGAAGAGGAGATATGCCCGGGCGATATGGTGATGGTTGTGAAGAATAACTATTCGCTGGTTGAAGAGGATGAGGATGGCCCTGGATTCATAGCCAATGGTGATATTGCAGAAGTAAAGAAGATAAAGAAATACGAAGAACGCTACGGGTTTAAGTTCGCCGAGATGGAACTCTATTTCCCCGATTATAATTTCGAGGTTGAATCAAAGGTGCTGATGGATGTGCTTCATCTTGACACACCTGCGCTTCCGGCGGAGAAGAACAGCGAATTATTCCACAGTATACTGACCGATTATATACATATACGTTCGAGGAGGAAACAATACCAGGCCGTGCGTGAAGATCCCTGGTTCAATGCACTCCAGATAAAATTTGCGTATGCCGTAACCTGTCACAAAGCTCAGGGCGGGCAGTGGGAGAGGGTATTCATCGACCAGGGGATGTTCAACCGGAACGAGATAACAATCGATTACCTCCGGTGGTTTTATACGGCGCTTACAAGATCAACTGACAGGGTATACCTGGTGAATTTTAATGATGAGTGGTTTAAATGACGGCGCAACGGCGAAACGGCACAACGGCACAACGGCGCAACCGACAGGCAACAGTATTGTTTTTTGCCTGTTCGGCGAAGGAAGATTATTTCACTGCAGGGAATATATTTTCAAAAACAATCTGAATTATACTCATCCAGTGTTCACCTGCCTGCTGACCTGTCAGTCCGCTGGTATAACAGGTGGCTGTAACAACAAGCTGAAGATCAGGAACCATAATTATGAATTGTCCCCCCCAGCCCATTGCCATATAGTAACGGTGTCCGCCCTCGGTCCCCAGCCAGACCTGGTAACCATATTCAGGACCGTATGGGACATCATTGTTTGTTGAGATCTTTGCAGTGGTCATCGTGTCTATCCAGTTTTCCGGAACTACCTGTTTGCCATCATATTTTCCCTTATTCAGGATAAGATTTCCGAATTTCACCATATCCCGTGGTATTATCTGCAGACCTGCAGCACCGTTTGGATATCCTTTATCGTCCTTTGCCCATCTGAGCTTTGTGATACCAAGAGGGGTAAAAAGAAACTCCCTTGCAAAATCGAATGTATTTGTGCCGGTGGCCTCAGTGATTATCACTGAGAGAAGGTGGGAGGCTCCGTCGCTGTAATTGAAAACAGTACCGGGAGTAGTGACGAGAGGAAGATCAATAATAAACTGTAAATGATCCTGCGTGTTTGCCCAAGTACTGTAGAGACTCGAAGAGGATGTCCCGTTCCATGAATGTCCGAACGACATTTTAAGAAGCTGGTCAATAGTGATGTTGGCTTTTACATCATCAGGAAATGTGACTATTCCAGTGAGATATTTGCTGATAGGATCATTCAGGCTTTCGATATTTCCCTTCTCAAGGGCTAGTCCAACAAGGACACCTGTAAATGTTTTAGTGACAGACATTATATTTTTAATACTGTCGGCTCCATAACTTTTATAATTTGTGTACTCTTCAGCTACAATAGTTCCTTCGCGGCAGACGATAAGGCTCAGAGCTCCTTCAACTGTCTTGAATTCATCGAAAGCCAGTGTAAGCTGTTCTCCGTCAATATTATACTGATCTGCAAGAGGAAAGCGGTTATCTTCTTCCTTACGGCACGAGATGGCAAGAAAGGAAATAACCAGAAGCAACAGGATAAGGTTGTTCAGATGGTGTTGCATGGTACTGTCTGTGTTATTCCTGATAGTTCTCTATATAGTAAGACCATTCAATGAGATAAAACCCTACTATAAAATCTTACAACAGAGTTGCACGGGTCTCCGCTTCGCTGCGACAACTGAAGAGTTTCACGGTTCTAAAGCCGTGTAACACCGTTATTAACTCAGTGAAACTCCGTAGTTATCTTGGTTTTAAAAAATAAATATTATCTCTTTCAAGAAGCTCAGAATTAACTTTAACCAGTTCAAATCCTGCCTCATTTGCCTGCTTTGTAAGCTTTTCCCTTGAGGTGCTCTCACTGCCTGTCTGTCCGGTTTTTACAGGATCGCGTTCAACAATTACAAGAATACCGTCTTTCTTAAGAGAGGTAATAGTGTTTCTCATCATCTCCACCGGTTTTTCGAGATGGTGATAGGTGCTCACCATAAATGCGATATCTGCTTCTCCGGCAGGCAGCATCGGATCATCGATCTTACCGGTGAAGGTTTTTACATTGGTCATTTTATTGCTCTGGCACCTGTGTTCAAGGTATGTAAGAGCATCCTTATCAATATCATTGGCGTACACCTTACCGGTTTCACCTACCCTGAGCGAGAAGAAGACAGTCATCCGGCCTTTCCCTGCACCTATATCAGCAATTGTCATACCTTCCTTCAGTCCGATTGCATCCATAAGTTTTTCAGGCTGGTGCTGACCGTTAAGCCACGATTCGCCCGGCTCAACCGGGACATTTATTTCTTGCGAAATTAAAGTTGGACAACTAACCATTGATGATAAAATGATCAGGTAAGCAAGTTTCTTCATATCTGAATATATTAGTCTGGATATTTCATTATTTGTTTTCAGGCTGGTAAATAATATTCATTCTTGCCAGGTATTCTGCAAGCGGCTCAAGGCCTAATTCTTTTCTCCATTCATCAACTTTTGATTCATCCTCAAGCGGATAGAGTTCCTCAGTCCTTGTAACCTCATTGTATTTTGTGTGTGTTCCATACCTTTGAGGCTTATTATCGTTGAAAAGGCACCTGTCATAGATGTTGGCATATCTCACCCACGGAAGCTCTTTAGCTTCGCATATCTTTTCTATCATCGGTAGATACCTTTTCTGACTGCCGTCATTTGTATGCATGGCAACCAGGTAAGCACCCATTGCAGCCTCGCTTCCAACATCTTTTACCCTGGGCCACCCTTTCAGGTCAGCAAGCCTGGCCAGCTCTTTCTGGCTCTCCTGCTGGATCATGAATTTCAGTTTCCAAAGAGCGGATGCCACAGAAGACCTCATTCCCAGTTTTCTCTGAGGCGTTCTTAAATATTGAGATGTTTCAGGACTGAGGTACCCGGGATTGGCAATCTCCAGCATAAATTTTGTCAGTTCTGCAGGAGAAGTCCTTACAGTGCCGGCGGCTGATACATTGTAATCCGGGAAAACTGGAACAGGAATATTCCTGACCTTTGAAGAAATAAATCCTACTATTATTATAAGGAATATTGCCCAAATTGTTAAAAAAACCTTATGAACCCATCTTTTTTGAATTGTTTTTTGCATAAATCGTCTGCCGGCATAAAAAAGGAGCAGGAAAAGAACCAGTGATATAAATCCTGTTACTGAAAAAAGGCCGGCAAATTCAATGAGATTGGATTTCCCAAGGAAGAAGAACATTGATAATACAAACATTAAAAAGGCCAGTACCGTAAAGATGAAAATATGACTTTGCCGGATATGCCAGGATTTTGTCCTGAACCTGATAATCAGGAGACCAATAAGCAGTATTACCAGAAAATTGGCAGAACATATTATTATCGAAAGGGCTACCGGTACAATGGCATGAATATGTCCGTTAGATGTAATGTTTATTAAATCATCCCGTTTCGCAAAACTACTGTTTTCCATTCCGAGAGGTTTAAAGACCAGCCTGGATGCAAGCTCCTCCAGGGTTTCCCCTGTTACCTGTTCCATGACCTCCTTTGTCAGATTGAATCCATTGGCTGAATAATAATATGCAGTCCCCGGGTTAAACTTAATTTCCCTGCTGGTCTTACTCAGACCAGAACTATGTGACAACACATGGTTTAGTTTTACTGAATCCCTGAATTGTGATGGGGGTAACCATTCTTCCTTCAAATAACAATGCAAAGGTTTATCAATCGTAAGCTTTCCTTCGTCAACCAGTCTTAATGCTATATATGCGGTTATTACCTTGCTGATTGAAGCCACTTCAAATAATGTTTTAGCTGTAACCGGTGTTTTCTTTATCGAATTAGAAAAACCAAAACCATCATTGTAAACGATTCTTCCATTCTTTACCAGTGATATTCCAACACCCGGAACATTATGGCTCCTGATGTATTCAGGAATAAATGTCTGCAAATCCGCAATAAGGGAATCAATACCCGGATCTGAACAATGAACCGGATGAACCAGACTGGTACATTGCAGGAAGATCAGTATTAAAAAGATCTTTGTTAAATTTTCTGAGAAGCGCTTCATCTTTATACCATGCTTATTTTTTTATCCTGCTGTTGTTTTCAGCAGTATTACGCCAATAACCATCCCCGCAATCAGAATCTGTGTGCTGATAAGTATCCACCACCAGATTTTACTGAATTTTGGTGAGTTAACGTCCCCTTCATTTCCTGCAAAAACATTCCATGCAAGGTACCCTCTTTTTACTGCCCACAACTCGTAAAAGAAAATAATTAATCCGCTAACGAGGCTGCCTGCAACAGTTATTGCCCACCATGTCATCACGATCCATGGAGATAAA
>Ga0172362_10002620_pt1 | contig 15578 bp, 14 predicted proteins | sample LakKivs1_kivu2a2_FD_114534 | JGI IMG/M metagenome (GOLD analysis project Ga0172362, IMG submission 114534) | Sediment microbial communities from Lake Kivu, Rwanda - Sediment s1_kivu2a2 | ecosystem: Environmental > Aquatic > Freshwater > Lake > Sediment | place: Rwanda: Western Province, Lake...
AAGGGTTCTGCGGAGGTTTCTGACTAACTTAGCTAGATCCTTCACCTGCTCCCTTTTTGTTCGGGTCATGCTGTTGTAGCCGTATCCGGAAGAGACTTAATATGAATTACCCTGTCTGCATCCTGAAGCTTGTGCAAGGGAAAAGCTCACTCAGTCCTGTTTAGCGGACTCTATACTCCTCCTAACTGTTTCGTATGATACGCCGTATTCCTTAGCAAGGGCACGGAGACTTACGGTCCGGTGTCTTTCGACCAACTGAGGCAAAGACGAACTTGGTATCTTTCTTCTAGGGTTGATTACAGAGCTAGTTGGAGCACAAACCGGGAAGAGGCCTCTCTCGAGGTATTGAAGATGTGAAGCTAAACCCCCTCGGGGTCGCTTCTTCATTAGACAATCTACCAACCAGGAGTCTTCCCATAGTTCTTGTGCAAAATCTACTATTATTTACCTGCGTAGTGGATAATTTAAAGTTGAATCACGAGATAATCAATAATCCAACCAATGTAAAGGCAGCAATAGGTGGCAAAGCAGGCATCGGCTTTCCCTTCAAAAATATCGCTTGAATCGCGTAGATGCTAGCCAATCCCAGTAATCCGAGCACTGCAATAATAGCCGCTGGCTTCCAACCCTGGGCAAAATAAACGGAGGCTGTAAGCAGACAAGGAAAGGCAATGTCGCCACCGCCCAGTATGGAGTACTCCCTCTCGGCGTAATTCACCTCTATTATCTTCCCCCCTGTTTTCAAGTTAAAATTCCACTCAGAATTATTTTTGGGAATGATTAGTGCCGGTAAGGCATTTACTTGCGACAGTCTGTCTGCCATCCAGAGCATATATCTGAAACGAACCGCCAGGAAGTCATAGATGGCGAGTGTTAAAATAATAACCATCGCAGTCCACGGTGTAATAAAGCGACCGAAAACTGCTCCTAAGCTACTAACTGCCAGAATCAATACCAGGTTATGTAACCAGACTAATGGTATTAAAAACCAAAATGTTCCAAGTGCGGCAGCGATAGATACAGCTACCGGAAGGGGTACGTAGAAGACAGTTGCGATGAAAGCGCCCCAACTAAACATAAGAGCGAACAAGATTCTTAGAAGAACTTTTAAAGCTTTAAGTGGGATCTTGTAGAGCGTAAGACCGAGCACGGCCGCTGCCGCAAGAATATAGATTACAATTGGTCCTATTGCTGAATGGGCTGGGACTTCTATAACCTCTCCAGAGGGCAACGTCACTTCCCCAGGCCACCATGATATCGGTTCCGATGGCTGAGTTGGTATATCTATACCCTTTTCATCCAGGAATGGGTCTATACGGGGGGCAACAAGGAGTATGAGCAGTTGAGCGACGACAAAAAGAAGAAGGCCCCAATAAACCATATTCAGCTTTACCGGCCTCTTGGTGGTCATACAGGGGGGTATTTTATATTAAAGAATGCCCGATGTCGAAGCATAGCTGTGATTAGCAACGCAGGCAAATCGAAAGGTTTGAGTGAGCGTGCATTGAATGATTTCAGGGCGAAAGTCACACCGATTTCAATAACATCGTGTAGGCTTGTTCTTCTACATCGGCTATCTCTTTGAGGAATGTTGAGCATCGGCGACCATCGTATTCGAGTGCTCGCTCGCACAATTTCACAATGAGTTCTCCAGATTTTCTGAAGAGAATGGATGCATCGCTCCACTCTTTTCGCTGATACTTCTGCCCTAAGTCCCCAAACACTTGTGCCTGCTCCAATCGCAACCCATCGTTGCCAGACAAATCTTCGGAAATGAGCGGCGGCGTTAATCCTGCGTATGCAACCATATGTCTGAAGCAATCCCTATCCGCCCACGAGACAATCTCCTTCTCCAGCTTTCTCATGGCTGGAATACCAAACATACTTACAGGTGGCTCAAGCATTCGCCTCGCTTTACAGATAAAACCTTTGTCGGCAATTTCAAGTTCAGTCGGCATCAAAGGAGGTAGGTCGAAAACTCTGTAGGTATTCTTTTTACTCATGCCAGGAATATTGACATCCAGAGCTCTCTCAAAATCTGCGTAAGGGATCTCCTGCACACTATCCACACTACAGTCGTGAACATAGACTACCTGCCTTTCGTCATCATAACCAACCATTAGAACATAATGGATTGGGACATGCTTTCTCCTGTAAAGCTCAGGGTAGTAGTGTAAGTAATACATGTCCAGCGCACCAACCATCACTGGGTCATCATTATCAAGGTATTCCTTCATTTTGGGGAATTCATTTCTGAAGGATTTGCCTTCACTTATGGTCTGAGTGAATCCTATTATCTCACCTAAGTCTCTAAGCAAAGATTTAGGATTATTACCCCAGTAAACCATACAAGGAGGTTCAGCCATCTTGAATTTTAGGTAGGCGAACGAAGCCATACCACCAATAATAGGTAACAGGAAGTAATAATATTTAGCGCTCTGCCACGCTAAAACGTCGAATAAGCCATTGACGTAGCATGTGGATTCGTGAACCTCGTGAGGGAATTTAATGAACTTTGCCACTTCTTCTATCGCTTGTAGAGGTATGACAGCGTTCCGGTATAGACAGGAAGTCGACAAGCAAGTCTCGTTTGGCGCACACCATGGTAACAGGAAAACCCTTTCTCCAGCCTGAGTACTTTAGGAAAAGAAAGCTTATCCTTTAATTTCTCCTGCCAGGTTTTTTTCATTATTCCTCCCAGCGGTACTTGTGTTTCTTTTGGCTTAGCTTATCAAGATTGCATTTATAACACAGCCCGTTATGGCAGCATATTACACCACCACATTCAAGGCACTGCCACTTCGCCATCTCCTTTTCCAAGAACCCATCCATACCATAATTTTTTATGAATTCGAGGTTCTCAATCATGCTCATATGATAAAAGTTACGATAGCGCTTGTCGAGAGTCTTTAGCCGGAGGCAGGGAAAATCACCGCAATCGTAACAGAACCGCACAAGTCCTTTCCCCAGCAGTTCACAATGCCTTTTGTAATGACAATTCTTACCGCCTGGTAGGCAGCCGGCGCAGTACGTCTTCCCAAACCCCTTATGCTTCAGGTCGTTCTTCATCGCTAGGTAGCTGGCGCACAAGCTGCAGTTCATACCGCAGGGAGCAATTAGTCCTTCATTCATTGCTGCCACAACAATAATATACAGGATTTGAAGCAATAGATGCCAGTTCGATAAGAATTAATCTGTATTTGTGTTGGAGTGAGTAAAGTGCACAACCCTGAACTCAGTGCAACGGTAATATAGTACTTCTCCCAATACATTGAAAAATGCAAGGTAAAGGGGTCAAGTGCTCGTTTGTCAGCACAGTCGGTTGACGCTAAGTAGATAAAAGGTTATCATTAATATGAAATGTTTTGCATTTACTATAGCAACGAAATAAAGAGGGAAAATGGAGCAATATCTATATATAATAGTTGCCCTTGCTCTTATCTTGGGCATCCTAGTTGGGTACTTTTTCAAGCAGCTAGTAGCCAACCGGGAAATACAAAAAACAAGAAACGAAGCACAGAAATTACTAGATGCGGCAATAACCAAGCATAACGAGCTACTCCGTGCAGCTAGAGAAGAAGCTATCAAAGTTAGCAACGCTGCCGAGGCGGAAAGTAAAGAACGTCGCCTTGAAATACAACGAATAGAAAAACGTGTTCACCAGAGAGAAGAGGCACTGGAGCGGAAGTTAGAGACTGTAGAACGGCGTGAGCGTGATTTAGATAGCCTGAAAAAAGATATTGAAAAGACAACAGCTGAGCTTCAGTCAATAAGAGAAAAGCAGCTGGCAAAGTTAGAATCCATCTCTGGCACATCTAGTGAAGAAGCAAAAGAGCTTTTGTTGCAAATGCTAAAAGAGGAGATTGAAGAAGAGGCCTCGCACCAGGTTAGAGTATGGGAAGCTAAAATAAAGGAAGAGGCTGACGAAAGAGTTCAAAACATTTTAGCCACGGCTATCCAAAGGTGCGCTACAGATGTTGTTTCAGAAACTACAATATCCGCTGTTCCGCTGCCTAGTGACGAGATGAAGGGGCGGCTTATTGGACGTGAGGGACGCAATATTCGAGCCTTGGAGCAAGCCACCGGCGTTGATCTTATCATCGATGATACTCCAGAGACAGTTACCATCTCCAGTTTCGACCCTGTGAGGCGCGAAGTAGCTCGCCTCGCCTTAAGCAAGCTTATCCTCGATGGACGCATTCATCCAGCCCGGATTAAGGAAATAGTGGACAAAACCAAAGCAGAGGTTGAAGCTACTATCAGTAGTGAAGGTGAGCGAGCTGCTTACGAAGCTGGAGTGCCAGGCTTACATCCTGAACTAATTAAGCTACTTGGTCAGCTCAAATTCCGCAGCAGTTATGGTCAGAATGTTTTACTTCACAGTCTGGAAGTTTCTCATCTGGCAGGGATGCTGGCTAGCGAGATTGGGGTTAATGTCGGTGCCGCCAGGAAAGCCGGTCTGCTTCATGATATTGGAAAGGCGGTAGACCATCAAATGGAGGGTCCACATGCTTTGATAGGCGCCGATCTGGTTAAGCAGTGGGACAGAAATCTAGCTGTGGTGCAAGCCATTGCTGAACATCATGGCGAGGCGACAACGAGTAGTGTTCTGGGCTTTATTGTCGGTGCTGCCGATGCTATAAGTGGTGCGCGACCTGGTGCTAGACGTGAGTCCCTAGAACAATATCTGAAACGTATTAAGGACTTAGAAGACATAGCAGCCAATTTTCCCGGCGTAGAAAAGTCTTTTGCCATTCAAGCCGGACGTGAAGTTCGTGTCATGGTAAAACCAGATAAAGTTGATGATTTAACAGCGGTGAGATTGGCTCGGGATATCGCCAAGAAGATAGAGGAAAGCCTGACTTACCCTGGCCAGATAAAAGTAATAGTGATAAGGGAGACTACAGCGATAGATTACGCTAAGTAGCCCTGCCTCGTATTATCCCTGAGATCCCTGATTAAATCGGGGACAGGGACAGGGGAAATGTAGAGAATTGAGGATACTGGCAATAGGTGACGTCATCGGCAAGCCTGGTAGGAAGGCAGTGAGAGAACTCCTACCAGGCTTGTGTCATGAATATGCTATTGATCTGGTAATAGGCAATGGCGAGAATGCTGCCGGCGGGTTAGGACTGACTTTAAGTACAGCACGAGAGCTTTTTGATGCTGGTGTTGATGTCATAACCTCAGGCAATCACATCTGGGCCCACAAGGAGATCATTCCTTACCTGGATAGCGAACTTGCTCTCCTCCGCCCATTGAATTATCCGCCGACAAATCCTGGTCGTGGCTATTTGTTTAAAAATAATGTCCTGGTAGTTAACCTCATTGGGCGTGTTTTCATGGGCCATTTTGATTGTCCATTTCGAACCATGGATCAGCTACTGGCCAAGCTTGAGCATAAATCAACTCCCATTATTGTTGACTTTCATGCCGAGGCAACCTCGGAAAAAGTAGCAATAGGTAAGTATCTCGATGGGCAAGTCAGTGCCGTTATGGGCACCCATACCCATGTAGGCACTGTCGATGCTCAAGTATTGCCCGGAGGCACCGCTTATGTCACCGACATAGGCATGGTTGGTCCTATAGATTCGGTTATTGGAGTTGACCCGGACTCTGCAATCAACGGCTTCCTTACTCAGATACCACGGCGCTTATCGGCGGGAAAGGGAAAGACAAACTTCGATGCTATTCTGGTCGAGGTGGATGAAAATACTGGCAAGGCAGTGGATATCCAGCGCATACGAAGAACGGCATACTAAGAAGACAGAATCACTAACCGGTCATAGCCAACTGCATAATCCTGTACAAATTTCCTCTCCCCAGACGGGAGCCTTAATCGAATCGAGATTGAGCTTTATCATTCTTGTCTTACCCTTTCCATCACCTTGTGCATTATTTCACCAGCCTTGCCCCGGATTACCACCGTGGCGTGGTGGTCGAGGGGGTTGGGAGTTAAATCAACGATAGCTAATCTGGCTCCAGCCTTTCTGGCATATGCTGGCATATAGGCAGCTGGGTAAACGACGAGGGTAGAGCCGATAACAGTAAAAAGGTCGCAGCTCCGCAAGCGACAGGTAGCTTCCGTTAATGTCTCCTGTGGTAGTACTCTTAAAAAAACACTGCATCAGACTTCAGGATACTCCGACAATCAGGGCAATTAAGAACTTCCATCCCCTCTTTTACTTTTTGTAATACTTCAGGCAGGGGAACTCGTCTGCAGCAACCCATACACACCAATCACTTCATATTGCCATGAAGCTCAAACACCTTATCTTCGGGAACTCCGGCATTTTGACGCAGGTTATCAATATTTTGAGTGATGACGCAATCTAATTTGCCCAGCTGTTAAAGCTCGGTGGTGGCATAGTGGGTAGGATTTGGCTCGGCTTCCGTAAGAAGTCCAGCTTTACCGGACATCTTTTAAATATTTTCGCGAGTCTCATGGCTGCTAAGAAACTTTTAAATAGTGAAATCCTCAGGGTCGTATCTGCTCCAGACTTCTCCCGGGCTGCGGAAATCGGGAATACCTGACTCAGCACTTACCCCGGCGACGGTAAACACAACAATCTTTTTAAACTCTATGATAAGCCGAGTTAGTCTTTCTATCTCTTCTAATCATCTAACTCCTTCTTATCCCGATTCCATCAGGATGACCTTTACTACCCTTTCGATACCGCCTAGGTCGGGAATCAACTCAATATTGGCCTGCGGGAAATAGCTATTTATTAACGAAGTTACCATTTCACCTTGTCCTTGGCCTATTTCCAGAAGAAGACAGGCTCTGTAATTGAGTTTCCTTGGCATTTGTTCCAGCATTTGTTGTATTTTGTCCAATCCATTTTTACCACCGGCTAAGGCTATCTTTGGTTCAAAATTCCTTATTTCTGGGCTCAAATCTTTAAATTCGTAATTTTTAATATAAGGTAGGTTGGCTATCACCATATCTACAGGTTGCGGCAGTGGCTCAAGTAAATTCCCTTGCAAGAGTTCCACCTGGCTATTAACGGCATGACGTTGACAATTTATCTCAGCTACCCGTAGAGCCGAAGCTGAAATATCCGTGGCATAAATTTTAGCTTGAGGTAATGCTAAGGCAAGGCTGACAACAATAGCTCCGCAGCCTGTGCCGATATCAGCTATGGTAATTTGCTTGCCCGGGTGGAAAATGTGCTGTGCAAATTCTACAGCTTTTTCCACGAGAAGTTCTGTTTCTGGTCTAGGAATGAGAGTGTGACAATCAACGTAGAAGTCGGTTCCAAAAAACTCGCAGTGTCCTAAAATATAAGCAGTAGGTTCATGGTCAAGGCGACGCCGGACAAGGCGCCATAGTTGCTTTATTTCTGCTGAAGCTAAACCTCTCTGCGTCTCCGTGTAAAGCTGTGTTTTAGACATTCCCAAGACGTGACCTAGCAAAAGCTCAGCCTCAACAGAGGCATCAGCAATTCCAGCTTTGCGTAATGTTTGGGCAACTGAGTGTAAAGCTTCGCGTAAAATCACGTGAGAGCCGCTTCCAATTGTTCGACCTGCTCTTTGCTGATCAGGGCTTCAATGACTTCGTCCAGTTCTCCATCCAAAATCTGTTGGAGGTTATGAAAACTTAGGTTGATGCGGTGGTCGGTAATCCGGTTCTGGGGAAAATTGTAGGTGCGAATCTTTTCCGCACGTTGACCGCTGCCTACTTGCATCTGACGCTCTTTATCTATGCTTTCAGATTGTTTCTGTTGCTCCAAGGCCAGCAGCCTGGCTCGAAGTACTTCCATAGCCTTCATCCTGTTTCTTATTTGAGACCTATCATCCTGACAGGAGGCTACTATGCCTGTGGGTAAGTGAGTGATGCGAACCGCCGTGGTTACTTTATTGACATTTTGCCCTCCGGCACCTCGACTATGGAAAAACTCCATTTTGAGGTCATCAGGATTGATGTTTAGTTCAATCTCATCAACTGCAGGTAGGACCGCTACCGTAGCCGTCGAGGTATGAATGCGTCCTGAGGCTTCGGTGGTCGGCACCCTTTGTACTCTATGGACACCACGCTCATGCTTGAAGCGGCTGAAGGCGCCTTCACCTTTGATTTCAAATATCAGCTCCTTAAAACCTCCAATTTCACTTTGATTGCTATCAATAATCCCTACTTGCCAGCCCTTAGCCTCGGCATATCGACTATACATACGGAATAAGTTTGCGGCAAAAAGACCTGCCTCCTCGCCACCAGCACCAGCCCTTATCTCAACAATGACATCCCTCTCATCATTGGGGTCTTTCGGCAGCAGGGAAAGCGTAAGGCGGTGAAGGAGCTTATCTCGCTGCTGTTTGAGTTTGTTCACTTCTTCCTTGATTAAAGCTATCATATCAGCGTCAGCATGGGAATTAAGCAGGGCTTCAAGCTCCGCCAGTTCTGCATCCTTGGCTCTATATTGCTGGTATGTGTAAACAATATCCTCCAGATCAGATTTCTCCTTGCTTAGCTCTTGGAGCCGCCTGGGATCAGTGGCTATCTCTGCTCGAGCCAGGAGTTGGCTTAGCTCGTCATAACGCTTTTGTATTAATTCTAGTTTCTCAAACATATTCGATATTATTATAATAGAGTGACATAAGTTGCTCAAATTTTAGTCTCGAGCTGTCACACCGACCCTGAACGAAGTGAAGGAGAAGGATTTCCAGACGTTTTCTTGAGCGTGGTACATGATTCTTCGTGAAGTTCACTCTTTCAACTTCGCTCGGTACAGGTTTGAGTTGGACTAGATTCTTTGCCCCGACAAGTGGGGGCGAAGAGTGAGAGAAGGCGAAGGGCTAGAACGCATTGAGGAATTAAGTGACTCAAATTTAAATTAACGAGGCTAGAATGAAACTGGCGCCAGAGTGCTATGAGTGCTTGCAAAAATTAATTCGTCAGGCCGTTGACTTGGCTACCGACGATGCTTCGTTGAAGCAAAGGGCAATAGAAAAAGCAATGAAGACGCTGGATGATGAGTTTTCTTATAGCCAATTATCTATTATTATTGCCACAAAAATTCACAAGATAGTAAGAGCAGTGACCCATAATCGTGACCCTTATAGGACAATGAAAGAAAGGGAGATGGCACTCGCCAGAGAATTATACCCTGACCTGTCATTGTCAGCCGAAGCTGCTAGCCCCGACCTGTCACGGCGGGGTAGGAAACAAAGCAATCACTATAAGGATGAACTTCGGGAATATCTTAAGCTGGCCGCGGCAGCAAACGCTATTGATTTCTTCAGGTAACCTGCCGCCATTAAGGAGGATATCAGGAAAGCTGTAAACTTTGCAGCAGATGACTCGAAGTATCTTGAGACAAGACTAAGAGAAGCGGGCAAGGTACTATACCTAGCTGATAACGCCGGGGAGCTCTACTTCGACCTGCCTTTAGTCAAGTGTATGAAGCAATTCGCCCAAGTCATTTATGTAGTTAAACCATCGCCCGTTCAAGACGATTTGACCATGGAAGATGTGAGGGAGACTGGCTTAGAAAGTGAATTTGAAAATGTTATAAGCACAGGTATAGCTTCACCAGGAATAGTTTTTTCTTTGGCTTCAGCCCAGTTCAAACGAGAATTTGAGTCAGCAGATCTTATATTCGCCAAAGGAATGGGGCATTATGAGGCTCTATCAGAGCTCTCGTCGGAAGGGAGATTCTTCTATTGCCTTAAGGCCAAGTGTAAACCTGTAGCGAAATCCCTTGATGTGCCCCTGAACAGCTATGTGGCTATGCTACAATGATCTAGATAAAATTTACCTGTCACTGAAGAGCACGACAGTGCCGAATCAATCTCGGTGGACGGGGCCGGAGATTATCACGCTCCGAATTGCCCGATTTAATCGGGGACGGACTCGTAATGACGGAGTTTATCTCCGCCTAAAAGGGTGGAAGGTGTCCAGTTAAATTCTAAACTCAAAGCACTAAATCCAAAACAAATCCTAATATCTAAATTCAAAACCGTTTTGAGCATTTGAGATTTGAATTTCAAGCTTGTGTAGTCCCCGATTAAATCAGGGATTAGGACTTAGGATTTCGGATTTTCACCTCTTGTGAATAACAGATTTATGGAGATGAGTATGAACTAACGGAGACCAACGGGAATCACAAGACCTTCGTGGGAGGTTTAATGGTTTGCCAGCTCCACTAATGTGACGCCATAGTCTCCCTCGCCATAATCACCAAGGCAATAGGATTTAACCAGAGGATGCCTGGCCAGTGACTCATGTACGGCACGGCGTAATTTTCCTGTCCCCTTGCCATGAACAATGCGCACAGAGGACAAGCCAGCCATAAAGACATCGTTGAGATATTGATCAAGCCTCCATAGGGCTTCGTCAACGGTAAGATAACGTAAACGTAATTCCCTGTCTACTGCTTTCACTCTGATTTGATAAACTCCAGACGAAGAATTTCTTTGCTAGCTTCGGTGGCCTTGACTCTATCATCAATGCGCCAACCTACTACCCAGATGATTTGCTGAGGGGAACAGACGATTGGAATATGGTCTCGCCAAGAACGAGGTATCTTGGTATCAACCATAAAATCCTGGAGCTTCTTGGTCATATGCATACCCAGGGGCTGAAATTTGTCTCCGGGCCGACGCCGACGGATAAAAAATTCGGTTCCCGTTTTATATAAATCGAAATCAGCAACGAGATTGCCTTGGCAAATTCTTTCTCTTGTGCTCAGGGCGCCTCGCAATGGCTGAGAAGTCACCTGCTCCCGAACTATGCTGACTACCACCTTCCATCCGGGCAAAATTGTTTTCCCAGGTACCTTAAGAGAAAATTCGCCTGGCAGCAGAGGAAAGGGACATACTGATGGGAGCTGACAGTGCTCCTCTGCACTCGCAATAATAAGGGGAAGCCTAGTAATCACGAGCTCATTATATCCTCCCTGGCAGACAAAACCATGGGGCAGAGAGAGTTTTTTACCCACTGGTTTACTTAGCAGGTTCCTTGCCGCTTCAATGTGGCTCGCTTCGATGTCTCGAGCATCCCCTGCCAACCTAGCCACAGCTACTCTCAATAATTGCCTCTGCACGGCTATCGGCAAGTTAACAATCCGCTTCTTATCCAGGTAAATGGCATTATTTTCCTGCCTGGCCACTGCGTCCCACAACCCGAAAGCTTGCTGTTCAATGAAAGCGCTATCTTCTTTGGCAATATCAGCCAAACGGAGCAAAGCTTGGTCAACACTGGGATTATATTGTCTGAGCAGAGGCAACAACTGGAGGCGAAGGCGATTTCGGAAAAAAGAAAGCGAACGATTGGAGGAATCAATACGCGGGTCAAGCTGATGTTCTTGGCAATAACTCGTTGTTTCCTGTCTAGTAATATCCAAGAGTGGTTTTATTACTAAGAGAGTGCTTCGCTTCGCTGGCGACGACATTTCCAGCTTTTCATACGCCATAGGTGAGCAAGGAAGTAAACCACACAATCCGGTAAGTCCTGTTCCCCGTAATATGTGCATCAAAATGGTCTCCACCTGGTCATCCCTGGTATGACCTATAGCTATTCGATTGGCTCCGACCTCTCTAGCTACACAGGCAAGAAAAGCATAGCGTAGTTCTCGGGCAGCTTCCTCAATAGAGCAATTTCTTTCAGTCCTATAGGCAGCCACATCCTGCCTATCAATAGTGATGGGAATGTTAAATAAGCCAGCCAGATTGGACACGTATTTGGCATCAGCTTCGGATTCCATTCCCCGAAGTTGATGATTTAGATGCGCTACGTGAAGTCTTATTCCTGGTTCTTTCTGCCATTTCGCCAGGACATGAAGCAAACATACTGAATCAGGACCTCCCGAGACCCCGACAACCACTATCTCCCCAGGTGAAATCAGGCTGTGCCTCTGAATAAAGTCTATAACTTTTAACTCTAGCTTAACCTTGTTCATAGGAATTGCTTTTCATCCCAAAAATTCTGCGAATTTTCGGGAACCCATTTTATTTGCCTTGCCCCTCGCAAATCTAAACAAATCCAAATGCTTAAATGCCAAAACTGCCTTCTTTGCTGAAAATTCCGTCACATATTCCCATCCCGGTCAGGTTATTGGGAGAGTACAAGCCACTCCCCTACGATAGACCTTTGATCGCCCGATAAATCGGGCAACTACTTCGCCTTTCACAGCTAGTACTGATAGGAGGTATCGTTAAATGTCACCAAGCGGGTTTCGTGATCCTGAATCTCGAGTCTGCTTATCCCGCCAAGGTCTACTTTGAATTTGGTAAAGCAGTCCGGAGATAAATTTAAAGCTTTGAAAATAATGGCTAAGGTAACGAAGTAATGGCTGACTATCAACACCGTAGTTCCTTCGCTGTGCTCAGGGCTAGCTTCATGCTTTACTAGCAGTCGTTCAACGGCTTTCCAGGCTCTTTGTTGCAATTCAATAAAGCTTTCTCCATTAGGCAATTTCATTGCCCACCCATCCTGCCACCATTGCACTAAAAACTGACTGAACGTAGTATCTAAATTTGAAACAGACATGCCTTCCAGTTCACCAACTCTCAGCTCTTTTAGTCCTTGATCAATCTCTACAGGCAACTGGTGACAGCTAGCTATGGCTTCAGCTGTAGCTATAGCTCGCCGCAAAGGACTGGAGAGTATGGCAATTATGTTCTCATTTTTAAGAAAAGTTGCTAGCCTCCTGGCTTGCTCCAATCCGGTATCATTTAGTTCAATATCGCTATCGCCTCCCTGGACACGCCTCTCCTGATTCCAATAAGTTTCACCATGCCTAACCAAAATAAGCTTCAAAAGTCCTCCTTAGATTGCGTCGCCCCAATAAATCGGGGCTCGCGACGACAAATATCTCGACATGTCAGGATGAGTTAGGTTCACCATTTCATTAATAGGTGGCATAGAGTAAACTTACGATGATGCAAAGCCCCTTTCCTTGGTTAGCATGACCTTCTCTATCTTCATTCCACGCATTTCAGTGACAACAAATTTCAGGTTCTGGTATTTAAACTGTTCCCCCGGATTTGGTATGCGCCCGAGGTGGTTGAGAATAAAGCCAGCTACGGTCTCATAATCACCGCCGGGCAAATTCAGCCCCAATTCCTCGTTCGCCTCTTCAACCCGGAATCCGCCATCCAGTTGGAAAGTACTGTCGCCAGTTACAATAAAGTCTTTTCCTTTACCTGTTAGCTCATCACGAATATCGCCGACAATCTCCTCGGTTAGCTGTCCGATGGTAACCATTCCAGCCATACCACCAAACTCGTCTACAACGATCGCCGCATGGTGACCACCATCCCGCATCTCAGCTAAAAGTTCTCCCAACTGTTTGCTTTCAGGGATAAAATAGGTAGGCCGCACCAAATCATCAATGACGCTTTCTTTATTGACAGAGTCATCGGTCAGCTTCACCAGTACATCCTTGGCATGCAACATACCCACCACATTGTCGGTATTCTCCTTATACACGGGAAAACGACTGTAGCGTCTTTCGGTATAAAGATTCAGGAAATCACTTAGCGTCGTCCCTTGTGCCACCCAGGTAATTTCTGTTCTGGGAATCATTATCTTGCTCACCGGGCGATCGGTAAACTCAAACACCTTGTGTAACATCTCCGCCTCATTACCTTCCACTACCCCTTCAGCTTCACCTATGCTGATAGCTGTACGAAATTCCTCCTCGCTGATGGTCGGCTTGGGAATTTCGCTCTCACCCACTAACTTGGTGAACCTGATTCCGATGTGGTTCAGGATGTAAACCAGAGGATAGAGGATGGTAGAGATTATTTCTAGAGATCTAACATATCTGAGAGCCATTTTTTCTCCGTAACGAGCTGCCAGGCTCTTAGGAACGAGCTCAGCGAAAACTAGGGTTACTACTGTGATCACGATGGTAGCAATGGCTATTGCCCAGTGCTCATTTCGGATTAGCGACACTGCTATGATTGTACCTAGAGTAGCTACCGCCGTCTCAAAGAAGTTGATCCCCAAAAGAACTGTCGCCAGAAATTTCTCCGGCTGTTCCACAATCTTTGCCACCTTTTTGGCAGCAGGATGCCCACTCTGGATCAGGTGTTGCAGACGCAGCTTCTGGATACCAATGAAAGCAGTTTCAGCACTGCAGAAAAAACCGGCACACCCCAAAGATAGGAAAAATAAGACAACGAAAAGACTGTTAACGTTCATCCTTAATGCTCATCCTGAGTAAACGACAAGTGCAACCGGATTACTACTAGCTTTAAGCGGAGCGATAAAAGCTGCCTCAGCACTGGAAAAGAAAGCCGAAAGGGCTAAGCAAATTAGAAAGGCTACTAAGAGCCAACTATCGGCGGCATCCACCTATTACCACCCCCTAGGTCCCCTTCCCCAACAAATTGACCATCTTGCTACAATTAACTTCGGCTTCAATCTACTTTATACAAGCTATAATAGCATTAACTAACAAACCTGTCAAACTCCATACTTTTGAACAAACCTCGGCAAGTGATAAACTCTAGTTTTTTCGCTATACTTACGGGGATGGACAAAATGTTACTGGTGGACAAGCCTAAAGGGCTTACCTCCTCTCGAGTGGTGGAGCGGATAAAAAGAAAGTTCAACGTGAAGGTTGGCCATACAGGCACCTTAGACCCCCTAGCTACAGGGTTGTTAGTTATTCTCACCGGCAAGCGCACGAAAAACGCCTCTTTGTTTCTTAAGCTGGACAAGGGTTACGAAGTTAAGGCTGTCCTCGGTATCAAGACAGATACTTTTGACTCTGAAGGAAAAGTTTTGTGGCAAAGCAATAACGAAGTAACTAGAGAGGAATTGGAAGGGGTCTTGAAGGAATTTCATGGTGATATCTGGCAGACCCCTCCACCATTTTCAGCTAAAAAAATGGGTGGGCGAAAAGCTTATCAACTAGCCAGGAAAGGTGTCAGTGTAGATATACCACCTAAAAAGGTAAGCATTTATTCCCTGGAGCTCAAGGAGTTCCAATTTCCCTATTTTGTTTTCACTTGCGAGGTGTCTTCTGGATTTTACATCAGAAGCCTTGCTCATGATATCGGAGAAAAACTTGGGGTGGGCGCTACTGTAGTGGAAGTTCGCCGCACTAGAGTGGGTCCTTATCATGTGGAACAGGCTAAAAGACTGGAGGAGATCCTGGGCTATCAGTAGTTGCCCATGAGAAACGAATTCTCTCCGGGAGCCCCAGATTTATCCACATGCTAATAGTGAACAACACCAGGTTGAGATCAAAGGTGTGGATAGTAGATTCGGGCACTAAGACACTGTAACATTTTGGTCGGTCGGGGTTGAAAATAAAAGGGAGGAAAAGGAGCTAGAAGAGGTGTTTGAAGATGGGGTTATCCCGGAAAGTGAGGGTAGGGTAGTCCCATATCTTTTTATTGAAGCTGACAGAACAAAAATTGCCTTGCAGAGGGAAGAGACAAGACGGACCGAGGTAAAAGCCGGTGTTGCCTACGAGGAGTAGTAAGAGGTAAGTAAAGACCGTCATCGAGTTACCAGGAAGACAGTTTATAGTGACATTATGGCTGAGGATCGATTTTGGGAAGATTTTCCCTGACTCTGGCTAAAAAGTATGACCTGTCTCAGGTAGGCAGAGTGATAGCAGGTG
>Ga0172362_10002627_pt1 | contig 15555 bp, 13 predicted proteins | sample LakKivs1_kivu2a2_FD_114534 | JGI IMG/M metagenome (GOLD analysis project Ga0172362, IMG submission 114534) | Sediment microbial communities from Lake Kivu, Rwanda - Sediment s1_kivu2a2 | ecosystem: Environmental > Aquatic > Freshwater > Lake > Sediment | place: Rwanda: Western Province, Lake...
ACAGCTATGGATGTAAGACGCTTTACAAGAAAGCTTATAGAAAGTGAATTTCCTGATCTACCTGTTGTCTCTTCTCAAGAAATTGTTCCAGAAATTCGAATGCAACCTTTAGGTAGAGTCCAACTCGCGTAAGTTTATGTCTGATGAAAAAATCCATCGCGTTGATCCCACCTCTTCTATCACCAACGAAGGGTTACGTGCTGAGATGGCAAGAGCAAAAGATCCAACAGCTCTCATCATCCATGAACAGATAGAAAGTGATGAATCCATGATGATGTACGCAGAGCAAGGGAGTGAATTCAATCCCTTGGCGATGGGAAAAGATTTTCGTGAGCTCCACAAGCAGCTCAGGCGTGATGTACAAACAGCAGCGGAAGTTGCTGAAGAGCAAGCGGAAGAAGCTGAATCTCCTGCGCGCATCGCAGAGCAATTTAGCAAGAAAAATCCTGAACTTAATCCCAAAGCTTTGCTCGCCATGCGAGCGAATATCTTACCGAAAGATTCTCGAGAAGATATCTTATCCAAAGTGAGAAATGTCTATCCCGACGCATCCCTTGCTGATGATGCTCTTGATTTTTTGATCTCTTCCTCAGCAAAAAACTCTACCCTTCGTGCGCAACTTATAACCACAAAGGAAGAATTTAATGAAATCCACGGAAGAGATATCAGAGCCGGTAAAAACATTCAGCAGGTAGCAAGAGAGTTTTCTCAGCATGGCCTTGGTAATCCCAATGCGCTGCGTGATTTATATAGGAGTGTTGTTGCTAACCCAAGAGAAGCCAATACACTCTTTGAAGAGCTTTCCAACTCTTTTACGTTTGACAAAATGAAAGTTGTTATCGGTTTTATTTTGCACTCTTTAGGGCAAGATATTAAATCCAAGGGACCTTCCATCTCACCAGCCGAGCTACAAAGGCTATTTTCTGAAGCTAGGACTATGCAAGCCATTCTTGGCGTATACAAATTCTTCGCTTCTCGCATGGCTCTCATTAAGGGAGAGTTCAAAAGAGCCGATTTATCGATGCCTGCCACACTTTCCTTCCAAAACCTTGCAAAAGCTTTTATGGCTATCATCAAAGATAGATACCCTAACGCTCAACGTATTTTGGGCTTTGCAAACATGCTGGGAGTCTCTGAAGAAACACTTGCAAAGATTATCGCGTTCAACCAGCTACGTGACGCATTAAGAAATGTATCTCCTAAGCTTTTTAAAGCGGAGCAACATAGACAAGATATGCTTTCTGTTTTTATAGAAGCTCTTTCAGATCTTGAAGATGATCTTGAAGATGAACTTGAAGATGATGATGAAGAGGAGGAAGAATCTTGACCCCTTTTCTAGAAATTCTCTATGAGCTCTCTCATGAGACAGGCTTGAAACTCTATCCCGATGAGCATGCTGCCTGCAAGCTTCTTGTCGGTGATGATATGCAAATACAACTCGAAATGGACCCTTCTGGAGAAAAACTCTTCATCGTTTCTTTGCTTGCTGAACTCCCTTTAGGAAGATTTCGAGAAAATGTGCTAAAACACGCACTTGTTGCTAACTCTACAGAACCTCCTTCGTATGGATATTTGTGTTACGTTCACCAAATCAATCATCTAGCTCTCTATGCTGCTTTGACCGCTGAGGGATTGAAAGGACCTTTTTTAGTGGAATACCTTGCCTCTTTTTATGACAAAGCAAAAAAATGGAAGCAAGCCATTCATGCGGGTCAGCCAGGCCCCAATGTACTCTCTTCTACCAAAGAAAGTCCACCTAGGCCAGGAATCAAACCTTGATGCTACATAAAACATTATCTCATACTCCTCTTGCTACCCAGTGGAATACCATAGGCATTTGTCACCACCATGGCATCGATCTCCCGCTTGGAGCTCTTAACACCTCTTCAAGCTGCGGCATTGGTGAATTCTTAGATCTTCTCCCTCTTATCGAGTGGTGCTCGCATATAGGGTTTTCTGTGATTCAACTGCTACCTCTTAATGACTCTGGTGAAGATCCTAGTCCTTACAATGGACTCTCTTCTATTGCTCTACACTATATCTATTTAAGCTTCCATGCGCTGCCTTTTCTTGAAGAGGCGTTTCATATTGAACCTAGCCTCCCCATCCTCATGAAAAAACTCAGAACCCTTAACGGTACAGAGCGTGTACAATACCGCAAAGTACTAGAGCAAAAACATGCATGGCTTGATCTTTATTATAAAGCTGTTGGTCAAAACATCCTTCAACTCCCCGAATACCTCTCCTTTGTGCAAAGTAATTCTTGGGTTCAAGGCTACGCGCTCTATAAAACCCTGCGAACTTCTGTCATGTCTACAGAATGGGAAAAATGGAATCTTTCTATCAAAAACCCCTCTAGCGTTGATTTAGATGCTCTTTGCACACTACACGCTCAATCGATCTCGTTTTATACTGTTTTACAATACCTATGCTACTCTCAGATGAAAGCAGTTAAAGCCTACGCGGAAAAACACAAGGTGTTTTTAAAAGGTGACATTCCTATTCTCATTAGCCCTGATAGTGCAGATGTCTGGTTACAAAGGGAGCTATTTGATCTCTCAGTGGCTATTGGCTACCCTCCAGATATTTTTAATGCAGAAGGTCAGCTATGGGGTTTTCCAGGATTTCATTGGGATGTCATTAAACATCAGCACTACGCTTGGTGGAAGCAGCGTCTAGAGGTCAATAGCAACTACTATCATATCTATCGCCTTGATCATGTAGCAGGATTTTATAGGCTATGGCAAATTCCTAAAGGGAAAAAGCCAAAAGAGGGCCACTACAAACCCTCCACCTTAAAAAAAGCGATCCAAGAAGGTCATGAACATCTCTCACAAATTATCACACTCTCCCCTATGCTTCCTATTGCCGAAGATCTGGGAAATATCCCCGAAGAGATGTTTGCTTCTCTACGCTCTTTAGGCATTGCTGGCACCAAGGTGCTTCGCTGGGAAAGAGAGCAGACAGGTAAGCGCCGCTTTTTTCCTTCTGATTCCTATCATCCTTTAAGTATGAGCTGCGTATCTACTCATGACTCTGACACGCTGGAGCTATGGTGGGAAAAAGAACCTGATGATGCAAGAGAGTTTTGCCTTTTTCACAGATGGCACTATACAAAAACTCTCTCTAAAGAGCTCCGTCTTGCTATTTTACAAGAGTCTCACTCTACTTCTTCTTTGTTTCATATTAATCTATTTCAAGAGTATTTAGCGCTTTTTCCAGAGCTGGTGCACCAAGATCCTTCCAAAGAGAGGATTAATATCCCTGGCTTTATCTTGCCTAGTAATTGGACCTATCGCTTCCGAAGGGATCTCTCAACAATCACAAACCACTACGATCTGCGCTATGACCTTAAAACCATTCTTTCTCATGCAGGACTTACAAGCGCTATGGAAGATCTAGCGAAAAAACCTTCCGCCCACTAAGTCATTCTTACAATGGCTACATTAACACACATGTGCTCTCGATAGCCCTATCTGCATAAAGTATGGGTTTCTCTACTACGCTAAACCGTCCGCATTCTATGAGCAATCTAGCCGTCTTTTGAGGACTATTTTGGATAGCTGTTTTGATAGTCTCCTTAGAGATCTCAGAAAACCGAGCATGCTCAATCAGCATCTGAATCATCTTCGTATCACCTTCTGTAGCTGCTTTATGAAGCACTTCTTCCAAACTCTTAGTTGAAACCTTTACAAAACAAGGACTAAGAACCACCTCTCTAAGCGCCTGACATGACTCCCTATAGTGATACCTCACAGCAAAAGAAAAATCCCCATCAACAGATTGCATAATCCTCTTTTGCCAAAGCCTATCAGCCAACAATCCTTTCACAACATCCACTGCATTACGTCTTAGAGCTGAAAGGAAACAAGAGCTGATACATAGCGGACGTATATTTTGACCTTGTTCGCTAGCCAGCAAAGCCTGCATAATTGTGACTCGATGATTTTCCGAAGCAATTTTCATCATCTCTTCTAAGAAAAAAGTCCTCATTGTTTTAAAAGCTCGCCCTTCTATTAAAAGCGTAACAATAGCAGCATGACCTCCTTGCACAGCTCCCTCAAAAGCCCTCATAAAAGACTCTTGTGAAAGATGATTTAATCCAAATTTTCGTATAATATCTTCTACTATAAGCTTCACCCCAGAACCTGCCGCCTCTACAAACAAAGGTTCTATCCGCGTTGATAATCCTTCTCTTATAAGTTCACCTCGGCGAATTCGACCGTTCATTGCAGCTTCTTCTTCACGTAAAATCTTACGTTGCGCTCTCCATATTTCCATCAGATGACCACAATTACGTTGGGATGATGGCACTTGCTCCAATACTGAGGGACACGACACTCGTACTACACCGTCACTGAGCGTTGCCCTTTGACCATCCCCTTTCTCTGTAAGAAGACGAGATAAAAATAGATCTCCTCGTAGCACACCATGCATATCGCGACAGGTATGAGCCAATGATACTGCATCCTCTGCCCTTACCAAGGGTAAGATTTCTCTCGACCATAGTTCTACAGGTAACTGCGTCCAATCTCTCCTTTCTTCTTGAATATCTCTTGCTCCTTCAAGCTCGCTACTTGAAGCTTCCTCTTCTTTGATAGCAGGCCGTTTTGCTAAAGACTCCTTTCTCTCATCTGGGATGTTTTCCTCTATCAGCGCTCTTTCTGTACACATCGATACAGCCTCATCAACGCTGCTTTTCCCAAGCTCGCTACTTGAAGCTACACTCTCTGATTCTTCTTCAATAGCAGATCGTTTTGCTAAAGATTCCTCTCCATCTGCCTCTCTTGCATTGCAAAGAGTCCAATTCCTATCACCCCTCTGCTCAATATTACTACTATTTAGCGAAGAGAATGGGAACAGAGGCAAACCTCGCTGAAAACGCCGATTTTCTTCGATAGCTCCTTGCTCTTCCGATGATCTATATCGTGAACCTTGGAGATTCAGCCCGGGAAAAAAACTAGACATACAAACCTACTTTTATATTTTTAAATAGTAATATTTTAACAAAATCTATGTATTTTTTAACATAAATCATTTAATAAATGTATTATAAAAATTATTTTAATAATTATAAAAAAAAAATTTCTTTTGTTAAAAAACTACAAAACCATAGAAGCATAATCTAGTTGATATTTTATAACATACTTATTATAAAGAGGTTAGAATTTTTCTCCTCCTACGCATTCCAACTATAAGGTGTCTATCTTCGAAAAAAGGTGTTAAGCCACTCATTTTGATCTAGTAAGAGTTTTTACTATCCATCTGTCCTAATAACACTCTTTCATGCTTTAATATGGGAACTGTCAATCATCCTGAGGTTTGTTGATCGTATGCGATTTTTACTGCTGTTTTTGTGCTGTATCACCTGCGTATCTGCTACACTACACAAAGAGGAGATTGACAAGCTCAAGCTCTCAACTCTGTACAATAGCTTAGACCCAACGTCTATTTCTCAGCTTTTTGCTTTCTATGAGCTTTATCCACAGACAGCTCACGGAAAAGCTGCTTTGACTAAAGTATGGGATTTACTGTATCTACATAAGCCTGGCAAGCATCTAGCCATAGAGAGCTTATTTCTTCCCTCTTTAGATATTCAGGCTATTATTGCCCTTGTGAATAAACAACCGTATGAAACTCTAGAACCCTTAAGTGAAGAGCAGCTAGGAGTAATTGACCATCTCGCTGCGCATCTTCACAACCGCTCTTTAAAAGGCTATAATGTAACAAGTGCAAAAAAAATTTTAACATTAGACCCTCAGGATATTGATCTTGCAAGAGCTTTACTGCTCTATCAATATGAAAACTCTCAAGATGCCCTCTTGTCTATTAGACAATACGAAGCAAGTCTTGATCTTATGGCTTTGCAAATTCTAGCAAGGCTCCCCAAACAAGCCACCGATATCGAAAAAATCGACGCTATCAATTACTTTGTTTTCCATGACATGCAATTTCGATTTCCTCCTCAATCTCTTATGGCCAAAGATATTGATGTATACACATTCCTTCCTTCTGTGCTCGATGGCAGAAAAGGGGTCTGCTTAGGTGTCTCTATCTTATACTTAAGCCTTGCGCAAAGAATTAACCTACCTTTAGAAATCATGACTCCCCCGGGGCACATCTACGTAAGATACCATAAAGAAGGTAAGATCATTAACATCGAAACGACAGCTAGGGGCATTCACATCCCTTCAGAGAACTACCTGGGCATTAATAATTATGCTATTGAGGAAAGAACTATCAAAGAAGTGGTAGGCATGGCTTTTTTCAACCAAGCGAGCGTCTTATCCGCACAAAAAGATTACCAAGGAGCAATTAAGCTCTATGAAAAAGCAAAACTTTTTTCTCCTGACGACCCTCACATCACCATGTTTCTAGGATTGCACCATATCCTCCTTGGGCAAGTAGAGCAAGGCAAACAGCTACTCAAACAGATCGCTTACAAACCTTTCTTTGGAGAAATCTATCACGAAACGATGCTAGAAGATCTGCTAACACAATCGATCTCAAAAGAAGCTCTAGAAGCTATATTTATGCGTGTTGATGACACAAGAGAATCGATACTCGAAAAACAAAAGGCTCTGCAAGCTCTCTACCCCTCTCACCCCAGGTTCAAAGCGTTAATTTTACAACTGGCAGTTTGTTGGCTGCAGCTAGGTCGCCATGGAGAAGCCTTACAACTGCTACACACTCATTATATACTCGATCCCCATGATCCTACCATCCTTTACTATATGAGTGTTTTATCTTTGCAGCGATTAGACTATCCTAAGTCCTGGGAATTTCTTTCTGCTCTTCAGAAAATTCTTACCTCAAAAAATCATACTCCTCAAAGTATAAAACACTTAGAATATGAACTGCGTCAACTCTATCCTGAAATGATTCATAAAGATTGCATCTTATTATAAATCTCTTTAACAGAGAGTATAGGAGGAGCATTGCTATGAAATACCCTCTAATAGTCTTTCTTATAGCCTATACTCTCGGTTGGGCTGATACGTCTGTTCCTTCTATTAATGAACTTATGTCCATAGAAGACCAGAAACGAACAGGTGTCATTAGACTCACTCAGCAGCAAAAAATGGAACTTGCTAAATGGATGGTAGAGCACCATTATAATCTCAGCGCAGAATCCGATGAGTCTATACTATATGCTCCAACAGTTGTTCTTAACGTTTCTGATGGGAAAATTATAGAACTGAGTGATAACAGCGTCTGGGAAATAGCTCCTGATGATTTAGCTATCTCACAAACATGGCTGGGTTCCATTCCTGTTAAGATTTCTTCTTCTACCAACCCAAGCTATCCCTATCTTATTACCAATCTACGCAATCAACAATCTGTAAAAGCCAAAAAAGGGCAAATCCCCAACTAGAAATAATCTACCTCAACTTATTCCATTTCTATTCTATAAGTGGCTCCTTGGTACATGAAGCCACCTATTCTAAGGAATTAGAATTTTTTTAATTTACCATTGCATACTCAAGATTATCTATATGTAAATGGTCCATTCCCAAGCATAGCACCATCTTCCCCTCCAAATTGGGTAAAGAACTCCTTTGGTAGTCTCTTTGGTTGCAAATGTTGCAAATGAGGAAGTTGCTGTATATTCCCAGCCTCCAAATCCCGTCCTTGGGATGGTCGACCATTTGCGCTTTCCTGGCTTGCAAAAAGCCCTTGAGCAATGGAAGCAATCTTACTTGTAGCAGCCCCTACTACTCCTATAACCCATAAGCAACATGAACTTACTATTCCTGGTTTGTGTGCACCTGATACATGCATAACATCTCCTTTTGTTATAAAGTCTTCAGCTTCTCGAAAACTGAACGTTGTTCATTGTGATAAATCTCGTTCATTTTTTTCAACAAAAAATAAAAACCATTGCGAAAAATCACTGGAAAAACGACTCATGCATTTTCTACTCCCCTTGACAAAACCTCTAAGGCTACATTAAACTAGGTGCGGATTCCGATTGTTTCAAATGCAATGTGGAGGTAATCATGACCGCGCAATTTACAGAAGCCGTGGCAACAGCCCTGCAAAATGCCTATGCACTCGCTGAAAAAAAGAGCCATACAGAAATCACAACTAGTCATCTTCTCTTTACGTTTTTTGAAGATAGCGAAGGATATTTTCCGATGCTATGCAGATCTCTTGGACTTGATGACAAATCTCTGCTCACTCAGCTACAAAAGACTGTAGACGCAGCACCTGCCTACACCATGCACCCTAAATCCCCCATACTCAGCTCCAAGTTACAAACACTTCTCCATGGTGCACAAACGCTTGCTAAAGAATGGAATGATCAGTACATCAGCTCAGATCATCTGTTTTATGTGTTTTGGAAAGGAGCAGAAGAGCCTTTTCTTTCTTGGAAAAACACATCTAAGCTATCTCTTGAAGATCTTAAGAAAAAAATCTTTGAAATTAGAGGTAATCGTCATATGGACTCTCCTACATCTGAAAGCAATCTCCAAGCTCTTGAAAAATATTGCAAAAACCTCACTTCTCTTGCTAAAGCTGGCAAGATGGACCCTGTCATTGGTAGAGAAGAAGAGATTCGTCGAGCTATCCAAGTGCTTAGCCGAAGAACAAAAAATAACCCCCTTCTTATCGGTGAGCCAGGCGTAGGTAAAACAGCCATTGCAGAAGGTCTTGCCCAGCGCATTGTTCATGCTGATGTGCCAGAAGCGCTCAAAGGAAAAGAACTTGTCTCTTTGGATATGGGAAGCTTAATTGCTGGAACCAAATACCGAGGAGAGTTTGAAGAAAGGCTAAAAAACATCTTGAAAGAGATTGAAAACAGCAACGGCAACATCATTCTTTTCATCGATGAAGTACATACACTCGTTGGCGCTGGCGCTACCGAAGGGGCTATGGACGCTGCCAACCTCTTAAAACCCGCCTTAGCAAGGGGAACGTTGCATTGTGTCGGCGCTACCACGTTAAGCGAATATCAAAAACATATTGAAAAAGATGCTGCTTTAGAAAGACGTTTTCAACCAGTACTCGTGCAAGAGCCTACAGAAGATGATGCTATTTCTATTTTGCGAGGTCTTAAAGAACGTTATGAGATTTTTCATGGTGTTCATATCACAGAAGGCGCTCTGCATGCAGCTGTACATCTTTCTTCTCGCTATATCACAGATAGACAACTTCCTGACAAAGCGATAGATCTTATCGATGAAGCGGCCAGTTTGATCCGTATGCAGATAGGTAGTAGACCTCTTCCTATCGATCAAAAAGAGCGTTTATTGAGCTCTCTTAGCGTTAAACAAGAAGCGTTAAAAAAAGATGATAGCGACACCGCCAAAAAAGAGATGGAAAAACTACACAAAGAAATTGCGCAAACAAAAGAGGAACTAGGCACTCTCAAAGAGAGATGGAATCACGAGAAAAAACTGATTGAAAATGTAAAACAGAAAAAAGATGCTTTGGAGAAATTAAAATTCCAAGCAGAAGAAGCAGAAAGGGCTTTGAACTATAATCGCCTAGCAGAACTGCAATATAGTTTGATCCCGAAAACCCAGCAAGAAATCCAAGACGCACAAAAAACTCTCAACGAACTCCCTCATCGCTTGCTGCAAGAAGAAGTTGATGATCAGCTTATTTCTCATATTGTCGCCAAATGGACAGGGATACCTGTGAGCAAGATGCTTCAGGGAGATATTGAAAAACTTATCCATCTTGAAAAAACCCTCTCTGCAAAAGTAATAGGACAAGAGTTTGCGGTAAGCGCTGTATCTGAAGCGATACGCAGATCCCGCTCTGGTCTTAGTGATCCAAATCGCCCTCTTGGCGTCTTTTTATTTGTAGGTCCTTCAGGCGTTGGAAAAACGGAGCTTACCAAAGCTCTCACAGAGGTTCTTTTTGATAAAGAAGAGGCGATGATTCGTATTGATATGTCTGAATATATGGAAAAGCATAGCATCTCTAAACTGATTGGTTCCCCTCCAGGATATGTAGGCTATGATGAGGGAGGGCAACTGACAGAGCAGCTACGCAGAAGACCTTATAGTGTTGTCTTGCTTGATGAAATTGAAAAAGCACACCATGATGTGTTTAATATTCTTCTGCAGGTATTTGATGATGGACGAATCACAGATAGCAAAGGAAGAACTGTCAACTGCAAAAATGCTCTTTTTATCATGACCTCTAATTTGGGATCTGATCTGCTTTTGGATAAGATTCGAGACCCTTCTTTTGCTTCTACAAAAGAGTCTCTTCTCAAACTCCTAGATCCTGTCATTAAAAGCCATTTTCGACCTGAATTTATTAACCGCTTGGATGAAATTCTTCCTTTCTTACCTTTGCAAGAAAAAGATATGGAAAAAATTGTACACATCCAACTGAAACTGGTGCACCGTCGTCTTGTAGAAAAAGGGATACAGAGCACTTTTTCTCCTTCTCTTGTGACGTACTTAGCAGAAGAGGGGTATGATCCGATCTTTGGAGCTCGCCCTCTAAAGAGACTGATCCAAGGAAAAGTGGTCAACCCCCTTTCCACAGCGATTTTGAAAAAAGAAATAAATTCTGGAGACTCCATTAAGGCAGACTTTGATAAAAAGTCTCATGAGGTCACCTTTTCAAAGTCGTAAGCTTTTCATTGTCAATGAATTATAGCACGATATTGATTTTACTCAATCAATTGAGTAAAATCACTCAATTGATTGAGTAAATAAGAGGTCAGCATGATTCATAGAAAAATTTACACTGAATTGCTTCTCCGACTTAAAGAACCTAGGCGATTCATTCAAGTTCTTTTAGGACCAAGGCAGGTAGGAAAAACAACCATGTCTATGCAAATACAAGAACATCTGCAAATGCCCATTCACTATAAGTCTGCAGATATTGTCACATTAGAAGACCTTTCTTGGATTGAAACGCAATGGCATATAGCTAGAAGTCTTGTCAAAAGCAAAGGATCAGCTATTCTTATCATTGATGAAGTACAAAAAATTGGACACTGGTCATCCTTAGTCAAAAAACTATGGGATGAAGATACCAAGACTAAAACAAATCTCAAAGTTGTTATCCTAGGCTCTTCTCCATGGCTAGTGCAAAAGGGGTTATCAGAAAGCTTAGCCGGCCGGTTTGAAATTCTTCCCGTTACTCACTGGTCATTTCAAGAAATACAACAAGCTTTTGCTTGGGATATTGATACTTTTATCTTCTATGGAGGATATCCAGGACCCGCTTCATTTATTCAAAATGATCAGGTTTCTAGGTGGGAGAACTACATTAACGACTCTCTTATTGAAACAACTATTTTTAGAGACATTCTTCTGATGACACAAGTGAATAAACCCATTTTGTTAAGAAGACTATTTCAACTTGGATGTATCTATTCTTCTCAAATTTTATCTTTTCAAAAAATGCTTGGACAATTAGATGATGCTGGTAACACGACAACATTAGCTCATTATTTAGAGCTTTTATCGGGAGCTGGGTTGTTAACTGGAATTGCAAAATTTACACAGCAAAAAGTACGCAGCAAAGGTACAAGTCCAAAGTTACAAGTATTGAATACAGCATTGATGAGCGCACAGTCGGGTAAAACCTTACAAGAAGCAAAAGAAGATAAAGAATATTGGGGTAGATTAGTTGAATCAGCAGTCGGCGCCTATTTGTTAAATCAAATACGAGGAACGCAAATAGAGATCTTTTACTGGCGTGAAAAAAATCAAGAAGTAGATTTTATTCTCAAAAAAGGTAAAAAAATTATCGCACTAGAGGTAAAAAGCTCTCTCAAGAAAGAGAGTGTATCAGGCATGGAAAATTTTATTAGAATGTATACCCCCTTCAAAGCTCTAATCATAGGAAGTCAGGGAATGCCCATTCAAGACTTTCTAAGCACATCCATCGAAGCCTTATTTGTATAGACTGCAAGCTCTCAGGCAAAAAATTCTTTGAACTGAGCTCTAAGAGAAGAAGGAACAATCTCATCGATCCCTTCTCTGTCGTACATCAGAAAATAGGTGCATGCAAACATAATACCTAAAGCAGGACTGATCAAAGAGACGAAAAGAGAAAGAGCTGCCACTAAAAATCTTTTAAGAGACAAATAGAATCTACTGAGTAGACGATTGAGCAGAGGAATTGTAAAAAATGTCACAACGGAAAGAGAGCACGTAAGCAGTAACATAGCTATAACGTATATACCCCAGAAAAAGTCAGCAACAAGTAGCATAAGGAAAAAAAATCTTGCTGCTAAAGAAGAAAAGAAACGATCTTTACCCCTGCTCACCTCTTCATGAAACCCCACCTTGACCTCAGCAAGATTCACCTTGTCGAGTGTCTTTTTAGCTTCTTCAGAATTCAGAGTTTCTTTTTCTGCGTAATCAAAGATGTTGTAGATCGCCATATGCGTCTAGAATCCTCAACTTTTATGTTTCACTTTGTTCATGCCATTCAAGGCCGCTATCCGATATCCTTCTGCATAGGTCGGATAGTTAAATACCTGATCGATGAAATAATCAATTTTTGCATTGAATGTCATCGCTACCTGTCCTATGTGAATCACTTCTGTAGCTTCACGTCCTATGATGTGAATACCCAAAATATCCAAAGTGTCCACATGGAACAGAATCTTAAACATTCCCGGATCATTACCGATGATCTGATTTCTTGCAATCTCATAATAGTAGGCTCTACCTACCTCATATTTGAAACCAAGAGCTTTCAGTTGCTCCTCAGTATATCCACAAGAAGAAATTTCTGGAATCGTATAAATGCCGATAGGATAAAATGCAGGGAAATGATGCGTCTTAGCGCCAAAAGCATGTCTTGCGGCGAGCCTTCCTTGCTCCATACTTGTAGAGGTCAGTGCTGGTTCTCCAATCACATCTCCTACTGCATAGATCGTAGGTATCGCTGTCTGAAAAAGAGCATTGACAGAGATAAATCCTTTCTCTGTCATAGAAATACCTATCTTATCGATGTTTAATTCATCAACTTGCGCCACACGTCCTAGAGCGTATAGTAACATCTCTGCACTCTCTTCACTCCCATCGGCAAATTGTACCATGACGTAATCTTTATGATGTGTAATCGCCTTAAATACTTTTCCTCCTATAAAACGAAGTCCGATTTTATTCAGCGCTTGCTGCAGATGCAGACTGATCTCTTCATCTAATAGAGGAAGCATATGCTCTTTTTTATCAATCACAGTGACTTTTGTGCCTAAAGCGGCAAAAAAACTTGCATATTCCGATCCGATGATACCGCCGCCTAGAACGATCAAAGTTTTGGGGAGATGGTCAATATCTAAAAGTCTTGTAGAATCCAAAACTTTGTGTCTATCAAAAGGAATCTCTTGGGGGTTTCTTGGCTTAGAACCTGTGGCGATAATACTATATTGTCCTATCACCCGATAGATGGTAGAGCCTTTCTCATCTGCAACATCAACAACATTTTGCTCCACAAATGATGCAGTCCCATGCAGGATTTGAATCTTATTTTTCGTAAATTGCTTAAGCAACCTAGCTCTTTGTTCTTCTAGCACCTTATGCAAACGAAAGTTCAGCTGATTAATGGAAATTTCTTCTTGTGCAAGCTCTTCTTGCGCATAAAAGCTACGTGCATAGAAATTGGTAAGATCAAGGATCGCTTCGCGTAGGGACTTAGAAGGAATGGTTCCTGAATTAAGACTAGCCCCTCCCAAGTAACGATCTTTTTCGATCACTACAACAGCTTTGCCAAGTTTCGCTGCCTGCATGGCAGCTTTTTGCCCAGCAGGTCCCGACCCTATGACAATCAAATCTGCATGCACTTCCTGGAAAGACACGTCTCACTCCGCATAAAATCTTTTTTTTATACAGAGCGGAAGAAAAAAACAATAAGTCTTTATAGGGCTCTTTGTTGTGTCTTCACAAGGCTATGCGCCAAGTTTATTTCTCCACTTCTGAAGATAAGAAGGATAGAGTGCAGAAGCAGTGAGAGCTTTGATAAGTGCAGCCCCTATAAACGGAACAACTCCTACCATAAAAGCCTTAGAAAACCCAAAAAAACAGGCAAGCCAGCATACGCCAGTAGTGTAAATACAAAGCTGAGAAGCAAAGACAGCCATAAAGGCGGTAACAAAATTTTTCTTATGCATTTTATCCATGATCCACCCCACAAGAAAAGCAGCAGGCATGAAGCTTAGCAAAAAACCACCATTAGGAGAGATCATCCATAGAGGGTTGCTATGTCCACCTGATAACACGGGAAGCCCTGAAGAAGCTTCTAGAAGATAAGCAAAGACAGCCAAAGCACCTTGTCTAGGGCCCAGGACAAACCCAAGGATAAACACCCCTAACGTTTGCAGGGTCATAGGCGTTGGATAAAAAGGGATTTTTGGTAAAGAGATCGCTGCAAGAAAGAGACTACCAACAAATACTTTGAGAGCGTCTAAGAAAAAAACTTTACTACCTACATAAGTTCTTATAGATACCGATGAAGCTTTCATATACTCTCCCTTCAATAGATGAATGCCCCAAAGATATTCTGAGCTCAGATAAAAGAGCAAGGGTTTTGCTAAAGGGAGCAGCCCATTATAACTTTACCTTGAGATTATCTTACCCTGTTTGCTATAGTGGCGGCAAAAAAGTTTACTTATTAATGGAGCGCAAATGGCCAGAGTATGTCAAGTTACAGGAAAAAGACCCGCTCAAGGACGCAAATACACTATCCGCGGTATAGCTAAAAAACACAAAGGGATCGGTCTTAACATCACAGGTACTAATAAAAGACGTTTTCTCCCCAACCTTGTGAAAAAACGTTTTTGGTTCTCTGAGGAAAACCGTTTTATCCAACTTAAGCTTTGCACAAAAGCGATACGTGATATCAATAAAAAAGGTCTTGCTACCGTCATCAAAGAGATGCGTGAAGCTGGACAAAAGATTTAACGTTGTAAAAAAACTCAGCTTTGTATTTTCGGTAGCCCTTGTGGCTACCTTTTCTTTTGTCGTCGTTTCTGATTTTTTATGGATAAAACTACCGACAGAAAAAAAACCTGTCGTTATCTATTCCAATCACCTTCACCATCCTCTAAGACATGTGATCATAAAAGCTTTGCAGTTGGCAAAATCATCCATCTATCTACACACCTATTCTCTTACAGACGAAGCTGTTATTGATACTCTTCTCACTAAAGCTCCTCTACTGGAAAATTTACAAATCGTAACCGATAGTAAAACACTCCCTTCTTATTTTTCTCATCTAGACCTTCCATGGAAACCCATAAAATCTTCAGGTCTTATGCATACAAAAATTTTAGGTATCGATGATACGACTGTATTCTTGGGTACAGCGAATATGACGTATGAATCACTCACCATGCATGATAATATTGTCCTTGGTCTTTATCACCCTGAGCTCGCGAGCTACCTTCATAAATACTCTGAAGAAGTTGTCAGCAAAAAACGTTATAAAACAACTTCCCATCAATGTTTCTCTTTGAAAGAGCAACACCTTGAGCTATGGCTTCTCCCCTATCAAGGAGAGGATCCTCTTCACAACCTACAACAGCTTATACAAAAGGCCTCTTCATCGATTTGCATTGCCATGTTCACA
>Ga0172362_10002628_pt1 | contig 15555 bp, 11 predicted proteins | sample LakKivs1_kivu2a2_FD_114534 | JGI IMG/M metagenome (GOLD analysis project Ga0172362, IMG submission 114534) | Sediment microbial communities from Lake Kivu, Rwanda - Sediment s1_kivu2a2 | ecosystem: Environmental > Aquatic > Freshwater > Lake > Sediment | place: Rwanda: Western Province, Lake...
CGCCCGGCGGAGCCAGAGCGCGGGAGGGTATGGGAACCCTCCCAGGGTTCCCATCTGGATGATCGGGTTGGCGGAGCCGGGCTCTGCCCGGCGGAGCCAGAGCGCGGGAGGGTATGGGAACCCTCCCCGGGTCCCCATCAACCGCGTAGGCGGAGCCGGGCTCTGCCCGGCGGAGCCAGAGCGCGGGGGGGTTTGGGGACCCTCCCAGGGTCCCCATCTGATCGCGTTGGCGGAGCCGGGCTCTGCCCGGCGGAGCCAGAGCGCGGGAGGGTATGGGAACCCTCCCAGGGTTCCCATCAACAATAGGGCAGTAGCTCTAATGGTAGAGCAGCGGTCTCCAAAACCGCGTGTTGTGGGTTCGAGTCCCGCCTGCCCTGCTCAGTTTTTCTAACGGAAGCGGTACCAGCCATGGGCCCAAACAAGTACATCCATCTCGCCTTCGCGATAGGCGTTCTCGTGGTTTCCTTCCTCGTCTACAAGATGGGGGATTGGGTCTGGAGCTACTTCGCCAAGCCCAACGACTTGGCCATGCAGGGCGCGGCCCTGGTTCTTGGCGCGGTGGGCGGGATCATCGCCTACCGCAACGAGCGCGTCTTCACCACCACCTCGGACGTGACCCGAGAACTCGAGAAGGTCACCTGGCCGAACAAGAAGGAAACCTACTACGGGACAATCGTCGTGCTCGTCACGGTTCTGATCGCGACGGCGTTTCTGTCTTTCTTTGACCTCATTTGGGCCTTTTTGGCCGGCAAGATCCTCAAGTGACAAGTGACGCGATTCGCACCATGCCGATGAAGTGGTACGTCGTACACACCTACTCGGGACACGAGAACAAGGCGCGTTTGTCGCTCTTGGATCGGGTGCGCCAGGCGGGCCTGACCGAGAAGTTCGGCAGTGTCTTGATTCCGACCGACACCGTGGTGGAGCTGGTCAAGGGCCAGAAGCGCTCGACCACGCGCAAGTTCTTTCCCGGCTACATGTTCGTACAGATGGACCTCGACCAGGAGACCTTCCACCTGGTCAAGAACACGCCGCGCATCACCGGGTTTCTGGGCGGCATGAACCCGCAGCCGATGAAGGAAACCGAGATCCAGAACATCAACACCGCGATCACCGAGGGTGCCTCCCGCCCGCGGCCGCGCGAGAATTTCAAAGAGAACGACAACGTGCGCGTGATCGAAGGCCCCTTCGCCAACTTCACGGGCATCGTGGTCGAGGTGAAACAAGAGAAGCAGAAGCTGCGCGTGAATCTTTCGATTTTCGGCCGGGCCACTCCCGTCGAGCTCGACTACGCGCAGGTCGAAAAGGTCTGAACTGCCAGGTCAATGCGATGAAGAAAGTCACAGGGTACATCAAGCTCCAGATTCCAGCCGGCAAGGCCAACCCGGCCCCTCCCGTCGGGCCCGCCCTCGGCCAGCATGGCGTGAACATCATGGAGTTCTGCAAGCAGTTCAATGCCCGCACCCAGGCCCAAGCCAAGGACGAGATGACCATCCCCGTGGTCATCACCGTGTTCTCGGATCGCTCCTTCGCCTTCGTCACCAAGACGCCGCCCGCGGCCGTGCTCATCAAGAAGGCCGCCGGCCTGTCCACGGCGAAGAAGCCGGGATCGGGTTCCAAGGAGCCCAACAAGACCAAGGTGGGCAAGATCAGCAAGAAGCAGCTACGCGACATCGCAACCACGAAACTCCCCGACCTCAACACCACCAACGTCGAAGCAGCCATGCGGACCATCGCCGGGACCGCGCGCTCCATGGGCGTCGAGGTGGAAGGCCGCTAGCCGAAAAGAGCAGGAGACCATGTCCAAGAGCGGAAAGAAGTACGAGAAGGCCGCCGCGAAGGTGGATCGCACCAAGCGATACTCTCTGGCGGATGCATGCAAGCTTCTGCCCGAGACCAAGGTCGCGAAGTTCGACGAGAGCGTCGACATCGCGGTCCGGCTCGGGGTGGACCCCAAGCACGCGGATCAGATGGTCCGCGGCGCGGTGGTGTTGCCCCACGGAACCGGCAAGACCCTGCGCGTGGCCGTCATCGCCAAGGGCGACAAGGCCAAGGATGCGCAGGAGGCGGGCGCCGACTTCGTGGGCGCCGAGGACCTGGTCGAGAAGATCCAGAAGGAGAACTGGACCGACTTCGACTCCATGGTGGCCACCCCCGACATGATGGGCTTGGTCGGTCGCCTGGGCCGGGTGCTCGGTCCCAAGGGCCTCATGCCCAATCCCAAGGTGGGTACCGTGACCACCGACGTGGCAAAGGCGGTGCGCGAGCTCAAGGCCGGTCGCGTTGAGTTCCGCGTCGAGAAGGCCGGGGTGGTGCATGCCCGCATCGGCAAGGCCTCGTTTGGGGGCGACAAGCTTCTGGCCAATGCGCGTGTCATGGTCGAAACCCTGATGAAGCTCAAGCCGGCGTCCGCCAAGGGTACGTACATGAAGTCGGTCACCCTTTCGACCACGATGGGGCCGGGAATCAGGGTCGACACCGTTCCGCTGGTGGCCGAGTTCGGCGCGCGCTAGGAGGACCTTGCCGTGAATACTACAGAGAAGAACGCCTCTATTGATTCGCTCAGAACCCGGCTGGCCACCGCGCAAAGCTTGATCCTCGCCGATTTTCGCGGCCTGACCGTGGAAAGCGACAACAAGCTCCGCCGTGAGTTTCGCGCCGTGGGTTGCGAGTACCAGGTGGTGAAGAATACCTTGCTCGGCAAGGCGGTCAAGGGAACGCCCATGGCCGTGCTGGAGCCGCTTCTCGCGGGCCCCACCGCCATCGCCTTCTCCGTCGAGGACCCGTCCGCGCCCGCCAAGGTCGCGACCAAGGTCGCCAAGGCCGAGAGTAAGTTCGTGATCAAGGGCGGCTTCGTCGAGGGCAGACTGCTCGACCAGAAAGGGGTCGAGGCGCTTTCTGCGCTGCCGGGCAAGCCCGAAGCGCGCGCGACCTTCCTGGCAACCTTGCTGGCCGCGCCGCAGAACTTCTTGCGCCTGCTTGCCGCCGGACCGCAGAACTTTGTCTACCTGCTCACCGCGCGTGAACACGCGCTCAAGGATGGGGAGCAGACCTAGCCCAAGCCGGGCTCGCAAGTTTCACAAGAACGATTCGGAAACGCAGAAGGAGACCTCGAAATGGCCGATGTGACGAAGGAACAAGTTGTAGATTTTCTTTCCAAGCTGTCCGTGATGGACATCGCGTCTCTCACCAAGGAGCTTGAGGACAAGTGGGGCGTCAAGGCCGCTCCGGTCGCGGTTGCCGCGGCAGGTGCCGCCCCTGCCGCCGCCGCTGGCGCGGCGCCTGCGGAGGCGCAGACCGAGTTCACGGTCGTTCTCAAGGAAGCCGGGGCGAAGAGGATCGAGGTCATCAAGGTGGTGCGCGAGCTCACCCAGCTTGGCCTCAAGGAAGCCAAGGATTTGGTGGACGGCGCACCCAAGAACGTGAAGGAAGGCGTATCCAAGGCAGATGCCGAAGGCTTCAAGAAGAAGCTGGAAGAGGCAGGTGCAAAGGTCGAAATCAAGTAGGCGCGCTGGCATTTGAGAACACAAAGTCGACAACCCGTCGACAGTCGGAATATGCAGTTGCCCGGGGGCACGTAATGCCCTCCGGCTTTGGACTGCATTGAGAGCGAGCTTGTAGGTCACGAACGGCGAGGGAGAGCGCACATGGCGTCCCAGATCCAGAACAATTTCAGAGTACGCAAGAGCTTCGCGAAGATCGGCAAGATCATCGACATCCCCAATCTCATCGACATCCAGAAGCAGAGCTACGAGAAGTTCCTGCAGAAGGACGTGCCGATCGAGAAGCGCGAAGACATCGGCCTGCAGGGCGTGTTCAAGAGCGTCTTCCCTATCAAGGATTTCTCCGAGACGTCATCCATCGAGTTCGTCAGCTACACGCTCGACAAGCCCAAGTACGACGTGGACGAGTGCCGGCAGCGCGGCATGACCTTCGCGGCGCCCATCAAGGTGACGGTGCGCCTGGTCATCTGGGACACCAACGAGGACACCGGGTCGCAGTCCATCCGCGACGTCAAGGAGCAGGAGGTCTTCTTCGGCGAGATCCCGCTCATGACCGACAACGGCACCTTCATCATCAACGGGACCGAGCGCGTGGTGGTGAGCCAACTCCACCGCAGCCCGGGCGTGTTCTACGATCACGACAAGGGCAAGACCCACAGCTCGGGCAAGCTGCTCTACAGCGCGCGCGTCATCCCCTACCGCGGCTCGTGGCTCGATTTCGAATTCGATTCCAAGGATCTCCTCTACGTACGCATCGACCGCCGCCGCAAGCTCCACGCTACCGTGCTTCTGCGCGCTCTCGGCTACTCCACCGAGGATCTGCTCAACTACTACTACGACAACGAGACGGTCTTCATCGAGCCGGCCAAGAAGTACTCGAAGTCGGTCGAATATGACCTTCTACCCGGGCAGCGCGCGACGCGCGACGTACGCCACCCCGACACCCGCGAAATCCTGGTCAAGAAGAACCGCAAGTTCACCAAGCTGGCCATCAAGAAACTCAAGGACTCCGGCGTCGAACGTCTGCCCATCGAGGTGTCCGAGCTGGTAGGCAAGGTGGCCGCCACCGACGTCATCGACGAGACCACGGGCGAGGTCGTGCTCCAGTGCAACGAAGAGCTGACCGAGGCCAAGCTCGATGAGCTGCGCGAGCACGGCATCACCGAGGTCAAGATCCTCTTCATCGACAACCTCAACGTCGGCTCCTACCTGCGCGACACCCTCATCGCGGACAAACTGCAGACCACGGATGAGGCCATCATGGAAATCTACCGCCGTCTGCGCCCCGGCGATCCGCCCACCTTGGAGACGGCCCAGAACCTCTTCAAGAACCTCTTCTTCAATCTCGAGCGCTACGACCTGTCCAAAGTCGGACGCTTGAAGCTCAACTACAAGTTCAAGCTCGACGAGGCGCTCGACAACACGGTGCTTACCAAGCGCGACATCCTGGAGACCGTCCGCTACCTCATCGACTTGAAGAACGGCAAAGGCCAGATCGACGACATCGATCACCTGGGCAACCGCCGTGTGCGCGCGGTGGGCGAGCTGATGGAGAACCAGTATCGCATCGGCCTCGTGCGCATGGAGCGCGCCATCAAGGAGCGCATGAGCATGTCGCAAGAGATCGAGACCCTCATGCCACACGACCTCATCAACGCCAAGCCGGTCTCGGCGGTGGTGAAGGAGTACTTCGGATCGTCGCAGCTCTCGCAGTTCATGGATCAGACGAATCCGCTCTCCGAGGTCACGCACAAGCGGCGGCTCTCGGCTTTGGGGCCGGGCGGCCTGACGCGCGAGCGGGCCGGATTCGAGGTGCGCGACGTGCATGGCACGCACTACGGCCGCATCTGCCCCATCGAGACGCCCGAAGGTCCCAACATCGGGCTCATCGCCTCCCTCTCCACCTACGCACGCGTGAACGAGTTCGGCTTCATCGAGACGCCCTACCGCAAGGTCGAGGGCGGGAAGGCCACCGACGAGGTCGGCTTCTATTCCGCGCTTCAGGAAGAGGGCCACTACATCGCGCAGTCGAACTCTCCCATCGGCAGGAAGGGCGAGCTGCTCGAGGAGCTGGTGTCGTGCCGGCACAACACCGAGACGGTGATGGCCAAGCCCGAGGAAGTCACCCTCATGGACGTGCTGCCCAATCAGTTGGTGTCGGTCGCGGCCTCGCTCATCCCCTTCCTCGAGAATGACGACGCCAATCGCGCCCTCATGGGCTCGAACATGCAGCGCCAGGCGGTGCCACTCATCCGCACGCGCTCGCCGCTCGTGGGCACGGGCATGGAAGGCATCGTGGCCCGCGACTCGGGCGTCACCGTGGTGGCGCGCCGGTCCGGGACGGTGGAGTCGGTCGACGCCGCGCGCATCGTGGTTCGTCCCACCATGGATTCGGACGACCTCCTGTCGGCCAAGCCCGACATCTACAACCTGGTCAAGTTCCAGCGCTCCAACCAGAACACCTGCATCAACCAGCGTCCCATCGTCGAGCCGGGCGATGTCGTGAAGGCGGGCGACGTGCTCGCCGACGGTCCCGCCACCGAACGCGGCGAGTTGGCCCTGGGCGAGAACATCCTGGTCGCGTTCATGCCGTGGGGCGGGTACAACTTCGAGGACTCGATCCTGATCTCCGAACGCCTGGTCAAGGACGACCACTTCACCTCGATCCACATCGAGGAGTTCGAGTGCGTGGCCCGCGACACGAAGCTCGGCAAGGAAGAGATCACCTGCGACATCCCCAACGTGGGCGAGGATGCGCTCAGGGATCTCGACGAGTCGGGCATCGTGCGCATCGGCGCCGAGGTCAAGCCCCAGGACATCCTGGTCGGCAAGATCACGCCCAAAGGCGAGACCCAGCTCTCACCGGAAGAGAAACTGCTGCGCGCCATTTTCGGCGAGAAGGCGGGCGACGTGCGCGACAGCTCGCTGCGTGTGCCGCCCGGCGTGCAGGGCATCGTCATCGGCGCCAAGATCTTCTCGCGCAAGGGCACCGAGAAGGACGAACGCTCGAAGCAGATCGAGGAGCAGGAGAAGGAGAAACTGCTCGCCGACCAGCGCGACGAGACGCGCATCATCTCCGAGGCCTACCATGCGCGCATGCGCAAGATGCTGGTGGGCAAGACCACGGCGGTGCGCCTGGTCGACGACAAGGGCAAGGTCCTGTGCGCCAAGGGCCAGAAGGTCGACAACGCGCTCCTCGACGAGATCCCGGTCCGCTACTGGTCCGAGGTGCAGATCGAAGGCAGCAAGGGCGAAGGACTCATCCAGCAGCTCGCCTTGCAGCTCGACGAGGAGCTCAAGGTCATCGACGCCCTCTACAAGGACAAGATCGGCAAGCTCACCAAGGGCGACGAGTTGCCCCCGGGCGTGATCAAGATGGTCAAGGTCTACATCGCCATCAAGCGCAAGCTGTCGGTGGGCGACAAGATGTCCGGCCGTCACGGCAACAAGGGTGTGGTGTCGCGCATCCTGCCCGTCGAGGACATGCCCTACATGGTCGACGGCACCCCGGTGGACATCGTGCTCAACCCGCTGGGCGTGCCCTCGCGCATGAACGTGGGGCAGATTCTCGAGACCCACCTCGGTTGGGGTGCCCTGGAGTTGGGACGCCAGATCCAGGCCGTGATCGAAGGCCAGTGGAAGGACGACGCGCTGCGCACCAAACTCAAGAAGGTCTTCACCGAGGAGCATCACCACAGACTGATCGACGGGCTGCACGAGGACGGACTGCGGCGTCTGGCCACGACCTTGAGTGACGGTGTACACCTGGCGACGCCGGTGTTCGACGGAGCCAAGGAGTCCGACATCAAGTCCATCCTGGCCTTGGCCGGGTTGCCGTCGAACGGCCAGGCCACCTTGTTCGATGGCAAGACCGGTGATCCCTTCGATCACGAGGTCACCGTCGGCGTGATGTACATGCTCAAGCTCCACCACCTGGTCGACGACAAGATCCACGCGCGCAGCATCGGCCCCTATTCGCTCGTAACCCAGCAGCCCCTGGGCGGCAAAGCGCAGTTCGGCGGCCAGCGCTTGGGCGAAATGGAGGTGTGGGCCATGGAAGCTTACGGCGCCGCCTACGGCCTGCAGGAGTTCTTGACCGTGAAGTCCGACGATGTCATCGGCCGCACGCGCATGTACGAGGCCATCGTCAAGGGCGAACAGACCCTGGAATCTGGCCTGCCCGAGTCCTTCAACGTGCTCCTCAAGGAGCTCCAGTCCTTGTGCCTCAACGTCGAGTTGATCGAGGATCCGAACGCCCCCAGGAAGCAAGAGTCCACCATTGAGATCATGGCTCGGGAAGCGGCGGCGAAGGCCGGCGCGGCGTCCCCGGCAGCCACCGCAGCGAAGTAGGTTGAGCGATGACGATCGGCCACGGGAGTGACGAACAATGACGATGAAAGACATCTTCAACTTCTTCGAGAAGCCGAAGGATCCGCTTTCGTTCTCGGCCATCCGCATCTCACTCGCCTCACCGGAGAAGATCCGCGAGTGGTCACACGGCGAGGTGAAGAAGCCCGAGACCATCAACTACCGCACCTTCAAGCCCGAGCGGGACGGCCTCTTCTGCGCCAAGATCTTTGGCCCCGTGAAGGACTACGAGTGCAACTGCGGCAAGTACAAGCGCATGAAGCACCGCGGCGTGGTGTGCGAGAAGTGCGGGGTCGAGGTCATCCAGTCCAAGGTGCGGCGCGAGCGCTTGGGCCACATCAGCCTGGCCACACCCGTGGCGCACATCTGGTTTTTGAAGTCGCTGCCCTCGCGCATCGGCAATCTCCTCGACATCACGCTCAAGGATCTGGAGAAGGTCCTCTACTCGGAGGCCTATGTGGTCGTCGATCCCAAGGAGAGCGGTTTGCAGAAGGGCGAGCTGCTGACGGAAGAGCGGTACTCGAAGCTGGCTGAGGAGATGGGCGAGGACGCTTTTGCCGCCGGCATGGGCGCCGAGTCGATCCGCGAGCTTCTGCGCGCCATCGATGTGCACAAGTTGAGCGAGCAGCTCCGGCAAGAAATGAAGGAAGCTACCTCCGAGGTCAAGCGCAAGAAGATCTCGAAGCGTCTCAAGGTCGTCGATGCCTTCCGCGAGTCGGGCAACAAGCCCGAGTGGATGATGCTGGAAGTGATCCCGGTCATCCCGCCGGATCTGCGCCCGCTGGTTCCGCTCGACGGTGGCCGCTTCGCGACCTCGGATCTCAACGATCTCTACCGCCGCGTGATCAACCGCAACAACCGCTTGAAGCGGCTCCAGGAGCTCAACGCTCCCGAGATCATCATCCGCAACGAGAAGCGCATGCTGCAAGAAGCGGTCGACGCGCTTTTCGACAACGGCCGTCGCGGCAAGACCATCACCGGTCCCAACAAGCGCCCGCTCAAATCCCTGTCCGACATGCTCAAGGGCAAGCAGGGCCGATTCAGGCAGAACCTGCTCGGCAAGCGCGTCGACTATTCGGGCCGCTCCGTCATCGTGGTCGGCCCGGAGCTGCGTCTGCACCAGTGCGGTCTGCCGAAGAAGATGGCTTTGGAGCTCTTCAAGCCCTTCATCTACAACAAGCTGGAGGAGCGCGGGCTCGTCACCACCATCAAGAGCGCCAAGAAGCTCGTCGAGAAAGAGCGTCCCGAGGTGTGGGACATCCTCGAAGAGGTGATCAAGGAGCACCCGATCCTGCTCAACCGCGCCCCGACCTTGCACCGCCTGGGCATCCAGGCCTTCGAGCCTCTGCTGATCGAAGGCAAGGCGATCCAGCTTCACCCGCTGGTGTGCGCGGCGTTCAACGCCGACTTCGACGGCGACCAGATGGCGGCGCACGTGCCGCTGTCGCTGGAAGCGCAGATGGAAGCGCGCGTGCTCATGATGTCGACCAACAACATCTTGAGCCCGGCCAACGGCCGTCCCATCATCCTGCCCTCGCAGGACATCGTGCTCGGCCTCTACTACATGACCCGCGAGCGCGCCTTCGCCCGTGGCGAGTTCCGCGGTGGCAAGGGCGCGGCCAGCGTGCGGGGGGTGTACGCCAGCATCGAGGAAGTGCGCATGGCTTTCGACCACGGCGAGCTGGACATGCAGGCTGCGATCAAGGTGCGCATCGACGGCCAGCTGGTGGAAACCACCGTCGGCCGCGTCCTGCTCTACGAAATCGTGCCCAAGAAGCTGCCCTTCAAGCTGGTCAACCGCGTGATGGGCAAGAAGCAGCTCGGTGATCTCATCGACAGCTGCTATCGCGCCTTCGGCCAGAAAGAGACCGTGCTCTTGGCGGATCGCCTGCGCCACCTGGGCTACAGCAATTCCACCAAGGCCGGGGTGTCGATCTGCGTCGACGATCTCATCATCCCCAAGCGCAAGGGCGAGCTGCTCGAACAGGCGCAGAAGGATGTGCAAGAGATCGAGGAGCAATACACGGAGGGCCTCATCACCGACGGCGAGCGCTACAACAAGGTGGTCGACATCTGGGCCCAGGTCTCCGAGCTCATCGCCGAAGAGATGATGAACGAGATCGGCGCCGAGAACGTGGTCAACGAGGAGACGGGCGAGAAGAAGCACGCGCCGTCCTTCAACCCCATCTTCATCATGGCCGATTCGGGCGCGCGCGGTTCGGCGCAGCAGATTCGTCAGCTCGCCGGCATGCGAGGCCTCATGGCCAAGCCCTCGGGCGAAATCATCGAGACCCCCATCACCACCAACTTCCGCGAGGGGCTCTCGGTTCTCCAGTACTTCATCTCTACCCACGGGGCACGCAAGGGCTTGGCCGACACCGCGCTCAAGACCGCGAACTCGGGGTATCTCACCCGTCGCCTGGTCGACGTGGGGCAGGACTGCATCATCGCCGAGTACGACTGCGGTACCCTGGAAGGCATCGAGATCGCGCCCCTCGAGGAGGGCGGCGAGATCATCGAGAAGCTGGGCGACCGCATCCTGGGCCGCGTCTCGGTCGACGACATCTTCGACCCCTACACCGGCGAGGTCTTGGTGCAGGCCAACGAGGAAATCACCGAGGAGAAGGTGCGCATCGTCGAGGACGCCGGTCTTTCACGCGTGAAGATCCGCTCCGTGCTCACCTGTGAAACCCGGCGCGGCATCTGCGTTCTGTGCTACGGTCGCGACCTGGCGCGCGGGCACATGGTCAACATCGGCGAAGCGGTCGGGGTCATCGCGGCCCAGTCCATCGGCGAGCCGGGCACGCAGCTCACCATGCGTACCTTCCACATCGGCGGCGTCGGTCAGGTGCGCACCGAGCAGTCCCAGCTCGAGGCGCGTTACGACGGGGTGGTTCGCCTGGAGAATGTGGAATACGTGCAACGCGACAAGCACGCCATCGTCATGAACCGGCACGGCGAGATCATCATTCAGGACGAGACCGGCCGCGAGCGCGAGCGCTACGGCCTGACCTACGGCGCACGCCTTTTCTTCACCGACGGGGCCAAGGTCAAGCAGGGCGCCCTGCTCTCCGAGTGGGATCCCTTCTCGGTGCCGATCCTCACCGAGGTCGGCGGTCGCGTGAAGTTCGGCGACGTCATCGAGGGCGTGACCATGACCGAGCAGCTCGACGAGGTCACGGGCCTGTCGCGCAAGAGCATCATCGAATCCAAGGACGCCGACCTGCGGCCGCGCATCTCGCTCAAGGACGAAGCGGGCAAGACCCTCAAGATACCCAATTCGGACAACGAAGCTCGCTACTTTTTGCCCTACGGCGCAACCGTCGCGGTGGCCGAGGGCGACCACATCGAGGCCGGCGATATCGTGGCGCGTATCCCGCGCGAGACTACCAAGACCAAGGACATCACGGGGGGCCTCCCGCGCGTGGCGGAGTTGTTCGAGTCACGCAAGCCGAAAGAGCACGCGGTCATCTCCGAGATCGACGGTCAGGTCAGCTTCGGCAAGGACACCAAGGGCAAGCGCAAGGTCGTCGTCACCCCCGAGCACGGCGATGCCAAGGAGTACCTCATTTCCAAGAGCAAGCACCTCTCGGTGCGCGAAGGCGATCACATCAAGGCGGGCGAGCCGCTCATGGACGGCGCCGCCAATCCGCACGACATCTTGCGCGTCTTGGGCGAGAAGCAGCTGGCCAAGTACCTCGTGGACGAGGTCCAGGAGGTCTATCGTCTGCAGGGGGTCAAGATCAACGACAAGCACATCGAAACCGTGGTGCGTCAGATGTTGCGGCGCGTGCGCGTTATCGACGTGGGCGACACCGGCTTCCTGGTCGACGAGCATGTCGAGAAGTACATCTTCGAGGAGGAGAACGAGCGCATCATGGCGCGCGGCGGCCGGCCCGCCCAAGGCGAACCGCTTCTCCTCGGTATCACCAAGGCCTCGCTCTCGACCGAGAGCTTCATCTCGGCGTCGTCGTTCCAGGAGACCACCAAGGTGCTCACCGAGGCTGCCGTGTGCGGCAAGGTCGACTACCTGCGCGGCCTCAAGGAGAACGTCATCATGGGCCGCCTCATTCCGGCCGGCACGGGCTTGGGTGCGTACAAGCGCCTTTCGGTTCATGTCGACACCCCGCCTGGGGTCGAGGTGCCGCTTTCCGTGGTGGCCCCAGAGCCACCGGCCGCTGCGGGCGAGGCCGGAGAATAGCCCCGGCAATCCGGCACAAAGCCGAAGTTGTCGTTGACTTTGGGATCTCCATCCCTATAATGCACCACTCCTCTGGCCCGGGAATTGCTGGGCAAAGGCCCCATACCTGCGCCAGGAGTGCGTGTTTCCAGAAGAAAAACCCAAGATGCCCACCGTCAATCAGCTCGTAAGAACCGGCCGCGAAACCATGCGGCGCAAGACCGATTCGCCTGCGCTTTGGGGCTGCCCCCAGCGTCGGGGTGTGTGCGTGCGCGTGTACACCACCACCCCCAAGAAGCCGAACTCGGCCCTGCGCAAGGTCGCCCGCGTTCGCCTCACCAACGGCATGGAAGTCACGACCTACATCCCGGGTGAAGGCCACAACCTGCAGGAGCACTCGGTGGTGCTGATCCGAGGCGGCCGCGTGAAGGATCTTCCCGGCGTTCGCTACCACATCATTCGCGGCAGCCTTGACACGGCCGGCGTCGCCAATCGCCGGCAAGGACGTTCCAAGTACGGGGCCAAGCGCCCCAAGTAGGCGGGGAGTTGCAGTAGATGCCACGCAAAGGTGAAGTTCCCAAGCGCAAGCCACTTCCAGATCCGAAGTTCACGGATCAGGCGGTCGATACCCGCCGCCGCATCACCAAGTTCGTCAACACCGTGATGAAGTGCGGCAAGAAGTCCATCGCCGAGGGTATCGTGTACGGCGCGTTTGATCTGGTAGCCGAGAAGGCGTCCGAGGATCCGGTGAAGGTGTGGGACAAGGCCATGGCCAATGTGCAGCCCAAGATCGAGGTGAAGTCCCGCCGCGTCGGTGGCGCAACCTATCAGGTGCCGGTCGACGTACGGCCGGATCGGGCGATGGCCCTTGGCATGCGCTGGCTCATTCACTCGGCGCGCGAACGATCAGATGGCCGTACCATGCGCGAGAAGCTGGCATCCGAGCTGCTCGATGCGTCCAACAACAAGGGTGCGGCGGTGAAGAAGCGCGAAGACACCCATAAAATGGCGGAGGCGAACAAGGCGTTCGCGCACTACCGCTGGTAGGAAGGACCCAAGAAAGAAAGGCAAACCCGACATAGGGTCAGGGAGATTCGGGCTCGACAGGTCGTTGAAAGGTCTGGCAAAAGCCGGCGGTTTTTGCTAATCCTTCCGCCGACCGAGGCGGCCTGGACCCATTCCTGACCAGGCGGAAACCGCGGACCTTGTGGTCGCTTGAGGCTTTGCTGTCAAACGATCCACTCGCGCGCGGAGGAAAGACCCATCGTGGTTCGGCACGTCCCCATCACTCAGACCCGCAACATCGGGATCATGGCGCATATCGATGCGGGGAAAACCACGACCACCGAGCGCATCCTGTTTTACACCGGCGTGTCGCGCACTCTCGGCGAAGTGGACGAGGGCACTGCGGTCATGGACTGGATGGAGCAGGAGCAAGAGCGCGGCATCAGCATCACCGCCGCCGCGACCACGTGTTTCTGGCGCCAGCACCGGGTGAACATCATCGATACCCCCGGCCACGTGGACTTCACCATGGAGGTTGAGCGCTGCCTGCGCGTGCTCGACGGTGCCGTGACGGTGTTTTGCGCCGTGGGGGGTGTCGAGCCGCAGTCCGAGACGGTGTGGCGCCAGGCTGACAAGTACAAGGTCCCCCGCATTGCCTTCATCAACAAGTGCGACCGGGTGGGCGCAGATCCCTGGCGCTGCGTGCAGCAGATTCGAGACCGCATCCAGGCGCACCCGGTGCTCACGCAGCTTCCGATGGGGCTTGAAGGTTCCTTCATCGGCGTGGTGGATCTGGTCGAGATGCGTGTCCTGGAGTGGGTGGGCGACACCACCGGCGCCATCTTCATGGAGCGCGAAGTTCCCTACGACCTGGTCAAGGCGTCGAAGAACGCCCGCGTCGCGCTGATCGAAGCCCTGGGCGAGGTGGACGACGAGATCCTCCAGCTCTACGTCGAAGGCGTGGAGATCCCCGCGCGCCACATCCGTGCCGCCCTTCGCCGCGCGACCATTGCGGGCAAGGCGGTGCCGGTGCTCCTGGGCGCGGCCTTCAAGAACAAGGGGGTGCAGCCGCTTCTCGACGGCATCGTCGACTACCTCCCGTCCCCGGCGGATATGCCGCCCGTGCGCGGCCACGGGCCGGACGGCCAGCCCATCTTGCGCAAGGCTGCGAGCGATGAGCCCTTCTCCGCCCTGGCCTTCAAGATCATGAGCGACGTGGTGTCGGAGCCCCTGACCTATTTCCGCGTGTATTCCGGCCAAGTCGATTCGGGCGCGACGGTGTTCAACGCGACCAAGGGCAAGCGCGAGCGCATCGGGCGTCTGCTGCGCATGCATGCCAACCGGCGCGAGGAGATCCGCCAGGTCACCTGCGGCAACATCGCCGCTGCGGTCGGGCTGCGGGCGACCTCGACGGGCGACACCCTGTGCGACGTCGGAGAGCCTATCATCCTCGATCTGATCGACATCCCGCAGCCCACCTGCTCCGTGGCCATCGAGGCCAAGACGAGCGCGGAGCAGCAGGAGCTGCAGCAGGCGCTCGAGGAACTGGCGGTCGAGGATCCCTCCTTTAGCGTGAAGACCGACGTGGAGACCGGGCAGACCGTGATCTCGGGTATGGGTGAGCTGCACCTGGAAATCATCGTCGACCGCCTGGTGCGCGAGTACAACCTGGCCGCCTCGGTCGGCCGTCCCCAAGTCGCCTACCGCGAGGCCATCACCCGGGCCGCCGAGGCCGAGGGTCATTTCGATCACGCCCTGGGCGGGCGCGGGCTCTTCGCGCATGTCAGATTGCGGGTCGAGCCGGCTCGCGAGCGCGCGGGGGTGAGCTTCCGCAATCTGGCGTCGGCGCGCGCGGTGCCGCGCGAATTCGTGGTCGCCGTCGAGCGGGGCGCGCGCACGGCCCTCGATCGCGGCGCGGTGGGTGGGTATCCCTTCGCGGACGTCGTGGTGACCTTGCTTGACGGCAACCATCATCCCCTCGACTCGAACGAGATGGCGTTTCAGATCGCGACCGCCCAGGCCATTGCCGAGGCCGTGGCCCAAGCGGGTCCGGTCTTGCTCGAGCCGGTGATGTCGCTCGACGTGGTGGCCCCGGACGAGTACCTGGGCGGGGTTCTGGGGAATCTGTCTTCCCGGCGCGCGCGCATCGTGGGCGTCGAGCCCCGCGGCGGCGCGCAGGCGATTGCGGCGGATGTGCCGCTCGCCAGCATGTTTGGATATGCGACCGACGTTCGCTCGCTCACGCAGGGGCGGGCGACGTTTACGATGGAATTCCTGCGCTTTGCTCCCGTTCCGAGCCACGTTGCCGCTGGCATCGCGAACAAGGTTCGCACTTCGTGACCGTCAAGTCGGTAGGAGGACTCCATGGCCAAAGAGAAATTCATCCGCAACAAGCCGCACCTGAACGTAGGGACGATAGGGCACGTAGACCATGGCAAGACGACGCTGACCGCGGCGATCACCAAGGCGCTGGCCAAGAAGAACCTGGCGACGTACACG
>Ga0172362_10002630_pt1 | contig 15549 bp, 17 predicted proteins | sample LakKivs1_kivu2a2_FD_114534 | JGI IMG/M metagenome (GOLD analysis project Ga0172362, IMG submission 114534) | Sediment microbial communities from Lake Kivu, Rwanda - Sediment s1_kivu2a2 | ecosystem: Environmental > Aquatic > Freshwater > Lake > Sediment | place: Rwanda: Western Province, Lake...
ATACAGCCGCGCGGGATCAAGCCCGGCCCGCCAGCGGCAAAGGCGCCGCTCCAGGCCGAGGAGGAGCCGATCCGTGCCCAGGCCCACGATGGCGATGGCCATCATCCCCACCAGCACATCCCCGGTGCGAAAGAGGTTGCGCGCCTCGACCATGAAAAAGCCCACCCCGCGCCGCACGGCGACCATCTCGGCGGCGATCACGCACATCCAGGCCAATCCGAGCCCGAGGCGCACCTGGGTCAGGAGGGCGGGCACCAGGCTGGGCAGAATCACATGGCGCACCGCCTGCCAGCGGTTGGCCCCCAATGTGAGCGCCGTCTTCACCAGTTGCGCATCCACCGCCTTGGTGGCGGCGAGCGTGCCCACCAGCATCGAGGAGCAGGTGCCGATGAAGATGATGAACACCGCCGGGGCGTCACCAATGCCGAACCAGAGGATGGCCAGGGGAATCCAGGCTGGTGGAGCCAGGGGGCGCAGGGCACTCAGCAGGAGGGCGGTGGCGCGCTCCAGGGGCGGATATAGCCCCAAGGCGATCCCGCCCGGCAGGGCGATCACCAGCGCCAAACCAAAGCCCAGGAGCACCCTCCAGGCGCTGGCGGCCAGATCGCCCAACAAGCGCCCGCTCAGCAGCAGGTGCCAGCCTCGGGCGAGCACCTGGGTGAGCGGTGGGAGCAGCATCGGCTCGGCCAGGGCCAGGCGGGCGCCGGCCTCCCAGAGGATGGCCAAGGCGAGTGGGAGCAGCCAGCGGCGCAGCTCGGAGCGCCAGGAGATGCGCCTACTTTTGTACATCGCGCAGGGGGGCCAGATCTACCAGGCGCTCTATGGCGGGAACCTGCTCGATCATCCCTTGCTCGGCCATCAGTTGCGCCATACGCTCGATCTCGCCCGGCTCCAGGTGATAATCTACGCGCATCCTGGAAGTGTCCAGCGAGTCGGCCACCAGATCAGGGGTATAGGCCTGCAAATAGTCCACGATGATCTGCGCCGTCTCGTTGATGTGGGCATTGGCCCAATCAACGGCCTGGCAATGCACAGACAGGATAGAGCGCAGCGCCTTGGGGTTGCGGCGCGCAAAGCGATCCTGGGCGACGACGACGCAGCAGGGATGATCGGGCCAGCTCGCGGTGTAATAGGTCAGGATATGCCCCCAGCCCTGGCGCTCAGCGTCGGTCAGGAAAGGCTCGGTGTTGGAGGTGGCGTCCACCTGGCCGGTCTGGAGGGCGGCGATCATATCGCCCAACTTGCCCATATAGACCAGCTCCACGTCGCGCTCCGGGTCGAGCCCTGCCCCCTGGAGTGCCTGGCGCAGGAGCACGTCCAGGATCGAGGCACGGATGGTGGCGATCCTCTTGCCCCGCAGGCTGGCCAGGTCGGTTAGCCCATCTTCCTTGCGGACGAGGAGGCCGTCGCCGCCGCGGCCGGTCATGGCCACGATGTGCAGCGGGCTTCCCTGGGCGATGGCGGCGATGGCCGTAGTCACCGGCACAGCGCCCACCTGGAAATCGCCGCGCTGCAGGGCCTCGATGATCTCCGTATTGCTGGCCACCAGGCGCACGGTGACGTCCAGGCCATGCTCGCGGTAAAGCCCTTGGCGGTCGGCGATATAGAAGGGGACGTGGTCGTTGGCGGTGCGCACGCCGATGAGGAGGGGACTGGTGCCCCTCGTGCAGCCCAGGGGCAGGGCCAGGGAGAGTGCCCACGCCAATACGAGAAAGCAACGCATCGTTTTCATAGTCCAGTCTTTCCTCCGCAGACAAAAAAGGCACCCGCGCCATTTAGATGGCTGGGTGCCGGTAGGCAAGTTTCGCTTCACCAAATGGTCAGTGAGAAGCAAAACTTGTCTGAGGGCTAACATACCCATCGAACTGAGGATATTCTAGCCCGATTTTGCGCGACGTCAATTGTCCGGCCAGGGCGTATGTATCTGCATCTCCTCCGGCGTGCGGAAGTGGTAGCGTATCTCGCCCACAGCACAAGGCGGGTGCGCGGTGATGGCCTCCTCGTCCAGGTCAATCCCCAGGCCAGGCAGATTGGGCAGGGGGAGGTAGCCCTCCTTCTCCGCGATCACCCCGATGGCCACCTCCTTTCGCCAGGGCACGTCGTCCGCCAGGTGCTCCAGGTAGAGGCAATTGGGCGCAGACGCCAGCACGTGCAAATTGGCCATCTCGGCGATAGGCCCCGCCGAGCCATCGTGCGGGGCCACCTTGACCAGGAAGGCCTCGGCCAGGGTGGCGATCTTTTTGCCCTCGGTGATCCCCCCAATGCGCGTGATCTCGGGCTGGGCGATGGCGACGATCCGCCGCTGGAGCAGGTCCCGGAAGGCCCACTTGGAGAAAAGCCTTTCCCCGGCGGCCAGGGGGACACTCGTCTTGCCCGCCAGCCATTCCAGGGCGTCTGGATCATCGGGGTGGGTCGGCTCCTCCAGGAAGGCAGGCTGATAGGGCGCGATGGCCTCGGCCAGTTGCAGCGCCCCTGCGGGCGAAAACTCCCCATGGCAGTGCACGCCGATCTCTATTGCGTCACCCAACACCTCGCGCAGCGCGGCCAGGGTCTTGGGTGAGGGGCCACACTTGAAGGCGGTGTAGCCCCGCTCGACCAGCTTGCGTGCCCCCTCGACCGAGCTGGCGTGGGCGTAGATGCGTATCGCCTCGCGCACCTTGCCCCCCAAAAGCTCATAAACCGGCGCGCCCAGCGCCTTGCCCTTGATATCCCACAGGGCCATGTCCAGGGCGCTGATCACTCCGCCGCGCACCGAGCCAGTCAGCCCGTGGCCGTGCAGCAGGTCATAGACCTTGAGCCATAGGCGCTCGATGGCCGAGGGGTCCTCGCCGATCAATAGTGGCGCGACCTCCTCGATCCCCCGCTGGGCCACCTCGGGCCATCCGCCCCCCTCGCCCACGCCATGTATCCCGGCATCGGTGACGATCTTGCAAAAAAGCCAGTTCCGGCCACGGGGGCGGTCGCCCCATCCCCCGCCGCCGTTGGCGTTGACGAGATAGGTCTTGATCTCGGTGATTTTCATGCTCGGTCTCCTTCAGTGGGTCGGCAGGCTTGTAGGCGAGGACTTCTCACCTGACTCAGGTGAGAGCTCGAGTGATCAAACCATAGCCATGCTCACCTAGAGTGAGCAATATGCCCTTGGAACGCTCTCACACAAACTACGATGAAGGATAAGCGAGCAGTTGCAGCTCCTCAATAAAACGATAGTCTCGTTGATTTTTGGAGATGAGAGGCTGGCCCAAGGACAAGGCACTAGCAGCCACAAGAGCATCCGCAATGAGCAGACCGTGACTCAGTCGGTAACGATGCAGCAAATCAACCGCTATGTCAGAGATCCGTTCATTCACCTTGATGACCTGAAGACGCAACAGGAAATGCCCCAAAGCGCGGAGTTCGGCCTTGTTCCGACAGCCGATAATGAGCTCCATCTGCGTGACGACGCTGATCGCCGGAGATGCCCGCTGTTCTATTTGCTCCAAGCAGGAAACCGCCTCACCAATGTCACGACCAACGTCTATCAATATATCGGTGTCAACCAGCACCAGGTCACTCATGGGTTTTTAGCCATTCCTGTTCGCGCACGCCCCTAACCCATGCTGTGCTATCTTGCATATCCTTGCGTCCCTGCCATATGCCAATAAACGGCTCATCAGCCAGGCTAGCGGTTCGCTGGGGCTTTTTCCTGGGGCGAGAGCGTATGTAACGCGCTCGCAGGAAGGCGATAAAGTCAGCAACCTGCTCTTGGGCTTCATGAGGCAAAGCGGAAAACTCGCGCCAGACCTCCTCGCGGTCCATGTTACTCCTCTCGAGCCGTCCTCTCTGCATATTCAGGCCCCGACAGGCTCAGTATACCTCACCCCTGTCCAACCTGCAATCGCCCCGCTTAAAGCCCTTCAAGTCTGGCACCTCGCTTGGCATAGTGCAGCCCCTTGATCTATACTGCCCGTGGGGACACCTTTCGTGCCCTAGAAGGAGCGACCCGATGAGAGCCTACAAAGCTACGCTTCAGTTGGCATGGGCTGGCATATTGCTCGCAGCGAGCCTATTGGCCGGCCTCCTTCCCCGGCAAAGCGCCATCGCCCTGGTAACCGTTGGCGGGCCAATCACCCAAGATACCACCTGGCAGGGTGAGGTGCTGGTCACAGATCATGTCGAAGTGAGGCCGGGCGTCACGCTCACGATACTCCCCGGCACGCGCGTCAAGTTCCAGCACTATCGTGGCTACCGTGAGCCATGGCGGAGATTGAGCCTTCAAGTCATGGGCACCATCATCGCCGTGGGTACAGCCAGTCGGCCAATCTACTTCACCTCGGATGCCGACGCCCCCCAGAACGGCGACTGGTCCATGATTCGCCTGGCATCGCCCACTGGGCAGTGCCGCTTTCACTACTGCGTCTTTGAGTGCGCTCAGCATGGACTGAACGTCTGGCAAGCCTCGCCGGAGATAGCTCACAGCGTTTTCCGCTGGAACAATTGGGAGGGCGTGTACTTTGAGTCTTACTGCCAACCTACCCTGGATCATTGCCAGGTTTATGAGAACGGCTACAACGGCCTGGCTGCCGAACAATCCAATACGATCCTCATGGATTATTGCGAGATCTGGCGCAATGGCACCAATGGGGTGCACATTGACAACTCGATAGGCGAGGTGCGCCGCTCCCGAGTACACGATAACAGGGCTCATGGCCTATCGGTGGACGATAATGGCACGTTGCGCGCCTTGGGAGACGCCATCTACAACAACCAGGTTTGTGCTGTGGGCATCGGTGAGGGAAACAATACGGTGCAGGTGAGCAATCTGGACATTTACAGTAGTACCGGCCAGATCTGTGGTACTTACACCCTCACGCCCACTTCATACTATCCGCCGGCTTCTATTGACATCGGCTTTGCGCCCGAGCAATCCTACGCCTTGGGTTACATCCCGGGGGATCCAGCGCGCGACCGGTATATGTACGTCTATCCTGACGACGAGACCCGTCGCATTGTGCGCAAGATCGGTACAGGATTGGGGCTTACTTGGTCGCTGGCGTGGGATGGGCGGAACATTTGGACGTGCACGCTATCGGGGCATGTATACAAACTGAATCCGCAGACAGGAGAAATCCTGGATGACTTTGTCCTGAGCGGCTCACCGAGATGGGGGACACCGACGCAACCGTGGGGGATGACCTTCGATGATGAGGGGTACATGTGGGTGGTAGACTTTGCCGAGCGCAAGGTGTTTAAGGTTGATCCACGCACCCAGGCCATCATCTATAGTTTCGATACGCCCCATCCTACTGTAGGTGGCTGCAAAGGATTGGCCTGGGATGGTCAGTATCTCTGCGTGATGGGCTGGGTGACGCCGGTCATCTACCGAATGACCAAGACAGGTGCATTGGTCAACACAATCACCTTGAGCGAGGGTGGATGGGGCGGCCTCGCCTGGGATGGAGAACACTTTTGGGTTCCAGGCGGGTACATCCTCAAGTATGACGCCCTGGGGCATCGCGTGGGCTGGATTTACCCAACATCCGAAGGGACATGGGATATGACTTGGGATGGCACCCATTTATGGGCCTCGCAGCGCACCAACGAGAACTGGGCCGATGCCAAGATATTCGAGCTGGAAATACTGGAAGATCACGATCATGCTCTTTATCTGCCGCTGATATGCCGGGATTAACCGCGTCCGACATCTCCCCCAGCGGACGGACCAGTGGGCCACAGGTGAACGAGCTAACGCCCGCCCCATTGCAAGCCCGGCCAGCCCTCTCGCGCGGCAGCAAAATCCTGCTCGGCCTGGCTATCCTCTTCCATCTCTCGCTGCTCGTCTCCTGGCGGGTGGGGTTCTGGAACCGCTTCACCTTCGATTCCACTGCGACCCGAGGGACCCGCGGCTGGGACTTCTACGCCCTCTACCAGGCCGGGCACAATGTGCTCAGCGGCGTCAGCGCCTACGAGAGCGACGGGGACAAGATCGAGGTCGTCGCGCCCTACTACACTCCCTTTCGCTATCTGCCCATCTCGGCCTATACCCTGGGGGTACTGCTCAACCTACTCTCTCCCTTATGGGCCTTTCGCCTGTGGGTGGCGACGACGGAGCTGGTGCTGCTAGGCTGCGCCTTTTTATCCTGGCGTGCGGCCAGGGACGCGAACGAGGGCACGATTCTTGCCGTCATGTGGCTTTGCTTCACCCCTTACTACCTGGAGATTTACCTGGGGCAATTCTCGGTAGTGCAGGGGGCGCTCATCCTGCTGATGATGCTCTGTGCGATCTGCCCGCCCCTGGGATGGCGCTACGACCTGGCCTGGGTGGCGAGCCTCCTCTGGAAGCAGAACACGGGGCTTTTCCTCCCCCTCTTCCTGCGCCTCAGGCGCTGGCGCGGCTTGGGGCTGGGGGCGCTGGCTGTGCTGGTCAGCTCGCTTCCCTATTTCATCCTCTACCCCTCGGCCTTGTCGGCCTTCCTGGGCAACTTGCGTAGCGGCCCACCGACGGCACAGCTCGGCAACCTGGGGATGCGGCAGTTTCTCTATAGCGCGGCCTCGGCGCTGATGCCCCGGCTTTCCCCGGCCACGCACCAGGCGCTGCAACAAGCCTGGGTGTTGGCCGTGCTGGGAATCGGTCTCTACCTGACGATGCGCGACGCCCACCCCGACATCCTGTTGCACCTTTGCCTCTGGACGACGACCTACTTCCTCGTCTATCATCAGGTGTGGGAGCACCATTATGTGCTCCTGTTGCCCGTGCTGGTGATGCTCTATCGCCGCACCCGCTCGTGGACCATGCTTGGGCTATACGTCCTGATAGCGATCTGGACGCCCTATGTGCTCATAGATCCTCAGGGCCTGGCTGCCTACCATGCGCCCATGCGCTGGACGCCGCTTGAGCCGCGATCCCTCGACGCGCTCTATCACGCCTCCAAGGCCCTCCCCACGCTTGCGCTTTGGGGCTATATCATCTGGCTCATCCGCCAGTCTCGCTCCAGCACGAACGCGTTGACCATTCTGCGGAGCGGCGCATCCCGTAGGCGCGGCAGAATGCCGCGTCCTCCTGCGCTTTTCAGCGCGTCAAGCCGGGACGCGGCACCATGCCGCGCCTACACTGCTACACCCCGACCCGGTAAGAGGGCAGAGTCGCCATGATCTCCCTGCTGCGGCATCTGCTCGACGCCAGCTACCTCTACGCCCAGAATCCAACTCCCCTGGGGCATTGGGGCGTCTCGCAGCTCCTTGGGGCATTGGCGCTCCTTGTGGGCCTGGCCCTCGCTTGGCGCCGGGCGCGGCGCGCAAAAGGGGCAGGGGCCGCACCGGTTACATTTTGGGGCTGTCTGGCGGGCCTGATCCTGCTCATCCTTCACATCTATACGTCCGGGGCGCTCTCGGCGCGCATCTGGTATCTCTCGGCCTCGGCCCTGGCTATTGCCGCTCCCCTCGCTCATTGGCTGCTCTCGCGTCGCTGGCCGCCCCAAGCGTATCTATTGAGCAAAGCCCTGGCTGCCAGGCTCACGCCCGATGATCCCCCGCTCCCCTGGACCTGGCAGGCGGCCCTGGGCCTGATCCACTTGCTCGGCTTCTATCTGGTTTCCCGCCAGGGGGTAGGGTATTGGCCGGCGGGGCTTGCCCTGGCCGCGCTGTGCCTCGCTGGCCTGGCGCAGGCGCGTCATGGGGGCAATAGGGGCCGGCCCCCGCTCGAACCTAACGGGGGCTGGCGCGGCCTGCGGATAGAGCTATTGACCCCGCTGGCGCTCCTCTACATGGCCGGCCTCTTGCGGCTCCTTCTAGCCGAGGGGCTGGGCATCCCGGTTGAGGTCTATCAGGCCTTCCCTTACCCCGACCCCTGGTCGCCGTGGTTTGATCTATCCGTGGTCGGCACGGCCAGCGTCGCTTGGGTGCTGATCTCCACGGGGGCGTTCGTTTGGCGGTCTGCGCGACCACGCCCTGCCGCTGGGGCCTGGCTGGGCCTGGGAATGCTGGCCCTCGGCTTGGGGTGGTATGTGGCGACGGCGATCATCCACCTGAGCCACGGCGCAAGCGGTAGCGACCCCTACTGCTACCTGCAAATGGCCGTAGATTTGGCCGAGCATGGCACGGCCCTCCACGACTTTCCCCTGGTCGCCCTCGCGCGGGAGGCCAATATCCCGGTTTGGCCGGCGGTGCACGTGGGCTACAGCCCTCCGGCCAGACAAGTTTTGTTTCACCACATGGTCAATGAGAAACAAAACTTGTCTGCCGCGGGGACGCTCGCGCCCACGGTGTGGCCCATCGCCTGGCCGCTCATCCTGGTGCCCTTTTACTGGCTGGGGGGCGAGGCGGCCATTCTTTGGGCGGCGCCGCTCTGCGCGCTCCTGGCCGCCCTCCTAACATGGGAGCTGGCGCGCGCCACGGGAACGTCGCATTTGCACCACGAAACGAGGGAGTGGAAAAGTTCAGGAGCAATGCCAAGAATTGTCACCCTGAGCGCAAGCGAAGGGTCGCGGTCACATAAGGCGGAGATTCTTCGCTTCGCTCAGAATGACAGTTCCAACACTCTCAATGAAACTAACACGCGCGAAGGCCCCTTGCGGCAAATGTTTCGCCCCTACACAGCCGGCCTGGCGGGGCTGATTGCCATTACTTCTTATGAGAGCCTCTTGCGCTCGCTGGTGCCTATGGCCGACGCGGCGGCGCAGATGCTGACCGTGCTCACGCTCCTTTGCTTAGTGCGTGCCCGACGCCGGGATGCGCTTCCTTGGGCTGCCCTGGCCGGGGTCTCCTTGGGGCTGACTTATTTCGTGCGCCATGCCCAGCTTCCGCTCGGTTTGGCGGCGCTGCCCGTGCTCCTGGGCGCACCGTGGCCCTGGGGGCGGCGGCTGCGCCATTTGGGGGCTTTTGCCCTGGCGGCGCTGGTCTGCGCCCTGCCCGATCTCCTATATCATGCGGCGGCCCTGGGATCCCTCTGGGCCAGCGAGTCCTCAGAGTGGTTCCTGATCTCCTGGCGCAACATGGGGCCAACTTTCCTGAGCCTACTGCGCGACGGCCTGCTGCGCCGGGGGGAGTTTGGCTATCTGCTGCCCTTTATCATCTATGGAGCCTGGCGACAGGGACGTGAGGCCACAGAGCGCCCGTGGGCGGCGATGCTGGGATTGGGCTTTGGAGGCGTTCTCCTTTTCAACCTCTCCTATAGCGCCCTGCGCCTGCGCGACCTCATCCCTCTCTTTCCCTTCCTGGCCCTATGGGCCGGGCGGGGCATCGAGGAGCTGTGGGAACGCGCCGCCAGCAGCCGCGCCTGGCCGACCCTGCGCCGGGCGCTGGCGCTCGCCCTGGTGCTCATGGCCCTCGCCGCGCGGACGACCGGGACTCTGGGCGCGCCCTGGCAGCCGCGCCTGTGGACTTTCGGCTACGTCTCGGCCGCCGAGCGCGCCGGCTATGAGCGCCTGCGAGATGCGCTCCCGCCCGGGGCCGTGGTCGGCACAGGGCTGAATAGCGGGGCGGTGGAGCGTTACACGGGCCACCAGGCCGTGCGCCCGGCTTCCTGGTCGGATGCAGAGTTCGCCCGCTTCTTGGGAGCGCTTGGGGCGGAAGGGCGCGCGCTCTACCTCCTCGACGACGGCGAGGAGATGGAGAGCTTCCTCCCTTGCCTGTTTGGGGCCTATCGCCTACGTCACCTGGGAGAATTCGTCTTGCCCACCTTCGGGCTTGGGGGGCAGGACTATGGGCGACGCGCGGGGTTGTATGTTGTGGAGTAGGCAATTCCTGCCTGGCCTGGAACCTAACACGCGGGAACGTGACGGCAGACGTTCCCTACGTCTGCGTCACGAAGGGTATGTACGGGATGGCCGCAGTCCCATCCATTTGCAGCAAGCGCTTGCTCTCAGCCGCCTGATCTGCTATACCTAGAGCCAGCCAGGGCATCTAACCATCTCGAAGGAGGAAACGACATGGAATTCTTTGAGGTGCTCGCCAAGCGTTATTGCCACAAAGTGGCCTTTGACCCCCAGCGTGCGATCCCTGAGGCGGATCTCAAAACGATCGTGAGGGCCGGGATGGCCGCGCCCTCGGCGGGGAACGGTCAATCGCCCGAGTTCATCATCGTCAGCGATGCGGCCCTCTGCCGTCGCATCGGCGAGATCTCGGGCAACGTGCCGCTGCAAACGGCTCCGGCCATGATCGCCGTGCTGAGCCAGCCTTATGCGCGCCAGGCCTGCGACCTCAAGGCCGAATGCCTCATCGGCGATTTCGCCGTCGCCACGGCATATATGTTGCTGGCTGCCACCGCTTTGGGCTACTGCTGTGGCTGGGTGGATGGCCCGTTCACCAAAGCAGAAGCCAACCAGGCCGTTGCCGGGTTGCTCGGCATCCCCGATGATCGCCTGCTCATCCTTTTCGTCCCCGTGGGCTACCCGGGCGTGGAAGGCCCGCGTCGCCCCAAGAAACCCTTTGCCGAGCGAGCGAGCTGGAACAAATACGCCGTCCAGCGATAGGCCGAACCGAAGGGTGAGGAGTGCAAGAAAACATAATTCACTGCCGAGACGCAGAGGCTGATGCATTTCCTCTCGCTTTTCCCCTGCGTCTCTTTTTTGTGTCAGTTGCTAATCATTGCTATAATCTGAACAGTAGGTTGTTCCCCCTCGAAAGGAGGCACAAATGGCTGCGCTTACCTTGACCTCTCCCCATCAGCGTCCGTTGCGGCCCCTGGTAGAGGCGGCGATCCAAAACGAACTGCGTCTCTTGGAGGCCGGAATCCGGCGCGGCGAAGAGAGGCTACGGGTCTTCGAGGCCAAGTACAATCTCTCCACGCAAGAGTTCCTTCGCCGTTATGGGGATGACGAATTGCCGGAGACGCTTGACTATGCCGAATGGATCGGCGAATACCAATTGCTAGCGCGGCTGCGCGAAAAGGCGGAAACGCTGGAGGCGATTCGCTTTGCGGATTGAGGCCTACTTTCAACAGGTGCGCTAAGCGATCGAGACCTGCCCGGTGGTCCAGTCCTTTAGCATTACCTATGACAAGCGCGGCACGCATGAGGGCTTTATCTGGGGCAGGATCTATATCATTGATGGCTCGACCTTCCATTTGCGGGAATTTGTGGACATCGAGCTCAGCGTTGAGCGACTAACTTACGTTTACCAGTATATGGATGCGGCTCAGCAATTGGTTTTTCGTTACGATAACACGGGCCATCACCGCAAGCTCAACCTCCCCACCTACCCCCACCACAAGCACGAAGGCAGTGAGAGCTATGTGGTGGCTTCCTCCGCTCCTGAGTTGTCCACTGTTTTGGACGAGATTGCGTCTCGGGTCTCGCTGCTCGCGTAAGTGCTAGGGGCGGGGCGCGCGGGACTCGCCGTCGAGACGCAGAGAGAGTGACTTTGGTCGTATCCTCAGCCCCGCAGCCTCTGCTACAATATCCACAGAAAAGCAGTTGGCCTTGGTGACTTTGTGGTCAGTTCCCATCTTGCGAGGCGAACATGTTGAACGATTCCTGGGCGCTTCCTACATTCAAAGGCGAGTTGTGCATCCAGTGTGGCTCCTGCGTGGATGTCTGTGAGAAGGGGGTCATCGCTTTGGAGGAGGGGCAGCCCATTTTGGCCCGCCCAGACGAGTGCGATGGCTGTGGGGAGTGCGAAGAGGCTTGCCCGCAAGGGGGCATCGAGTGTGCCTTTGAGATCATTTTGGGAGAAAGCCAAGATGTCTGAGCATTTCATCTATCTGGATAACGGGGCGACCACCCGCCTTGACGAGCGCGTGCTGGAGGCGATGAGGCCCTACTTCCTGGATACCTATGCCGTAGCTACGTCGCAGTTCGGCTATTCGATGGGCATTGACGCCAAGGATGCCATGGACGCGGCGCGGGCCGGAATCGCCAGCGCCCTGGGGGCCGAGCCGGAGGAGTTTATCTTTACCTCGGATAGCACCGAGTCGAGCAATATGGCCCTCAAGGGCGTGGCCCTGGCTTTGGGGGAGAAAAAGGGCAAGCATATCATCACCACGCCCATCGAGGATTTCCCCGTGCTCTATAGCGCACGGGCGTTGGAGAAGCAGGGCTTCAAGGTCACTTACCTCAAGGTGGACGAGCATGGGCTGGTTGACCCCGACGAGCTGCGCCGGGCGATCACCCCGGAGACGATCCTCGTCTCGGTGCAGGCGGCCAATCAGGAGATCGGCACCTTGCAGGACTTGCCGGCCATCGCCGCTATCTGCCGCGAGCGCGGCGTGCTCCTGCACACCGACGCCACTCATGCCTTCCCGCGAGTGCCCCTGGACGTGCGCGAGACCCCCGTGGACCTGGTCACGGTAACGGCGCACCTCAGTCATGGGCCGAAAGGGGTCGGCGGCCTGTATGTGCGTAAGGGGACGCCGCTGGTCAAGTGGATGGATGGCGGCTTCCAGGAGTTCAATTTGCGCGCGGGAGTGGAGAATATCCCCGGAGCCGTCGGCTTTGCCAGGGCGGTGGAGCTGGCGACGCCTGAGGAGATGGCGCGGCTGCAAGCGATGCGCGACCGGGCCATTGAGCGATTGTTGCAGATACCTCATTCGCGGCTCAACGGCCATCCCACGCGCCGCCTGCCGCAGAACGCCAACATCTCCTTCCGCTTTGTGGAGGGGGAGTCGGTGCTACTGCATTTGGATATGCGCGGCTTTGCGGTGAGCACAGGCTCGGCCTGCTTCAGCAGGTCGCTTGAGGCCAGCCATGTGATCCTGGGGATCGGCGGCGATCATGAGCGGGCGCACGGCTCGGTGCGGGTCACTTTCGGGCGCTTTAATACTTTGGAGGACGCGGACGCTCTGGCCGACGCTTTGACCGAGGTGGTCAGCAGCCTGCGCGCCATCAGCCCGCTGGGAAAGGAGTAATTCACCATGCCACTGCCATATAGTGAGCTCGTTATGGAGCATTTCCGCCACCCGCACAACGTCGGGCGCATCGAGAATCCCGACGCCAAGGCCGTCGAGGGCAGCCCGGCCTGCGGGGATATGGTGGCCGTGTACATCAATGTGGATGAGGAGACGCAGCGCATCTCGGATATCAAGTTCGAGTCCTACGGCTGCGCTTCCAACATCGCCACCGGCTCGATCATCACCGAGCTGGCCAAGGGCAAGACGCTTGAGGAAGCCAAAAAGATCACTTGGCAGCAGGCAGCCGAGGCCCTGGGCGGGTTGCCGGCCATCAAGGCCCATTGCTCCGTTCTGGCTGTGGATGGCCTGCGGGCGGCGATCCAGAACTATGAGGAGCGCCACGGCCTGATCAAGGAGCGCGTGCCCACCACGGTGGAGGAGATCCGCCGGCGGCTCAAGCACGTGATGAATCCGGTGGTGGGGCTAGACCTGGTGCGCACCAAGCTGGTCAAAGAGATCGGGCTCGCCGAAGGGACGGTGCGCGTGGTGCTCGATCTGCCCGCCGACCATCAGTTCGCGGCCACCATCCGCCAGGACATCCTGGATAAGCTGGGGACCTTGTGGGACGTGCAGCAGGTTGTCGTCGAGTTCACGGAGTGAGGTGCAACATGGCCGAGATCAAAGTAGACGTGCGCGGGCAGACCTGTCCCGTGCCGCTGGTCGAGGTGCGTAAGGCGGTGCGCAAGGCGTCGCCGGGGGATATCATCGAGGTCGTCGGCACGCACCCGGCTTCGAAGAAAGAGATTCCTATGGCCGTCGAGGCCCTAAAGCTGGAGCTGCTCAACGTCGAGGGGGCGGATACCGATTGGAAGATTCGTATCCGCCGATAGGGGGAACTATGGCCGAGCGGACAACGATCGTCGTGCAGAGCGGCGATATGGATAAACTCTATAGCGCGCTGATCATCGCCAATGGCTCATTAGCTATGGGCATGGAGGTCTGGCTGTTCTTTACCTTTTGGGGCCTGGAGCGACTGAAGAAGGGCGGCCTGGAGAAGGGGCCGCTATCCAAGATGCACCTGCTGGGCCTGGGCAAGTGGATGGTCAAGCGGCGCATGAAGAAGGCCGGGGCCGTTGACCTGCAGAAGCTGGTGGCCGATTTCAAGGACCTGGGGGGCAAGATCATCGCCTGCGAGATGACCATGGATATCATGGGCATCAAGCGCGGGGACTTGCGCGAGGACTTGATTGACGAATATGGCGCTGTAGGAACCTACATCCAACAGGCCCGCGACTCGGCGATCACTCTATTCATTTAGGGAGTTCACCACTAAGACACAAAGGCACAGGGACACAAAGGTTTATCTTATAATCCCTTGGTGTCTTTGCCTTACTGGTAAATAAGCCTTCTTCTCAATGTACAGGGGGTTCTTACTATTTGTCTTCTTTCTTGGTGCCTTAGTGTCTTTGTCTTAGTGGTAGATACCTGTGGTGGCACTCATGAAATTGTTCAGGCGTGGGTTTATTCGGCTAATCGCATATTCGCTCCTTGGTGGGGCGGCGGCGGCTTGCGGCCTCAGGCCCAAGGAGGTTGCTCCGGCGGAGCCGGGCGCGGCCGAGGCGATCACCTTGCAGAACGAGAACCGGCCGGCGATCAAGCCCACCTGGAACGTGCGCTTCTTCCGTCCCTTCAAGGCCGTGGACCACAAGGCGTGGCGGCTGCACATCGAGGGGATGGTCGCCGAAGCCAGGGACTTGAGCTTGGCGGAGATTCAGAAGCTGCCCAGCGTGGAGCAAGAGTCGCGCATGGTTTGCGTGGAGGGCTGGTCCTGCAAGGCCAAATGGGTGGGATTCACCTATCAGGCGCTGGCTGAGCTCATCAAGCCCCAGCCTGAGGCGACCTGGGTCTATATCCACTGCGCCGATGGCTATTACGAGTACCTGCCCATCAGCGATTTGGCCCAGCCCAGGGTGCTTTTCGCCTACAAGATGGACGGCGAGCTTTTGCACGACAAGTTCGGCGCCCCGCTGCGCCTGATCGTGCCCCCAAAATGGGGCTACAAGGGGCCCAAGACGATCACCCTCCTGCGCTTCCAGGATAAGGGCGGCAAGGGCTACTGGCCCACGGTGGGCATGTACTCCCAGGAAGGCACGGTTCAGCCGGGCATAGATCGCCCCGTGGACCTGGGCGGCCAGCGGGAGATCGCCGGCGGCGAGGTGACGGAGTACTAGAACCTCGTTCGTAGTGACGCCGTAAGGCGTTCATGCCCTGACAGTTACACGACAAACGCCATGAAAGGAGAAGGATGAGGCTGCTGGGAAAGCGCATCGCAATTCTGGCCGAGGATATGTACGAGGACCTGGAGCTCTGGTATCCCTACTATCGCCTGCTCGAAGAGGGGGCCGAGGTGCGCATCGTGGGGCCAGAGGCGCAGGTCTACAAGAGCAAATACGGCTATCCGGTAAAGGCCGGCGTCGCCGCGAGTGCGGTGAGCGCCGCCGATTTTGACGCCGTGGTGATACCCGGCGGCTTTGCCCCCGATCGCCTGCGGCGCTATCCGGCCGTGCTCGATCTGGTGCGCGGCGTCTTTGACAAGGGCGGGCTGGTGGCGGCGATCTGTCATGCGGCCTGGGTGCCCATCTCGGCGGGCATCATGCGGGGCAAAAACGCTACCTGCGTGAGCGCCATCAAGGATGACCTGATCAACGCCGGCGCGACCTACCTGGATCAGGCCGTGGTCGTGGATGGCA
>Ga0172362_10002632_pt1 | contig 15539 bp, 16 predicted proteins | sample LakKivs1_kivu2a2_FD_114534 | JGI IMG/M metagenome (GOLD analysis project Ga0172362, IMG submission 114534) | Sediment microbial communities from Lake Kivu, Rwanda - Sediment s1_kivu2a2 | ecosystem: Environmental > Aquatic > Freshwater > Lake > Sediment | place: Rwanda: Western Province, Lake...
AGTACCACAGCGCAACCCCCAAGAAGAGGGGGGGTGAAGCGGTCAGGCTAGGCAAGCAGGCGGGGACGGGGAAACAACTGGAAGGGGGGGGAGCAGGGGGTCAGGGGGTGTTTCGATCGGTGTATAGGTAGTAATCCTCCTCCGCTGTTGGGGGGGGTGGTTGTCAGTTTCAGAGTCTGCGGAGTGTGTGAAATGAGTGTTTCGAAGGATCCTGGTGTCGGTGGTGATTCTCCTTGGGGTCGTATTCAGAGTGTCAAGCATGTGGTGAACGATTCGATTGTGTGGGTTTCGACTGCAAGCCATGGTGGTTTTTGGTTGTCGGACAGTTTCCATTGGTCGTTGCAAAATCGGCATGCGTTCAAGACGTTTGCTGGCGGACAGTGGTATGAGGAGGATTGTGATGCTTCGGTAGTGGTGGTCTGCTATTGCGATTGTTTCGATTCTGATGAAGTCGATTGGGCAATGACGTGCATTGAATCGCGGCCGAGTTATTACGGACGCGTGTTCGATTGGTTGCTAGGTTTGCGGTCGCGGGTGTCTGCCGTTCCGTATCGTATTCAACCGGATCGGCGGGGGGGTCGTCGCAAGTCCGCGAAACAGATCGCCGCGGAGTCATGCGGGTTGGTCAAGGTGCGTGGTGCGCTGGGTGGTACGTATTACGAGTAGTCTCGTCGCCGTTGGTGTATAGGTGGTATCGGGGGGCGATTGTCGCCCCTCTCTCTGCGGTTTAGTTCAAGGGTTGGTTCGATGAAATTTCACTTAGAGGGGAATTCCAAGATTGGGGCGAATGCCTTGGCGCTGTCTCGTCCTGTCGGGGATACTTGTCCTCCGTCATGTTCTGCGCTCGGGAATGGTTGCTATGCTGAGAAAACCGAGAAGGTTTTCCCTGGCGTGCGTCCTGCGGTCATGGAAAATCGGGTGTCGGATTGGAATCGATTGAGGTCGCTTTTTCTGCTTGCATCTGCTCAAGGTCGTCCTGTTCGGCTTCATGTCGGTGGGGATTTTATGCTCGATGGAAAGCTGGATCGTCCTTACCTTGCCAATATTCGCAAAGCTTGCGAGTCGATTACGTCGCGCGGCGGTGAATTGCCTATGATTTGGGTTTACAGTCATGTCATCCGGCGGGAAGTTGCGCGGCTGTCGGAAGTCGGGATTGCGGTCTATGCTTCGATCCATACTGCGTCCGATTTGCGCAAAGCTCGTCGCGCTGGGTTTACGCTGTTTGCGCTTGCCGATTTGTCGGGCAAGCTTGTCCCTCCTGCTCCTCGGGGGGGTAACAATTACGCGAAACGGATGGATGATTGGCGCGATACTCTCCCGAAGTGGATCACATTGGACGGGGAAAGGTTTCTTGTGTGTCCGGAACAACGTAGGGGGCGCGGGGTCGTGTCTTGTGCTGGATCGATAGATTCTATCGCTTGCCAGTGGTGCGTTAACGGTCGGGGTAATGTGGTGTTTGCGCTCCACTAGGTCGGGCTCTGCATGGTGTATAGGTACTAGGCAGGGTGTCCTGTCCAGTTTCTGCGGTTCGTGTGTAAGGGGTTTTGACTATGTCGGGTTGTCGTGCATCTGATGCGGATATCGAACAGTGCGTTCAAAAGCAAGAGCGATGGGGGGGCGTGTGGTGCGTTGTGTCCATTGACGATGGTTTCGGGTTTTTGGTCAAGGTAGTCCGTGAGTCGTATACCTTCGAGGCTGAGTTCGAGGCCTTCGATGGTCGTGTATTGTGGTCGTCTCATGATATGTGGGAGAGATAGTTTCTTCCGCGGTTGGTGTATAGGTACTAGGTTGGGCGATGTGCTCCACCTAGTCTCTCTCTCAAGTCTGCGGGGTTTATCATGGTTTCGAAGTCGTTTGTGCTGGCTGGTCGCGCTGTGTTTACTGTGTCGAATTCTTCCGGCGATAGGTATACGTATCAAGTCGTCCATAAGCCTGGGTCGGATAGGTTCGGTCCGGTTTGGTTCGTGTCTTTGCTCACGGGTCCGAACAACACTGAGGACTATACGTATCTTGGGATCCTTGATCCTGAGATGTGCGTTGTTAGGCTGACAGCTAAAAGCCGATTCGTTGCTGGTTCGGTTTCGGTTGCGGTCGTTCAGTGGGCGCTTCGGCATGTGTGGACGAATCGATCGCTGCCGGATGGTTACGCTATCCATCATGAGGGCAAGTGCGGTCGCTGCGGTCGTGCGCTTACTGTCCCTAGTTCGATCGAGTCCGGATTAGGTCCCGAATGCTCAAAGTTAGTTTCTTCCGCGGTTGGTGTATAGGTATTGTGGTGGTTGTGGTTTCAAGTTCTGGTTGCAAGGGGTTTTGTGGTGCATACGAAAACAATTCGCGCAGTAGTAGGTATTAGCAAACCGGGCGCTAACGGAATGAATGTGGCTGATCTCGTTACCATGAAGTTTATTGGTTTACGTTCGTATCAACCATTATCATCGGTAGAATTTTTCATTCATGCTAGGGTTAAAGCCGTAGGGTGGGATGTCGTGAGGGTTGTCTTTTGCGGCAAGTTCGAACACGACAAGGCTTGCATCGAATTTACACAGGATGACGTTGATCGTGCGACAAGGGACCGAACAAAACCGCAAGTGAGCGGGCAAGTTTAGTCTTCTCCGCGGTTGGTGTATAGGTATTGTGGTGGTTGTGGTTTCAAGTTCTGGTTGCAAGGGGTTTTGTGATGTCTGACGTCTTTGAGGGTAATCCTGTGATCGATTCGCGATTGGTCGACGGTCGGCGCGTGCTGCTGGTCAAGGTCGAGAATCCCGATTGGGATGGCAACGGGTACGCTGTGGTTCGTTGTTTCGGTGTTATCCAGGGGTGTAGTGAGTGGGACGCTAATTTCTTCGGGCTGCTCAAGGTGGCGCGTGCTGCTTTCCAGAAGGTCAGCATGTGGTAGGGATCGGGCAAGCCGGTTTGCAAAATCAAGCAAATCGGTTTGCCAAAATTGACCGTGACCCTCTCACAAAAGTTTTGTCTATTTTTCCAATTTTGAAATTAGGTGGTATATGAGTGGTCGGAAGATATGGTGTGAGGTATTGGGTGGTTTTTGTGATGGTGAGATGTTTGAGATATTTGAGGGGGTGAAGTATTACAGTGTATGTAAGATTGTGTGGGTATTGGATCGTGGTTTGGATGGTGAGGTGATAGAGGTTGAGAAGATCCAGAGGTGGGATTTTTCGTTTAGTGGACGGGTGAGGGAGTGTGGTGTTTTTGGTGAGGTTCAATATTTCCAGATGGTGGGATGGGAGGTATTAGATTTCGACACAAGCGAGTGTGTTAAGGATGAGCTAAGTGGGGACGAATGTGGGGGAGATTGTGCGGTTTAGGGTATAATGTGAGTAAGTCTGCGGCGGGTGTTTTTGGATATTTGGAGTGAGTCTTGTCATGCGATTAGGATGGTTGTCATGGGATGGACTGTACAGAAGCTGCAGCGGAACGTGGTGGAGATTCGGATTGATTTAGAGAGGAATGCGTTGTGGTCGCAGTGGTGTTTGCTGCGTAGTGACGTGCATCATGACAATCCGAAGTGTGATCAGGAGTTAGAGCGTAAGCATTTGGAGGAGGCGTTGGTATATGATGCACCAGTCATTGATAACGGCGATTTGATGTGCGCGATGGGGGGGCAGTGGGATAAGCGGGCTAATAAGGAGTTATTGCGGGAGGAGCATCAGGGCAACAATTACTTTGACTTGTTGGTGGACACTGCTGCTGAGTTTTACAAGCCGTACGCATCTATATTTGCGGTGTTGGGTAAGGGGAACCATGAGACGGCGATATTGAAGCGTCATGAGACGGATTTGACGGATCGTTTAGCGGCGAAGATGCGTGGTTATGGATCGCGAGTTGAGGCGAGTGGATATGGTGGTTGGGTGGTATTTCGATTTGTTGATAAGAAGGTTGGGAAGGGTCAACAAATTAAGGATACGATACGTTTGTATCATTACCATGGTTCCGGCGGCGGCGGGATCGTGACCAGGGGTGTATTGTCCACGAATAGGATTGCTGTATATACACCGGATGCGGATATTGTTTTAACTGGTCATACGCATGATGAGTGGTCGGTAACTATACCGAGGCAGAGATTGAGTATTAGGAATGTAGTATATCGCGATGAACAGTTGCATTTAAGACCACCTGGTTACAAGGATGCTTGGGCAGATGGTTCAGGAGGCTGGGAGGTGGAGAGGATGTTGGGTCCGAAGGCGTTAGGTTCTTGTTGGTTGCAATTTAGGTGGGAGGATGCTAATGATCGCGTCGTAGTAGAGAGTGTGCGTGCCAAGTAGAGTTTGCTGTGTTGTTTGGTAATTGGAGGGTTACGATAGCTATGGCTAAGTCAAAGACTTGCGAGATTGGCGACGTTGTAGCTGTTGAATTCGACGACCATTCGGAGGGTCAGCAGCACATAGTTTTTGAGGTGTTTGGGGTTGTTTTTGAGAAGAATCGCAGGTCAATATTGATTGGTAGTTTTGTGTATCCGGAGAGTCGGGAGATTGATGAAAACGTGGTTGTGTATACGATTTTGCGTGCTGCGATACGCAGGATTGATATATTGAGAGCGAAGAAGGTGGTGGTTCCAGTGGTGCAGGAGGGGTTGTGAGCGCTGACGAGCGGAGACAGAGAAAGCGGAAGGTTGTTGCTGATGTGGACGCTGAGGACGAGGGGGTTGTGCAGAAGAACGACCTGATCCTGCAAAGCACTGAGGATGTGTGTCGGATGTATTTGCAGGGTTACTCAATGCTGGAGATCAGTAAGGCTGTGAGTTTAAGCCTGAGTGTGATTCGATCTACGATTGAGGATTCAAGGCGAGTGTGGTTAGAGCGACACAATCAATCGTTGTCTGATTTGATTGCGGAGCAGATTGCGAAGATTGATCGGGTGGAGGCGAGTGCGTGGGAGTCGTACGAGTTGAGTCGGAAGGCTGCTCGGGAGGTACAGGCTAGTAGCGGCACGAACCACAAAGGAGTGTTTACCTCTGCGAAGACTACGAGGAGGAAGCAGCACGGTTCATCTGATTTTTTGAATTTAGTGTTGAGTTGCATCAAGCAAAGAAGTCAGTTGTTGGGGCTAAGTAACAAGAGAGATGATGAAGGTGTGCGTCACAATAGCATGCTGGTGGTTGTCAATAGTCCGGAGGAGGCTCGAGCGATTCATGATTACCAGCAGTTCCAGAAGATGGTGGACGGGACTGTGGTTGACGAATCGGAGCCGGAAGTGGGGATAGCGGACAATGGGTAGATCAAGGCAGTCGGTAAATGTAACTCGTATTAGTCCGCAGCAGAAGTTGTTTATTGCGAGCGATGCTTGGATTACTGGTTTCACGGGTGGTCGAGGTGCTGGAAAGACGGCAGCGGGATCGATTTGCATGCTGTGGAATGCGGCTGATGGCGAGAACATTATGGCTGTGTCGCCTACATACCCGATCGCTAGGGACACGACGTATAAGACGTTTGTGGACTTTGCCAACTCAGAGGATCGGATTGTGAGATCGCGAGAGCATCCCAATCCGTATTGTGTATTCAAGACTTTCGATGGGGGCAGGGCGGAGATCAATTTCAAGTCTGCTGACAATCCAGACTCGTTGGTTGGTCGTTCGGTGTCGCGGCTGTGGTTTGACGAGGCTAGCTTAACGGCGCAGGAGTCGTTTGAGCGAGCTTTGGGGTGCGCTCGGCACAAGGGAGCGATGGGCAAGATTTACGCGACGTTTACTCCGAGAGGGTTTCGGCATTGGACGTTTGAGCGGTTTTATGAGTTGATTGATAACGTCGCGCATTTTGGGGAGCCTGACAAGCTAGTGTACTTTAACGAGAAGGCGTATTTGCCTCGGAACAACACCAAGCTGATTCACTGTCCTTCGACGCGCAACCCTTTCTTGGCGACTGAATTTGTGTCGCTGATGTCGCAAAACTATTCGAGCCGACTGCAACTACAAGAGCTTGAGGGGATGTTTTTGGAGATTGAGGGTTTGATGTTTGCCAGGAAGCATGCACAGTTTGTGGACGCTGTGCCAGTGGATGCGGAGCGAGTGCGTTACATCGACAAAGCGTCCAGCGTTGGCGAGGACGCATGTTTTTCCGCAATGGGTTTGGTTGCTCGAGGTAGGGATCACTGTTGGTACATCGAGGATATGGTGCGTGGGAAATGGACTGCTCTAGAGCGGAACAAGATCATGCGTCACGTTTTGGAGACAGACTCTCGTAGGTATGGCGGGAGCGTTTTGACCTACATTGAGCAGGAGGGTGGTTCGGCTGGCAAGGAAGTAAACGAGGATTTGATCAGGCAGTTCTCTCAGTTCCCTGTTTACACGGACACGGCATTATCTTCAACGATGCGCAGTGTTAACGGATCCATGCTGCCTGGAGACGCCAAGATTCGACGAGCCTTTCCGCTTGCGGCGCAGTGGGAGGCTGGGAATGTGTATTTGAAGCGAGGGGAGTGGAACGGTGCATTTCTTGAGGAATTGTGCGTACGCGAGGACACAAAGATCCGTTTTTGGTATGACCGGAGATGTCTTGACGCTCCTATTTGCGAGATCCCAGATTTATTGAAACGAAATCCGAATTTGAAGGTCAAGGTGCGTGGCGGCGCTCAAAAGATCAAGTGCGTACGTTGTACCGGCAAGGCTGGGATTTGGATATTGTCGACTGGAGGCAGGGAACTTTTTGCCACGAAAGACCACCCAATTTGGAGTATCGAAAAGGAAGAATGGCTTCCATTGAAGCAATTCAAGCCCGGCGATCGCGTTTTGGTTTGCGATAAGGATAGGCGAATTCTGCCTGAAATTGTGCAGTTGGTTGCTTTTACTGGTCAGGTTAAGCCAGTGTGGAATTTGCAAGTCGAAGAGCAGCATGAGTATTTCGCAAACGGCATCTTAACTCACAATTGCATGTTTCCAGAGTTTAAGTATTGCGATCAGGTGGATGCGGTTTCTGCGGCTGTTAACAAACTTTCTGCGTTTGTGTCAGGTGACATGGCAACCTCATCTCGTTATACTGTGCCGGTAGCGGAGCGCCCACAATTAGGCTCTGCTCTTCATTTGCCGAAAGCGACCCCTGCTAGCTACGACGCCTACGGTGAACCGGATTATCGTACGTCTCGGTTACCTTGGTTGTAGGAGGCAGACAAGTGTCAGCTATTACTTTTACCCGCCCCGGCAACATTGAAGGGGTTGGGTATCTCATCAATTATGGTGGCGTTCCGCAGTTTTCTATTGCATGGAACGGCACTCTTGATCCTCAGAGAATACTACCCGCCAATGTCGTTGGCGAAGGCTTGATGATCAACGGCAAGAAAGCGGACGAGTTTGAGGTGGTTGTTGCGGATGGCGGCTATATTTTGCAAGAAAAATTAGCGCCCGCAGAAGTCGCCATCCTGCCAGATTCAGTTGTTGAAACTGGAAGCGGTTCCTAAGACCGTTAAGTGATGCCACTGTGTCTAACTGGGCTCGGCTAGTAAAGTCGTTCACGGATTTATTTTCCGCAATAGGGTCGGGAGGTGGTGCATCACGTCCGCCGAACGACCCTGCTAGTTTCCCATTGCCTCGTCGCGGAGTTGGCGGTTTTCTTGCTAGGCACTTTGATCGCTTTCGTACTGTCCAGCCACCTCCGGTACAAGCAGAACCAGATTACCAACCGCTACCCAGAGAGCCAGTACCGAATTTCAATGCGGAGACTGACGAGGGTTTTGATGCCGTCGAGATGCTCGGAAACGACGCCTCGTACGACAGAGAAGACTGGCAGAACGTACAGCAAAACGAGGTTCGCGTTGTAAGCTCGTCAAATGTCTATTCGTATTACTGGGAGCCGTACAGCATTAGCGATTGGCGTGGCGTGCTATACGTCACGTTCCTCAACTGGATGCCGGGCATGAAGGACTCAGAGCGATCTGGTCCTGGCGCGACCTATGCTTACTACGATTTTCCAAGGATGAGATACGATGCATTTAACGCCGAGGCGAGCGCATCTGCGGGTGCTGCGGTATGGGACTTTTGCCGCATAAGAGGGACTCAGCACGGGCATCAGCATCAGTATCGACTGATCTCTACCAGCGGAGAGTACGTGCCTCGCAAGGCTACTGCCAGAGGATTTCGCAGACGAACACTCATCAGGCCGGGATTGTCTCCGAACACTAGGAAGACTTTGTCGCGAATGGCATTGGAGTTTGCTGGGGCGAGCAACATGAACCAATTGGAGCGGCGACAGATGCCTGCTGCGTTTCGGAGAAGCACCTTGCCAGATCAATTGTTTGGAAGACCAGATCGCGGAGAACCAGATCGCGGAACTCCAAACCGAGGGAGATAGTCGTTTATGATAGAAGACATTGACTACAAAAATCGACTAGCGTCGTATTTGACTGCAAGGCAATTGGATCCAGCTTCGGCATGGCCCGGCGCACCTCCTATGATGGGGCAAGAGTTTTTGCCGCATATTTTCACCGTTGCTGGAACTCAGGGTGCGCTTGGTAAGGCGTATTTGAATCCTGACGAAGCGATGATGCATGATCCGTCCAATTCGGAGCGGATGCGTAACGATGCATTGATTGCAGAGTGCATGCGCGCAAGACAGTTGGCTACTGCTAATTTGAAATGGCACATAACTGCTGAGAATGTGAAAAATCTAGAAGCTAAGGAGATGGCGCAGGTAATCACGAAGATTATTGAGAGAACGCCACGTTTTACCGAGTTCAAGCGAGCATTATTGGAGGCTGTATGGTGCGGTCGGTACGCTGTAGCAAATCAGTATTATTCACGCGAGGTCGAGGGAAAACGCAGGATTGTCTGTGGTCGATGGGAGCCAAGACACGGCGACAAGCTGGTATTTCCGTACAACGATGGCAGGCAAGACTTCGATCCAGAACGAATCGGCATACGCGTTGGGACGACAGGGCTCGGGGCAGGGATCATCAACCAGAAACAGATTGAGTACACGCAATTTGGTTTGACTTACTGGTTCAACAAGGCAGAGCGAAAAACAGTTGTCGTTCACAAGCATCAAGTAGAGGACGGGCCTTTTGAGGATCCTCGCGTATCTGGCCGAGTGCATGGAGTAGGAGTTCGCAGTCAAGTGTATTGGACGTGGTACGCGATGAACGACATGATGCGGCGCGCTGTGGAGTATCTAGATCGAGCGGCGTTTGGAGTAGAGCTTTGGCGATTTCCAGCGAACAACCCTCGAGCCAAAGAGGAAACAAAAAAAGCTGCGGAGCGACATGTCGGTGGAGGCAGGACGGTGGTTCTGGTTCCGGTCATGCCGGGAGAGCAAAGCGATCTGTATGGAGTCGATCACATCGAGCCTGGACTTCAAGGCGTGGATCAATTGTTGCGAGTGATTAAGGAATTCTATGAGGAAAAGATGAAGCGTTTAATCGTTGGTCAGACGTTGACCTCCGAGGCGCAATCCACTGGCTTGGGAAGCGGTGTTGCTAACGCACACTTGGCTACGTTTCACGACATTCTTGCGTACGACGCGCGTAACCTCGAAGAGAGCATTACTAAGGATTTTGTGCGTCCAATTCAAATGTGGAACTTCCCTGGCTACGACCACATTTATCTCAAGTTTTCGATTGATACCGAGAGCGACAACGTACAAGAGCGTCTGCAAGCTTACAGGCAAGCTTGGGAGATGGGGATGGGGATCAAAACGGACGACATCGCATCCGCGATTGGTGTTTCTGTTCCGCAGTCAGACGAGTCATTTGTGTGTAATCCGCAATTGTACGCAGCACTCCAGCAGTTCAGCCGCGACATGGATGTGATGGGTCCACAGGCTGGTCAACCTATGGGTCAGCCGCCTTCGGCAACCGTGCAGCAAGCGATGCAACAGGCTGTTCCTGCGGCATTGGGAATGAGCAGTAATTAAGGGTAGTAAAAATGAAGAAGGGCAGATGTTGGCAAGGCTACGAGCCGGTAAAGGGCAAGAAGCCGTACAGTCCTGGGAGTTGCAAAAAGGTTGCGACTCAGAAGACGGTCAAAGCAAAACCAAAGGCAAAGGGCAAGTAATCATGGCTGCAAAAAAGTCACCGGCTTGGACTCGCAAAGAAGGCAAAAACCCACAAGGCGGACTCAACGCCAAAGGGCGTGCATCGGCAAAGGCACAGGGCATGAATCTTAAGCCACCTGTATCCAAGGAACAGGCAGCAAAAGGAGGTGCTGCAGCAGCACGCCGCGCCTCGTTTTGCGCCAGGATGTCTGGCATGAAAGCGAAGCTGACTGGCAAAGAAGCCGCAAAGGATCCAAACAGTCGCATCAACAAAGCGTTACGAAAGTGGGATTGTTGAAAAACTGGTTTTGAGTTTTTGGGCAAGAGGTCTGTGACGGGTGTAGCCATGGCACAAACAAGCAATCATATCAAGTTGCACGGATTGGCAATTTGTATCGAAACCCCTAAAGGTCAACGTCGACGACCAGATTGGCCGGAGATGCCTGCCGACTATGGGTACATCAAGCGGACTAACGGAGCAGACGGAGAAGGGGTCGACGTTTTTGTCGGTCCACATCGACAGAGCGAGATGGTTTATGTGATTGATCACTGCTGCAAGGACGGATCGTTCGATGAGCATAAGGTCATGCTTGGCTACACCAACAACCGCAAAGCCTTGGAGGCATTTAAGTCCTCGTACGACAAAGGATGCAAGGTTGGCAAGGTCACCGCCATGACGATCAACCAATTCAAAGAGTGGTTAAAGAACGGTGATTTGCGATCGCCAGCATGCGATCAAGTCAGCCGGTATTCTAACAACGTGATTAGAAATGCGACTCTTCAGAGGAATCGAGGCACAAGTGAACAGGAAGCAATCGCACATCTGGACGCTGGTCGTGACGTTTTTCATGAAGGAGTAACACTCAAAGCCGATGAATGGAAAAAGTGGCTTGGCGACGCTAAGGATTACACATTGCCTCATCAAGATGTAAAGTCACAGGCAATTAGGGCATGGAGGAATTTCCAAGCTTACCAAAAAGATTTGAAAACTCCGAAACTGTTTGACACGAATAAGCGATACGACAGGTATGCGCAAGGTTTTGAGCGAGCAAGCCTTAGCGGGGGTGTTCTTAGACCAATTGGTTCGACATTTGCCTCACCTCAGCCTGCATGGGCCAATGCGGCAGTTGGTAATGATCCGCGGATGGCGACAACGCAACCGCTTACTCGATCTAATCCGAAGCAACCGCACGAAATGAGCCTGCAAGAGTTTTCGGCTGTACACGATCCAGATACGCACAATCTTGGAGCGGATCGCGCGATGGTTGCACATGACTACATACGTAATAATTTTGGTCCGGAAACTCGTAGTGTGTTTAGCAGGCTTCCGAGAAATCCAGTGGTTCGCAATCACTTGATGCACATTGCGCATGCTATGGCAAACGGCATTCCTGTGCATCCTGACGCAATTAGCTCTTACCATCGCGACATTCTTGGCGCTCCGCAGCAAGCACAGCACTCCGGAGGCGCATCGTGAACACACTAAATAATTGCTCTAATTGCTATTCGGCTTCGAGCGCGCTCCCTTCGATTCCTAACAACTCAACGCGACTAACGCATTTTTTTTCAAATCCAGCCTTAAAGAAACAATTCTTGAGCGGTGAACCGTTTCATTACCACAAGCAAGGAATAATTTCCAGCAGTACTGACTCATTCTCAAACAACGATGATGTTCACACTTTGCTTGAAACCGGCAAGACTGGAGCGTTTGATCGACAATCTTTCGGGCCTCACGTTTTGATTATGGATATTCCACATGCGGAGCATCGACTACACAGCAATCCGCAATTTGCTTCGGGAAAACTTCATAACGGTCACATCGTAGGAGTGTACGATCGAGAATCCAAGCAGTTTCATAGCAACCCAGCTTACGGAACAGCACCACAATGGCAACCGTCACATCGGCGCACAGCACAAAATCGGCCTAGTTTCAATCATCAACCACAAACCTCAAACACCAGCGTACCGCAACCACAAAAACAACTATCGTTTGACTCAAGCGATGTTTTTTCGGCAGCGAGACAAGTTGCAATCCATCGCTATTCTAGTAGCAACGAGATGCGGACAAATCTTAGCGACGAGCAGCACAAAGGTTTTGGGGAAAGTTTTAGCGAGGACAAGGCAAACCAAAGCGGGTACTTTGTTCCAAGCAAAAAAACCTTGACTAATCACGGTGTACATCCAGAGCAAATGCTAACCGGCGACGACCAGAACATGATTATGTTTCACGCTGGAGTGTTGGGAGACGAGGCGATTGGTAGGCATCTCTACGGAGAAAAGTTCAATCATTTTCTAGACGGGTCGCAACCGGAAATGAAAGCAAATGAATTCAATTTTCGTTTTTCTTCTGCTCTGAATAATGCAGGCTCGGCTATTAAAAAAGCGAACGCTAACAAGCGAGCCGAAGGAGCTAGAGTGGTAGCGTTTAAAGACTCTAGCGGCCAAAAACTAATCCTTCATCCAGCCGTAAGAAAAGACAGAACGAGCGACTGGCAATTGTCTCACATTGGGGCTGATGGAATCGCAACCGGACATTCAAACCCGGAAAGTTTTAAAGATGGACTTCATCAAGCCTTAGGTGTCTACCACCACCCGTACTTCAACCATGACGGGTTCGACATCGAGTGGACAGATCGAGACGGTACAAAAGCACCTTATCAACTGCAAGCCGAGATTGATCGCTACGCTGAAAAACATTGGAACACACCGGAGTTTAAGAATTGGTTTGGTGACTGGAGCCATCCCAAAGCGCACACTTCCAGTTACCCACGCGAACTAGGCGGGGTGTCTCAAGCGGTTGACGAATCAGGAAAACCGCTCAGGGTTTACCACGGAACGCGAAGCAGCTTTGACTCTTTTGAAAGCGGAAGAACCGGAACAAACTCTAACGCATTTGGAAGCTGGGAAACACCGCGACACGCAATGTTTTTTACTGCCGATCCAACTCACGCCAATTCGTTTACAAGCCAAGGCGGGGATAGTACTGGAGGACACATAAAACCTGTTTACTTAAACGCAAGATCAGTTTTAGATTTTCGCAATGGAGTGCCTGACGATATAGTTGATGAGTTTTCCAACCATGGAGTGAACCCGAAATGGTTGCGCAAATTCGGATGGGAGCACTTTGACGGCGAGGACGGGAAAATGCTTGTGGGCGTAATGAAAAAAACTGGCCACGATAGCGTGCTTTTTAACGACCACGATCCGGAAACTGGATCAACAAAAGAAACATGGGCCGTTTTCCACCCTCACCAAATCAAATCCGCCACTGGCAATCGCGGAACTTACGATCCAAGCGACGCACGAATAAATTATTCTTCGTCGTCTAGCACCGATCGCTACTCGCAAGACGGCAACTATCGCGGTGTTCACAAAGCACCGTCGGGACAGTTTGATGAAGGATCCCTGGACGCGATGCATCGTACATATCCAGACGACATTTACTCAAAACATGGTCCAGTTTTTTACGGCGATCGAACCAACAGCAAATGGGATCGCGAAATGCATTCCATCATTACGTCCATGCGTGGCAAGCCGGACGCGACGGTGAAGGTCTATAGGGCAGTGCCAAAAGGGATGGCTAGCAATATTAATCCAGGCGATTGGGTAACTCCGCACAAGGGTTATGCAGAGATGCACGGAGAGCGTTTTGATGATGGGGCGGACATTTTAGAACATCATGCGCGAGCGGGTGATTTATTCACGGAAGGTAACTCTATTTACGAATTTGGCTGGAGTCCAAAAATGAATCAAGAAGCTTCCTTGACCGATCGTTTTGCATCTAGTTTTGCATTTCACATCGAGCGTTACGCTGGAAAAAACCAAAAAGGTTTGTTTGATGATTTAAGCGGCGACATAGCTTTCAACCCAAGTCGTCCTGCACCAAGTTCGACCGCTCCGGTTCAAAACTCTTTAAAGCCAAGCAAGATGGTCACTGGTAGCCTATTTGATCAGCCGCCACCGTCCTCGGTCCCCAACGCGCAAGCTCAACCAGGGCAGCAGCTAGGCTTGTTTGGAGACGCACCGTTGTCAAAGCCCGCCGCTCCTAAGTTTGACGTTGGCGTCGAGTCCAAAGGAAAACAGAAAAACCTGTTTGATACGCACGGCAACGCTGACCAAATGATGCTATTTGGAGACAAAGCAACCCCAGATACGTTTGAAGATCGCGTATCGTCGAGCATGTCGCCACCAGCAGAGAAACCTAAGCGCGCTGGGCTAGGCAAGTTCATAAAAGGCGAAAAAGTGCCTTTGCCAAAACCGTGGTCTAACAAGCCGCAGTCGTTTACAAGCGAGCAGCTTGAAGCAGGAGAAGATCCAAATCCGGAAAATCCAGTTTCGGATGAGGAAAACGAAATCGTCAAAACGCTAAAGGAAAAAACCCCCATTTCTTTTGAGGAATTTCGCAAACGTCATTTCAAGTCTATTTTGTCTTCAATGATGCATCAACACGACCCCGATCATCCGATTCGGTTGCGTCTTGAAGACTTAGAGCGGAAATACCCAGATCATTTTGATCGTTTATCCAAGCAAGCGGAAATTGGATTTCGGTCGCAGCTGGACATGCAATCAAAGGACAAGGCAAAAGAGCAGCCGAGCGTTAATCCGCTAGCAAAACCTGGAGATCTGGATCACAGGGATGCAAACCTCAGCCTTCTGGATGACGATCGAACTTCACAGTTTGAAAAACAATTCAAACAGGAAATGGAGCACAAGGGAACTGTTCCGTTTTTGCTCAACATTGTCAAGCAAATTGCTGGTGGCGATCATCAAGCTGCCGAGGACATCGTTCAGGATGCAATGACCAAAGCGCATCAAAAACGCTTTTCTTGGGATCCGACCAGGAAATTTCAAACTTGGATCGGTACGATTGCAAGCAACTTAGCGAAAAACGCAGTTCGAGATAGGCAACGCAAAAAACGAGGCGGCGGACAGCAAATTGGTTCCTTGGACGTTGACGCTTCGTCTGAACCAGGCACAAGCCTAAGCAACTTGATCGAAGGCAGAAACGTCGGAGGAATCTCGGTTGAGCCCGACGCTATACATGACGTTAAAAAACACATGAGAATATTGCGAAGCGATGCTGATGCAATCACTGATCCTCGCGCGCGAGAGGAGGAACTTAAAGCGCTTGATGATTTGCACTTGTGGAGCCAAGGTCACTCTAAGCGCGATATTGCGAAAAGAAACAAGGAAAACGAGGTAAGTGTTGGTCGAAGAATTGAAAAAGCTCTTGCAAAGCTTCGCGATCGCATGGGCAGCAAGAACTACTCCCTTAACGCATTGATTGAGCGGTACTGCGATGAGCGAGATCGCGATTACTATGCGATGTGCCGACGAGTGTATCGGTACACGGTGTTCGGTGACGTGGAGCAATACGCATTCGACGATGGAGTCACTGGCGGAAGGCTCAAATCCATTGGATACGATCCAGACAGCAAAGTACCGAAGGGCAACAGGCCAATCTTTGATAGCAATTGGCTTGAACCGGACAAACCTGCGAAAATCAGCCCAAAGTCTACTTTTGAGCCTGATGTCGAAATGAAAACTGGGCAGGGTATTGCTGAT
>Ga0172362_10002633_pt1 | contig 15537 bp, 11 predicted proteins | sample LakKivs1_kivu2a2_FD_114534 | JGI IMG/M metagenome (GOLD analysis project Ga0172362, IMG submission 114534) | Sediment microbial communities from Lake Kivu, Rwanda - Sediment s1_kivu2a2 | ecosystem: Environmental > Aquatic > Freshwater > Lake > Sediment | place: Rwanda: Western Province, Lake...
CGGTTTCATGCGGTTGGTGTTGATCAGCGTCAGCATGGCGTCGCTCGCGCGGTGCGCGGTTCTCGCTTACGCTTTCCGTTCACTGCCGGCGGGGGAGGCGGGCGTCATTGTCCTGCCGGCACGGCACGCGCGGCAATCTCAACAACGGCGTCGAGCTTCTCGCGGACCTCCGGGTCGATCCTGTCGACGGGCAGGAGGTCAATCAGCCTGTGGTAGTCCGCCTTCCTCACTGTGAGAGGCTGTTTGAGCAGCTCGAAGAAATTGCGGAACACGGGATCGAGCACGTCATCGGTGGCCTTCACGTCCGGCGACCACGGCTCTTCGATCTGGCGGATCGTGCGCAGACCTTCGGAGACTTTGCGGATGGCCTCCCGCATGGCGTTGACGCGTCTTTGCCGCTCCGAAGGTTCAAAGAGAGTGCCGACAAAGGGCTCGTCCGGCTGGTTGGCGTAGGCCAGCACGACATGCTCGCAGCAGAAGTAGTTCTCAATCTCTCGCCGCGACCACATCATCTCGCGAAGCGGGGGGGGTTGCTGCAGTTCCTTGTCCAGCCTGTCGAAGATGGCCAGACCCACGAGGTCCCGTTTCGCTTCGCGCAGGCCGAAGAAATGGTCCTCGGCCCTTCGGGGCAGGTTCTCGACATAGTGCACGAACGGGCGATCCAGACATCGCCCGGCCGGGTGACCCAGGCGTCTGGCGAATGCCCGCAGGACGAGAAGGTCCGTCGGGCTTTCCAGGTACAGCACCCAGCCGGTCTGCTCCGCCTGGTAGTACTGGTCAAAGCCGATGTCGGCCAGGGCCTTGAAGGTCTGGCTGGCCCGGTCAATGCGGTGCGGTTTCCCGACGAAGGCCACGACGACGTCGCGCCCCGCGGCCTCGTTGAGGATGACCTCCGAATGGCTGGCGGCGATGATTTGAGAGCCCGTCGCCGCCGCCACTTCACTGATGAGATTGTAGGTCTGGCGCTGTCGGAGTATCTCCAGGTGCGCGTCCGGCTCGTCGAGCAGCAGGACGCTGCCGGGGTTGGCGTACATGTGTGCCAGGAGCAGCAAGGTCTGCTGGAGCCCGCGGCCGGAACAGGACAAGTCGAGTCGCGCCCCCCGCTCCTCGTACTGCATGGTGATCTCGCCGCGTTCGGAGATGAACTGCGGCGAGCTGAGCTTGGCGCCGAAGAGGTCCTCGACGCGCTCGGCAAGGTCCGACCATGCCTGCCTGTTGCCGCTCCACACCTGGTGGCAGAGGTTGCGGAGGACCTGGGCCGTCTGGCCTTCGCCCAGCAGCACGGCCACGCGTCCCGGCTGAAGCATCGGCTCGACGGCCGTCAGTCCGGACATCGGCGGCAGGTAGGCGACTTTGACCTGGGCGGCCGCCTCCGGGATCTCCGAGAACTCCGCATCCTGGACTTTCACCCGGTCGTAGCCCGGTTTCCGCAAGGGACGGCAGACGAGCGATTCCTCGTTGCTGTAGTCGAACTCCAGGCCGCATGACCACCGCTGGCTGCCGGTGGTGCCATGCGCCTCCACGTCGACCCGGATGTTCTGTGTTCCTTCGGTCTTGCCATTCCTGCTTTTCCGCACGTTCCGCACGTGCAGGTCGCGCCAGAGCATGCTGGCCGCGGGGACCGGGATGGACAGGAGGTCCTGGCGGTTGATGGCGACTCCCGGGCGTTTCTTGGGGGAGGCCTTACCTTCGCGCTTGGCAAGCCACGCCCGCAACCCGACATGCCAGACAGCCAGGGCCTGAAGCGCCGTCGTCTTGCCGGAGTTGTTCGGCCCGATGAGCACAACGGCCCTGTCTCCCAGATCGATGGCCGCTTCCTCAAAGCGCTTAAAGTTCCGAACCACCAGACGAGTCAACATCGCCGCAGTCTCCTCACGCAGCAGTCTCTTTCGCGCATATGGAGCCGTCAAGTGTCCTTGCGGCTGCCTGTAACGCTCCCCGGCCCGACGGGCGGTTTCATGCGGTTGGTGTTGATCAGCGTGAGGGGTGCCACGAGGCCTACCTGGGGGCAAACCCGCTGAGGAGTCGGCTGATTTCCGCCAGGACCTCCGGGGCGGGCAGGGGGAGGCGCAGGTACGTCTGGCCGGTGCGCTCGTCGGCGGCGAGCAGTCCGCCCGGGCCGGCGCCGCCCGCCGGGCCGGCGCCTGCGGTCGGGGCGTCGTCCGTGGCCGGGCCGGCGGCGGCCCCCGAAGCCGCGCGGGGCGAGCCGGCTTTCAGCGCATCGCTGAGCTGGTTGAGAAACGCCGCGCCCGCGGCGAGCAGGCCCGACAGCGTTTCCGGCCCGACGGGGCGAGCCGCGGGCGCCGCGCCCGCGCGAGGCCCTCCGTCCCTTGCCGCCCGCTCGGCTTGGCGTTTGGCTGGGGCTTGGGGCGCGGCCTCGGCCTGGGTGCCCGTCGGGGCGGGGGGCGCTTCGGCGGCGCGGCCGCCGCCGGCGTCGCCCGGCGGCGCGGCGGGGATGTTCGACGTGACCTTGTCCACCGACTCCATGAATCGCTTGAGTCTGGTGCCGCCGAGGAACACCTCCCCCGGTCCGCCGTCCAGCACGCCGGCGAACATCGACTTCTTGAACTCCAGCAGGCCGAGCATCCCCTCCTCGATCGTTCCCCGGGCCACCAGGTGCACCACCCGCACCGGGCGGTGCTGCCCGATGCGGTGCACCCGCCCGACCCGCTGCTCCAGGACGGCCGGGTTCCACGGCTGGTCGACGTTCACGACCACGCTGGCCTTCTGGAGGTTCAGCCCGACGCCGCCGGCGTCGGTGGACAGGAACAGCCGGCAGCCGGCATCGTCCAGGAAGCGGTCGATGTGCTGCTTCCGTTCGCGCCCGGTCAGCCCGCCGTGGAACAGCACGTGTCCCCAGCGCCGGCGCGACAACCTGGCGGCGAGCAGCTCGTGCATGCGCAGCCACTGGCTGAAGATCACCACCTTCACGTCTTGCTGTTCCATCGCGTCGGTCAGGACGTTCACGAGTTCGTCGGCCTTGTGCCCGAAGTCGGTTTTCTTGTCCAGCAGGTACGTGCTGTCGCAACTCATTCGCATGTTCTGCAGGGCGCAGGTGAGTCGGAGCTGGTCGACTTCCGACAGGAAGCCGTACCTGCGCCACTTCGCCACGATGCGGGCGACGATCTCGCGGTTCTCCTCGTGGTGCTGCATCTGCTCGCCGGTCATCGGCACGAACAGGTGCTTGTCCATCCGCTGCGGCAGGTCCTGAAGCACCTGCTGCTTGGTGCGGCGAAGCAGGATCGGACGCAGCGTTTCGCCGATCCCGCCGAGGTCGCGGTAGCCGACGACCTTACCGTACTCGTCGAGGTGCTGGTGGGAGGCCAGGAAGCGGAACAGCGGGCCCAGGCGGTGGCGGTCGATGAACTCCACGATGGAGTGCAGCTCCTCCAGGCGGTTTTCCAGCGGCGTGCCCGTGAGCACGAACGCGAAGTCGCTGTCGAGCCGCTTGACGCTCCTGGCCGTGCGGGTCTTCCAGTTCTTGATGCGCTGGGCCTCGTCGAGGATGACGAGGTCCGGCCGCCAGCGGCGGACCATTTCCAGGTCGCGATGGATGACGTCGTAGTTGACGATCTTGTAGAACGCCTCGGCGGCGTAGGCGGCGGTTCGGGCGGGCAGCAGGCCCTCGACGACGAGGGCACTGCGCGGGGCGAACTTCTCGATCTCGCGCTGCCACTGGCGCTTCAGCGACGTGGGGCAGACGATCAGCACCCGCTCCACGCCGGCGGCCCGCGTGAGGGCCTCCGCGGCGGCGATCGCCTGCACCGTCTTGCCCAGGCCCATGTCGTCGGCGATGAGGCACCGCCCCGCCCGCGCCGCAAACAGCACGCCCTGCCGCTGGTAGGGGTACAGCCGCGCGCGCACCAGCTCGTCGAGCGCGGGGCTGTCGGCGCCCCGGGGGAAGACCTTGTCCATCCGCCGGGCCAGGTCGTCGCGGCTGCGGACCTCCGCCACGAAGGCCAGCGCGTCGTCGTAGCAGCGAAGCTCGTGCCCGTCGCGGGCGGCCTGCGCGTCCTTGAGGAACGTGTGGAACCGGCCGTACGCTTCGGGAAGCAGCAGGCCGTCGGGCCCGAAGTGCCGGCCCGCCAGGGACTCCAGGGCGGGCGGACAGCCCGCTCCCGCGCGGAACGCGACTTCCCGCTTCGCGCCGCAGCGAAGGTAGACTTCCGAATACGGCGGGTGGAACTTGCGGGCGAGGGCTTGTCGGCCGCCGCGCTTTCGCCGCAGCCTGCCCAGCACGAACTCGATGTGCTTGCAGGTGCCCAGCGTGTTGGTGGCGAAGTCGGGGCAGGAGCAGTAGTTCTCGCCGAGTTCCTGGCCGCGGATGGCCACGCGGTACGTCCGCCCGGTCTGCGGGTTGGTCACGCCGAACTCGCTGAAGACCGGCTCTGTGCCGATGTTCTTCACGCGGAAGTTCTGCTGCTGCGCGAACTGCCGTCGCAGGGCGACCTGCCAGTTCTCCAGGTCCATCTCGGGAGGTTTGCGGTGCCGGGGAATCCGTCTCATGCTTCTCGGCAACTGGCCTTTCATGTTCGTCGAGTCCTTCCGCCGCCCCCGCGTGTGGGCCAGTATATCCGACTCGCGCGGCGCCGCCTACCGCGCGGGCGCGGCGGCGGCGGGGCGGCGGAATCGCTGGACGAATCTCGCGCGTTTGGCGGCGGCGGCGGGAAATGGTACATGGTAGTATGCCCGGCCCGCCTGCCGCCGCGGACGGCGGACGGCGGGCGCGAGACGACGCGGCAGGAACGCATGAAGGTTCGAGGCGGATACGACGTGCCGCTGGCCGGCCGGCCGGCGGCGGAAGTCCTGGCGCTGCCGGAGCCGGCGGCGCTGGAGCTTCCGCTGCGCGCCCGGCGGCTGCACTTCGCCGACGTTCGCGTGGCCGACGGGGCGCGCGTCGGGGCGGGCGACGTGCTGGCGGTGGACGCCGAACACTTCGGCGCGCCGCTGCTGGCGCCGCGCGGCGGGACGGTGCGCCTGGGCGGCGAGTCGATCGCGCTGAGCGACCTGACGGTGGAGGACGAGCGGCCGTGGCGGCCGGGGCCCGACGATGCCGCGGGCGCCTCGTCGCCTGCGGCGGCGCGGTGCCGCAAGCTGGTGGCGCTGGGGGCGTGGCAGTTTTTCGAGGATGCCTATACGGGCGAGCTGCCCGACCCGGCCGCGGCGCCGCGGGCGGTGATCGTCTCGACGACGTGCCTGGAGCCGTTCGGCGCGCGGGGCGACGCGCAGCTCGCGCGGCGCGTGGCGGCGCTGGCGCGCGGGCTGGAGCACCTCCAGTCGCTGCTGGAGTATCAGCCGATGTATCTCGTCGTGCCGGCGGTGCGGGCGGCGCTGGCCGAGGAGATCCACGACATCGTTCGCGGCAGGGCGCAGGTGGAGGTGGTGACGATTCCCGCGCGCTACCCGCACGACAATTTCGCGCTTGTGGCGCGGCGGGCGGGGCTGAAGCGCGGCGGCGGTCCGGTGTGGGCGCTGCGCACCGAAGGCGTGCTGGCCGTCGACCACGCGCTGACGGCCGACCGGCCGTGCACCGTGCGCATCGTCGCCGTGGGGGGGCCTGGTGTCGCGCGGCCCGCGCACGTGAAGGCGATGGCGGGCTACCCGCTGCGCGCAATCCTGCGATTTTGCGGGGCTTGCGACGCGGTGCGCGTGCTGGCCGGCGGGGCGATGACGGGCCTCGAAATCGCGCCTGATGCGCACCTTCACGCGGAGTGCACGGCCGTGACGGTCCTGCCCGACCGGCCGCGGCGGGAGATGCTGGGCTTCGCGCGGGCGGGGGCCGACCGCCAGTCGTACGACCGGACGTTTCTCAGCCGGCTGCGTCGGCCGTTCGCCGAGGCGCTGACGACGGAGCTTCGCGGGGAGCGTCGCGCGTGCATCGCCTGCGGGCTGTGCGAGGATGTGTGCCCCGCGGGCATCTGGCCGCACCTGATCCACAAGCTGCTGAGCGGCGGTTCGCCGGAGGGCGCGGAGCGTGCGCGTGTGGACTTGTGCGTGCGCTGCGGGCTGTGCAGCTACGTGTGCCCCTCGAAGATCGAGCTGATGGGGCAGTTCATCGAGGCGCAGCGGGCCGTCGAGGCCGAGCGCGCCGCGGAGCGCGAGCACCGCGCGGGCGCGGCGGCGCAGGCGGCCGCGGCGCGGCAGGAGGTCCGCCCGTGAGCGCGCTGGACAAGCTGCGCGAGCGGATGGACCGGCTGGGCGAGCGGCTGAAGCGCGGGCGCCTGCGCCCGCTGTCGCCGGCGTACGACGCGACGCTGGCGTTTCTGTTCACGGTGCCGCAGCGGACGGCCGCGGCGCCGCACGTCCGCGGGCCGCTCAGCGTGAAGCGCTACATGTCGGTGGCCATCGTCGCGGCGCTGCCGTGCCTGGCGGCGGGGGTGTACTTCTTCGGCTGGCGCGTGCTGGCGATGACGGTGGTGACGTACGCGGCGGGGCTGTCGGTGGAGTGGCTGTTCGCCATGTTCCGCAGGGAGGAGATCAACGAGGGCTTCTTCGTCACGGGCATCCTGTATCCGCTGATCCTGCCGCCGACGCTGCCGCTGTGGATGGTGGCCGTCGGCATCATCTTCGGCGTGGTGATCGGCAAGGAGCTGTTCGGCGGCACGGGGCGCAACCCGTTCAACCCGGCGTTGGTGGGGCGATGCTTCCTGCTGATCGCGTATCCGACGGCCGCCAGCGCGGCGTGGCTGGCGCCGCCGGCGGGCTGGCTGGGCCGGCTGGGGAGCTGGTCGGCCGACGCGATCACGACCGCCACGCCGCTGGTCAGCGCCAAGTCGGGCACGTACGCTTCGCTGTTCAGCCTGCTGGCCGGCGACGTGTCGGGCAGCGCGGGCGAGACGTGCCGCGTGCTGATCATCCTGGGCGGCCTGCTGCTGCTGGTCACGGGCGTGGGGAGCTGGCGGACGGTGCTGAGCAGCCTCGGCTCGTTCGCGGTGTTGCTGTTCGTGCTGGCGGCGGCGGCGCCGGCGAAGTTCGCCCACGCCGGCAGCGGCGCCGCCGAGACGGTGCTGTGGCACCTGCTGGCGGGGGGGCTGCTGTTCGGCGTGCTGTTCATGGCGACCGACCCGGTGACCAGCCCGTTCAGCAAGGCGGGCAAGTGGGGCTACGGAATCATCATCGGCGTCTCGACGGTGCTGATCCGCCACCTGACCGGCTACGTGGAGGGCGTGATGTTCGCCATCCTGCTGGGCAACATCGCCGCGCCGATCCTCGACGAGCTGGCCACGCGGGCACACCTGCGGAGAATCCGCGATGAAGGATAGTCCGCGAACGCTGGCCTTCGCGGCCGTGCTGGCGCTGTGCTGCGCCGGCCTGCTGACGGCGGCGAATCACTTTCTGCGTCCCTACCAGCTCGCCAACGAGCAGGCCCACCACTGGCGGAACGTGCTGGACGTTCTGGGCGTGCCGTACGACGCGGCGGCGGGCTCGGAGGCGCTGGTGGCCGCGGCGCAGCGGCAGGTGCGGCAGCGCGACGTGGCGGGGATGAAGGTGTACGCCTACGCGCCGCCGGGCGGGCGCGGGGTGCTGCGCGCGGTGGAATTCGCCGGGCCGGGGCTGTGGGGGCCGGTGGAGGGGCTGCTGTGCTTCGAGGGCGATCTGCGGACGATCCGCGCGGTGCGGTTCTACAAGCACGAGGAGACGCCGGGGCTGGGCGCGAAGATCGAGACGCCGCAGTTCACCGACCAGTTCCGCGGCAAGGCGCCCGGCGAAGGAGGCATCCGCTTCGTCCGCAGCGGCGCCGCCGGCGACAGCGAGGTGGACGCCATCACCGGCGCCACGCTCACCTGCGACAAGGTGGCGGCCATGCTCAACGACGCCCTCGCCCGCGTGGCCGAGCACCGCGCGGAAATCCTCAAGGAGACCGCCGATGTCCGTTGAGGCGCCGGTGGCGTGCGGGGTCTGTGCGGCCGGGCCGTGCGGCGGCAGGGGCATCGCCACGCTCAAAGACGGCGTGTGGGCCAACAACCCCGTCAACGTTCAGGTGCTGGGGATCTGCTCGGCGCTGGCGGTGACGACGACGCTGGCCAACTCGCTGGTGATGGGCGCGGCGCTGGTGTTCGTGACGGCGGGCAGCGGGCTGCTGATCTCGCTGCTGCGGCACCGGATTCCGCGGCGGGTGCGGATGATCGCCGAGGTGGCGATCATCGCGACGTTCGTGATCCTGTTCGACCAGTTCCTGCGGGCGTACTACTACCCCATGAGCCGCCAGCTCGGCCCCTACGTGGGGCTGATCATCACCAACTGCATCGTCATGGGCCGCGCCGAGGCGTTCGCCCTGTCCAACCGCCCGCTTCTCAGCGTGGTCGACGGCGCCGCCAACGGGCTGGGCTACGCGGCCGTGCTCGCCGCCATCGGCCTCGTCCGCGAGCTGCTGGGCTCCGGGACGCTGCTGGACGTGCCGGTGCTGAAGTCGGCCGGCTATCCGCCCAACCTGCTGCTGGTACTGGCGCCGGGGGCGTTCATCGTGCTGGGCTTCCTCATCGCGGGCTTCAACGCGCTGGGAGGAGCACCGAAGAAGGAGCCGCGGAAGTGAGCGCCGGCGTGGTTGGAGATTATCCCGACGTTTCGGTCGCGATGGATCGCAGCCTCAACATCGGGCATTCCGCACGGAGTGTCGCGGGGCGCCGTGCTGCCGGTTCTGGTTCCAAGGAGTCAGCGCGATGGACGTGAGCGAGATATCCCCGTGGATCATCCTGCTGGCGGCGATCTTCACCAGCAACATCCTGCTGGCCAACTTCCTGGGCATGTGCTCGTTCCTGGCCTGCTCGCGGCAGTTGGCCACCGCGGTGGGGCTGGGCGCGGCCGTGGTGTTCGTGATGACCTGCACGACGGCGATCAACTGGGGCATCTACTTCGGCCTGCTGGTGCCGTGGAAGCTGGACTTCCTGAGCTTCATCGTCTTCATCGCGGTGATTGCGGCGTTCGTGCAGTTCGTGGAGATGTTCGTGGAGCGGTTCAGCCAGAGGCTCTACCACGCGCTGGGCATCTTCCTGCCGCTGATCACGGTCAACTGCGCGATCCTGGGCGCCGCGCTGTTCATGGTCATCCGCAAGTACGTCTTCTGGCAGTCGGTGGCGTTCGGCTTCGGCGCCGGCGTCGGCTGGGCGCTGGCTATCATCCTCATGGCCGGCCTCCAGCAGAAGCTCCGCTACGCCAAGGTGCCCCGCCCGTTCCAGGGCGTGGCCATCATCATGATCGTCACCGGCGTGATGGCCATGGCGTTCCTGGGATTCGCTGGAATGGTGAGGATCCAATAACCCTGGGGGCGCGGCCCCCAGGGCATAGGACCTATACGACCTATAGGACCTATGCTCGGAAAGCCGAGATGATCTTCGTTTCCGCCATAGCGTTTTTCGTCGTCCTGCTGGTCGGCCTGGCGGGGCTGCTGATCGCGGCCGAACGCTGGCTGGTCAACTACGGCGTCTGCAAGATCGACATCAACGCCGGCGAGCGCTCGCTGGAGGTCGACGGCGGGCAGACGCTGCTCAGCGCGTTGAACGGCGCGGAGATATGGATTCCCTCGGCCTGCGGCGGCAAGGGCTCCTGCGGCTACTGCAAGGTGACGGTGCTGGGCGGGGCCGGCGAGGTGCTGCCCACCGAGCTGCCGTATCTGACCCGCCGCGAGATCCGCACGGGCGTGCGACTGGCCTGCCAGGTCAAGGTCCGCCAGGACCTCACGCTGCGGATTCCCGAAGAGCTGCTCAACGTCAAGCTGTTCCGCGCGGCGGTGGCCTCCACGCGCAGCGTCACCTACGACATCAAGGAAATCCTGCTGCGGCTGATCGACCCGGCGGAGATTAGCCACCGGCCGGGGCAGTACGTGCAAATCCTCGCCCCCTCGCCGGACGGGGCGGTCAGCCGGGCGTATTCCATCAGCTCGCCGGTGCATCGGCCGGAGGTGGTGGAGCTGATCGTGCGGCTGGTGCCGGGCGGCATCGCCTCGACGTACCTGCACAACCTGCGCGAGGGCCAGGAGGTGAGCTTCACCGGCCCGTACGGGGAGTTCGTGCTGAGCGAGGAGGCCGACACGGAGGTCATCTGCGTGGGCGGCGGCTGCGGCATGGCCCCGATGAAGAACATCATCCATACGCTCTACCAGCGCTGGCCGGGGCGGAGCTGCTGGCTGTTCTTCGGCTGCCGGACCACGCGGGACATTTTCTACCTGGAGGAGTTCCGCGCCCTGGCCGCCGAACATCCGAGCTTCCACGTGGTGTACGCGCTGAGCGACCCGCTGGGGCCGGGCGAGAGATGGGACGGCCAGACGGGCTTCATTCACCTGTCGGTGGACAAGCACCTGGAGCCGGCTGTGAAGCGTCAGGCGTTTCTGTGCGGCCCGCCGCCGATGATCGATGCGGTGACGCGCGTGCTGAAGGACAAGGGCCTTCGCGACGCGGACATCTTCTACGACAAGTTCTGACGGCCCGCACACGCCCCGGCGCCCCGCCGGCCGCGCCCGCGCCTGTTCCAGCGGCAAGGTGATTCGCGGCGGCGACGCACTCCCGCGGCGCCGCTTGTATCATGCGGCCCGCTTCAGCGGGCCTGGCCCGCGGGCGGGGCTGCAAGCCCCGCAGCCGCGGATTAGACCCGGCGTTTACGCCGGGAGCGGGCGCGGGAACCCCATCCCCCTGGCCTCCCTTCTCTCCCCCAGTCTCCCAGCCCGTCGGGCTGGGAGACTGGGGGAGAGAAGGGAGGCCAGGGGCTGCGGGCGCTGCCAGGGCTGAAGCCCTGGCCTAATCCCGGCCTCGGGCCGCCGCAGGCGGCCCGGCCGGGACCAGGCCCGCTGAAGCGGGCCAAGCGGGATACGGACCCGCGTTACACCAGAAGCCGCCCTGCCGAGCCTGCCGGTTGTCTGGCCGGTCTGGCTGCCAGCCCACCTGCATCTTCCGCGGCCGGGAGGAGAATGCGAAGTGGTTGAATGAGTGAAGGGAAGGTGTGCCATGAGAACAGCTCGTCGGGTGGCGGTCGCGGCGGCGTTGTCGGCGGGGGCGTGGGCGGCCTGCGCGGCCGGGGCGGCGGGAGCCGCGGGGGCGGCGAGCCGCCCGGCCCTCTTCGAGCTGGCGCCGGTGGTCGGCACCGAGGCCGAGCAGTTCATCCGCGACGGCAAGGCGCCGGCGCGCTTCGCCGATTACCGCCCGCGGCTTTCCCTCCGCAGCGGCGACTGGAAGACCGCAAACGGCGGGCTGTTCGGCGAAACGAAGCTTGGCCGGCGGTTCGACATCCTCGACGGCGACCGCCTCGTGGCGTTCTTCGAGTCGAGCTGGGCCAAGGGCGTCGGGCGCGGGCAGATCCACGTCGTGGAGATGAACCCGCTGAAACCCTGGAACCCCGGGGGCTTCCGCGGCACGTTCGCCGGTCTGCCCGATGGGGCCGCCGCCCGCTGGTGCCGCATCACGCTGACGCCATGGTACGGCGAGACCACCCGGGCGAAGCAGGACTACGATATCGCCACCGACGGCCGGTGCGTCACCATCGTCAACCGCCTCGCGCACGTCGAGCCGGAAGCGAAGAGCCTCAGCGTGGCCGTGCTGCGCGTCGATCCGACCTGCGGCTACGTGCTGGACTTCTACTGGCAATTCGAGGCCCCCCGGCCGGACTTCGATTCCATCCGCGACGAGAAGCGCCGCAACAAGATGAAGTTCCGCTTCGAGAAATCGGGCATCAGCTACGAGTTCTGCAACGTGATGCCCAACTTCCTGGGCTTCCACCTCACCAAGCCGCGCATGGACTGGCGCTACGAGTGGCTGTTCTGGTCGCAGGTGGGGCGCGAGGGCCTCACGGCCGCCTACGACGACTTCCCGCTGAGCAACCAGTTCAAGTTCGTCTGCCCGATCCGCTCCGGCGGGCTGGTGGGCTTCGCCGCCGACAACGACCGCTGGAGCCAGGTGCTGTCGCGCCGGGCCGGGCCGGGCGTCGCCATGGACAACGACACGTGCAATGTCCTGCTCGACCAGCACAACAAGCTGGCGATCCAGCGGCCGGACGCCGACGGGCTGTACCACGCGAAGGTGTGGGGGCGCTACATGAACCTGCCGCCGGAGGCCACCGACGTGCTGCTGCGGACGGTGGAGCAGAACGTGGCGGGGCCGCTTCTCCGCGTGCCCGTCGGCGCCGCGATGGACTTCGAGAAGCCGCAGGCCGCCGGAATCGTCGGCCCGGCGTGGCGCGGCCTGGAGACGGCCGACACCGCCGCACGGTCGGGGAAGCGCTCGCTGCACATCCCGTACGACAAGCGTGCGGCCGCGCGGCCGCGGACGATCTTCGTCCAGCCGGCCCCGCCCCTGGAGGCGGGCCGCCGCTACCGGCTGGAGGCGTGGGTGAAGGGCCGCGGCGAGGGATCGCAGGTTCGCCTGCTGCTCAGGCCGTCGCACTGGACGCCGCGCGACTGGCAGGGCCCGCCGCTGGCGCCGGCCGCCACGGAGCCGCTGCCCGCAGCCGGCGACTGGCGGCGCGTCGCGCTGGACATCGCCATGCCGGAATCGCACGGGCGGTCGCCGTGGCTGTACATGGAAGTCACGGTGCCGCAGGCGGATGGGGCGATCTGGATCGACGACGTGTCGCTGTCGCCGCTGCCGGCGGGCGGCGCCAAACCCTGATATATCGGACGCGGCGTTGACAAATCGCCCTTTGGGGGTCACCAAGGCGTTTCCTGGCGCCGGCGCACAGGAAACGCAGATTTGCGGGGCGATCTCCGGCAGGGGGTGTCTGGACCCGTCCGAGGGTCCGTCCGTGCCTCTGGCGCCGGCCGGCTGTGCGCCGGCGCCGGCAGACGGAGCGCCGGCGCATCGTGCCGGAGGCGCCCGACCCTTGCTCGGCGCGGCGGGCGGCCTATAATCGACCGTATGAACGACAGGCCCGACGAACTGTTCGACATGGACACGTGGCGCGTCTTTCGGATCATGAGCGAGTTCGTGGAGGGCTTCGAGACGATGAGCCGCATCGGGCCGGCGGTGAGCATCTTCGGCTCGGCCCGCACGCCGCGCAGCCACGGCGACTACCGCAAGGCCCGGCGCCTGGCGTGCCTGCTGGCCGAGCGCGGCTACGCCATCATCACCGGCGGCGGGCAGGGGATCATGGAGGCCGCCAACCGCGGCGCACACGACGGGCGCGGCACCAGCGTGGGGCTGAACATCACCCTGCCGCACGAGCAGCAGGCCAACCCGTGGGCCAACGTCCGCATGGACTTCCGCTACTTCTTCGCGCGGCTGATGATGTTCGTCAAGTACGCCCGGGCGTTCGTGTGCTTCCCCGGCGGGTTCGGCACGCTGCACGAGTTCTTCAACTCCATGACGCTGATCCAGACGGGCAAGGCCCGCCCGTTTCCCGTCGTGCTCATCGGGCGGCGGTACTGGCGGGGCCTGACCGGCTGGATGGACCGCCAGATGCTCCGCGGCGGCTTCGCCAAGATCGACCCGCCGGACCTGGGGCTGTTCTGCGTGACCGACAGCCTGAAGGAGGTCCTGGCGACCATCGAGAAGGCGAACGGCCTGCCCGCGCCCGAGGGGCCGTCCGCCCCGCTGCCCCCGCATCTGCGCCGCACGGCCGAGGGAACGCTCGTCGGCGAGCCGGCGCTGGTCCGCCGCCGCAGGCCGCGAAGCGGCGATTGACCGGCGCCGCCGGCAACAAGAACGGGCCGCCCCGCCACGGGCGGCCCGCATGGTGTACGTTCCTGCCTCAAGCCCGCTCAGTGCCGACGGCGACGCCGGGCCACGATCCCCACCGCCCCAGCGGCAAGCAGCGCCATCGCGCCCGGCTCCGGGGCCGAGGTCGAGCCGCGGATCACGTCGTCGGGGTACTCGCCGTTGTCATCCAGTCGGGCGTAGAACTTCACCTCGATCCCGATGCCGGCGACCTCGCTGGCGGGGAGCTTGAACTCCAGGTCGCCGCCCGCGAAGCTGCACTGCCAACTGGCGATCTCGCTGGCAGGGATCGGGTAGGATCCGCGGTAAAGATGCTGCCCGGATTCGTCGCCCTCGAGTACGAACTTCTTCCACGTTGCGCTGGTCTCGTTCGCGGCGATCCAGAAGTGGAACGAGGTCGGCAGGTCCTCCGGCGCGTCCGTGCCGTTCATGTCGATCTTGTCGAGGGTGTGCAGGCCCACGTAAAGCCATGATGCGTCGAGGAACAGGTGGGCCGACTGGATGTTCCAGCCGGGGCCCTCGAAGTACTGGAGCTGGCCGTTGGGCATGATGTCGCCGTCGGCGTCGTTGATCGGCGCGCCGTACCCCTCGGCCAGGTTGATTGTGCCATCCAGGATGGGCGCTCCAATGGCCACGGAAGTCGCGCAGAAGATACCCACGACGCCGATCAGAAGTTTGCGCGAGCCGAGCATGAGCTTTCTCCTCTCTTACGTTCCACATGCCTTGCCTTGAGCCGTGAGCGCCGAGCCACAACGGCCGCAGACGCCCCGCCCGTCCGCAGAAGGGGAGGCCTCCAAGGCGAACGGAAGCGTCTATACATACGGCAATATGGACCAGCGCGGCGGGATTTGTCAAGAGAAATCTTTCATTCGCGAACGGGATTTCGCTCCGCCCGACCGGGGCGGCGGAGGCAGTCGCCCGACGCGCAGGAACTTCCACCTTGGACCGGGATTCCATGCATTGAGGAGACCGCGCCGGTGGCACCGCAAACTCCGCACAAGGTCCGACCCGCAAAAGGCCGCGAAGCGGCCCTGATCGCCGCGCTTCTTGCCGCCGCCGTGCTGCCCGCAGGCGCCGCCGGGCCGGCAAACGCGCCCGCCGAGCCCAACGCCCCCGCCCGCCCGAAGGAGGGGCGCGAGATCCTGCCGGACTTCTCGCGAGGGCTGCTGGGCATCCTCGGCCCGTTCTACTGGGCCAGGGCGCTGGACCTCGGCGAGGACGCCCGCTTCAGCGACTCGCAGGGCCGGCCCGACGAGCAGGGCAGCTTCCTGTGGTGCCACCAGTTCTCCAACCTCTCCACACACCCGGCCCTGCGCGGCCTCAACCACGGGCGGAACAACTTCACCAGCCGCGACCCCAACGTCGCCTTCCGCCTCCAGCCGTACCACTACCTGCTCAACACCACCCAGCCGCACAACTCCAAGGTCATCGTCGGCTACATGTCCACCGGCTGGAAGTTCACCAACGGCGACAACTGCGACCTGCCGCACCTGGCCGGCGCCGACCGCGTGTGCGTGTTCTTCCCCGTGCGGATCGTGACGGGCCGGCAGGAGCGACTCGACCAGACGCGATACGTCCTGAACACCAACTACGCCAACCAGGCCGTCTGCGTGGTCGAGTTCGCCAGGGGCGAGATGATCCGTTACGACTGGTTCCGCGGCGGGCCGGGCAGGCTCGACCGCCACATCCTGATGGACCTGGCCCCCTACTTCCAGGACGCCAACGCGCTGCAGCCCGGCGTGACCAGGCCGCTGATCCAGTTCGACATCCACGGCCGCGGGCGCTGGACGCTGCGGATCGAGCGCGACGGGCGCGACGGCCTGGCCGGCGGCGACAGAAACGGCGACTGGGACCTGACGTTCACCGAGAAGTCGCGCGGCGCCAAGCCGTACACCGTCGA
>Ga0172362_10002634_pt1 | contig 15533 bp, 10 predicted proteins | sample LakKivs1_kivu2a2_FD_114534 | JGI IMG/M metagenome (GOLD analysis project Ga0172362, IMG submission 114534) | Sediment microbial communities from Lake Kivu, Rwanda - Sediment s1_kivu2a2 | ecosystem: Environmental > Aquatic > Freshwater > Lake > Sediment | place: Rwanda: Western Province, Lake...
CGCCCGGTATTAAGAGCCCCTAAAAAAATGAAATTCATTCACCACAGAGTCACGGAGGACACAGAGAGTTTCTAATGTTTTTCCTTGTTTCATTATCCTCTGTGTTCTCTGTGTCTCTGTGGTGAATCCCATATTTTTAGAGATTCTAAATTCCTATACGGGATTTCTTCACAAAGTCCAGACTCTTGGGAACACCCGTGCTGGCGGGCTCAAGTCCCTCATACTCTATGGAAATCATGCCTGCGAACTTTTGCTTCTTCAAAAGTCTTAAACTCGCCCCCACATTGGCAACCCCTTCCCCCAGCACACAACCCACATATTTCTTGCCCGCAAGCGAGGTGAAAAAACGCATCTCATCCGCTGGCGCAGGGGCAAAGTCCTTACAGTGGACATGTTTCACATACTCAAGCACCTTTTTCACAGATTCGCTTGGCGTCTCATCCACAAGTAGGAAATTCCCCAAGTCAACAGCGGCGCCGAATCTTGATGAACCGACCTTTTTAATAATCTCCAGCACCTGCTTCGCCGACCCGCTCAAGGTTCCGTGATTCTCCATCGCCATGACAATATTCTTCTCCTCTACAAGCGGGATGCAGGCGCGGAATCCCTCCACAATCCAGGGAAGGGCTTGTTCATAAGAAATGCCATCCTTGGGAGAGCCACCAAAGACGCGCAACACCGGTGCACCCAGCTTCGACGCCGTCTGGATGCCCTTCTTCACATATCCCACTTGCTGTTTGCGGACGTGTTCATCCTTCTGGGCAAAATCATTCCCGATGGAATAGCATCCGATTCGGACACCACATTCCTCAGCAAGTTTTTTCACGGCAAAAATCTCCTCATCATTTTCCCTCAGAAAACAATCGAGGAGTTCCACGGCGGCATAGCCCTCCTTTGCGGCATAACGGATAAAATCCGCCACTGAGAGCGTCCTTGCAAAGGCATCCTTTTCAAAACTCCACATGCTCAGACCGATAAACATATTTTTCACCTTTTTTTATTTTAATGATTCATAATAAGACAGCATGAGTAATAATGCCCAAACTCAATTGCAAGGATTATCTTTCTAAAAATAATTCCAGAACAATGCGGATGGCTCAAATTATCAGATTCTTAAAAGCAAATACCGTCAGGGCATTTTCGGAATATCAGGGGAATAATTTGGGGCAATTTGCCATGTTATGCCGTTTTTTAGTATAAAATCAGAACATTGGCTTTCACATGGGGAATGACCGATACGGTGCGCCCCAAACAAAACTCTGACGTGTTGTTATTGGGGTCGATTGCTAATGCCGTTATATAATCCCCCGGATTGGCGTAAAACTTCGTGAAAATAAAACAAAATGTACAGCGCCCATCCGCGTCCGTCTTTACTTGCTTGAAATCTATGTATTCCTTCCCTTCACCATAACCACAAGTGTCAATGGTTCTATTCCAGTAAAATTCAATGTCGAATTTTGTATCAGGAAGACTCTCCATGCCTCCCGAAACAATAAGCCCGAGGGGAGAACTTGTAACAAAATCAATCTTTGGGAAATTTTGAAGATGATTGGGACCATCATCCGGGTCAAGATGGTCATTATGCGTGACTCCATCAAATCCAAGGTCAATTCCCAAAGCGCCATTCTCGTAAATTGAATTAACGCTGATGAGATTTTCAATGGCTTCATCTTTTCCAGTAATTGTGACGCCGTTATTGGTGTTACAGGCAATAGTATTAAATATAATCTGGTTCTTGGAGGCATTATTAATAAATACACCATGCCCGCCATTGCTCAATTGTTCCCAGTCAGAGGTTACTCCAATAAAGTTATGGGCAATGGTATTCTTGGCTTTCTTCAGAGGGTAATTATCGTCGCCCATTATAAGAACACCCGAACCTTTATTCCCAGAAATCACGTTATAATGCCCCGGTACCCACCAGTTAGTCTCGCCAATTAAATTATCCGTGGCGTTATGAATCAGGATGCCATTTTCTCCATTCGGGAGGGAAAATTTCCCCTCAAAATTCAATCCAATTAGATTCTGTTCAACAGAATTCCCATGTGAATCATATCCCTCTAATGCAATTCCATTTTTCTTGTTTCCAGAAATAACATTCTGGTTGCGATACCATCCTCCCCCAATCAGGTTATTCATCCCCTCGACCAGAATCCCATTCTCTTCATTCGGGATAGCATTTTTGCCCGTTCTATCCGTGCCAATATAGTTGGAAGCAATAAAATTATTAAAAGTTATCAATTCATAGTCCTCCGAGAGCCGGATGCCATTTTTTTTGTTCCCGGATATGACATTTCTATTTTGTTCCTCTATGCCACCCACGACATTTCCCGATGCCCCCTGAGTCAGCAAAACTCCCTCCCCATTATTGGGAATAGCCATGATTCCATCATTGTTGACCCCAATGTAACTATGTTCCACTGTGTTGACCTGTGCACCCACTCCACGGATTTCTATCCCATTCCAGCCATTGCCGGATATTATGGATCTCCTCTTTGCTTCAGTGCTTGTAATGGTATTAGATGTCGACTCCTCGATATAAACGCCGTTTTTCTCATTGGAAAGGGCTGACGTCCCTGATGCGTCCGTTCCAATAAAATTCCCATCGAGAAGGTTCGTATGGGGAAATGACGTCGGTGCTTCTCCGGACGACCGGCAAATCTTAACACCATTTTCTTTATTACCGGATATCACGTTATCCCTCAATGTATTATGATTAGCACCGTTGTGAATATATATCCCATTCACCTGATTAGGCTGTGCCTTGATGCCTGAGGGGTCTGTCCCGATGTAGTTCCCTTCAATAAGGTTCTCTTTAGCGCCGGTATAAGAGATTTCTATGCCCGCCACACCATTCCAACATATGACATTTTGCTCTTCAGGACTGCCCCCGCCAACCTGGGTATTGGTTTTGGTTATAGTGATACCATCCCAATGATTTCCGCAATTATCGGTCCCGCCTGAATTGGTGCCGATACGGTTTCCGATTATTCTGATGGGACTTGCATCTGGTTCTCCTGATGCAAAAATCCCGCTTCCCTTGTTGAAGGCAATAATATTACCCGCCCCGTTAACAGTCCCTCCCACGGTAATATCACAACCCGTGACACAAATGCCTGCATAACGATTGGGAATGGCAACAGTTTCAGTTTCATCTATGCCCACAAAATTCCCCTGAATCTGAATTGAAAGCCCTGTCCCCTGCACCATCGATATACCATTTCCATCATTGCCTCCAATGACATTGTAAGCGTTAAGCGCCGTCCCTCCAATCAAAGTGTCCAGACCGGTATCAATTGTCATTCCACCTGATGTCTGCAACCCGATGGATTTTTTACCGGTAATGTCAGTCCCGATGTAATTGTTCTGAATAAGATTCCCGGAAGTAGAAAATCTGCTTATTGATATTCCTGCAAACGCATTGCCCGAAATGACGTTTCTTCCTCCCGAGTCTGGTGTCCCTATCTTATTTAAAAACCCCTGAAGATAGACGCCGTATCGGCTGTTCGAGGTTGGAGCATCACCGGACTGGTTGGTGCCTATCAGATTCCCAATAACAACGTTCCCATCGGCGCCAACGATTGCAATCCCCTGCCCTCCATAGCCATAATTTCCTGCAACCCAGTTTCCAGGCGGTTTACCTGGCGTAATTGTCAATCCGCCAATGGTATTATTGTCCGAATTGATATTTATGCCGGCGCCATTATTGAAAGTGATTTCATTGCCGGTAATAGTGTTATTACCGGTTGAGCCAATCAGAGCCAGCCCGAGTGAAGGACATTGTGTGATTTTTAAATTTGCAATCGTAGAATCACTCTTTATCACAATCCCCTCACTCCCATCAGGCAGTAGTGAACCGTTGATTTCAATTTTCTGTACATCCGCCGAAGGTCTTCCGAAGGCGGACTTCACTTCCGCCGAATCCCCTGCACCCAATGTCCCATCTATCACAACAGGATAATCACAAACGGGATACTGGGTGGAAGGTTTGAGAACGGTGTTTGCCGGCAGGGAAAAAGTGATGGAGTCTTGGTCGGATAGCTTATTGGCGTTTTCCAACGCGGAGCGAAATGTTTGAGGTGAGAAGATGTCATCGCTCAAATCGGCATCTGACGAATCTCCTGAGTCTGTGACGACAAATGCAGTCTGTATTGCCGTGAGAAACATACTGACCGGCGCAGAAGTCTCTCCTTTTAATATTATCAGGTCATCCATGGCATCAAGATTCCACCTGAGAGGGATTACACGGAGGGGATTGCTTTCAAAACCTATGGATTTCATATCAAATTCGGGAGTCTTTTTTAACTCACCCGTTGCATCCTTTACTTTTACCTCTTCCTCAGCGGAAATATTGGTGAGAATACTGAGACGATTATCCGGCGGTTCAAGAAAAAGGAGACTATCCTTTGGCGATGATGAAATCCTGACTCCCAGGAGTTTTGTACGGGAGAAGTTTTCACCTTTTAAAGTAAAACCAGCATTATGTTTCTTCATAAATTCCGGATAGCTGAAATGATATAACGACCCAAATCCACCCCTGGCATCTTTCCCTTTACCACGGTTTATAAACTGAACATCACCATTACAGGTCAGAACGGCGATTTCCTTCTGAGTGTCTCCGATAAAATCACCCGGAATCGCACATACGACATTTTCAGGAAAGTCAATGCGCTTTGTCTTTGCTGGTATTGAAGGAGATTGCCCGGATGGATAAAGACTCAGGCGGCGGTCTCTTCCAAAAACGATGACTACTTCATTGCCCGAGGCTATTGCGCAGTCATAATACGTATCAGCATCATATAACCCGAACCCCACCCATGAGCCAATTTTCTCCAACGGATAGATTTCCGGCTTTGCCCTGAGGGTATCCTCAGGGGATTCATAAATCAGTACTTCAGAATGCTGGTCATGTTCGACCACAACACCGAGGTCCAGAATTCCATCAGGACGATTAATCTCGCCGGTGGTCAATGCGACCAGATTCCCTGACAAGGTTATCTTTTTAGTTTCAAAAAACTGACCGGCTCCATCGCCCGCAAGAATTAGAATAGTATTTCCGCCTTTCTCCCCAACGAGGATATCTTTAAACCCATCATTATTAAAATCTCCGGACTCCAGAAAATCGGGCATGACAGACAAATTTGCAATGAGTGTCATTGGTAAAAATACAGGTAAATCTTTTGAAAATTGAAGTTCGTCAACTCTCTGGGGCAACTTTCTATAACAACTCTCGTTACCCCGAAAGAGAGCCAGATAAGCTTGTCCCTTCGATAAGAAACCAATAATTATGTCGGGAATGCCATCACTATTAACATCGGTGCATGTTATGTTTACGGGTTGATAATTATCCATATTCCCTGGCATTTCAATCGGGCATGGCTCATTATGAATTAAAGGAAAACTGAAGGAAGATAGTAATGGAATTGTATAAAAAATAAATAAACACAAACCCAAAAGTTTTAACTCACGGTGGCATCTCACATTCATTTCATATCTCCTTTAACCAAAATATTCAAAATTCCATTTTCTATCTTTATTGATATAATTTATATGCCCCTTGGATAAGGCAAGAAAATAATTAAAAAAAACTTAAGATTATATAAAGCCAGGCAGGAAATATACAAAAATATTATGAAATATAGGCGGGCGCAAGGGCGGGCTCAATCAAATCAAAAAAATTTTACATTGATTTGCAAAATTGCCAGCTTACTTCGATATTACTCTCGATCGAATTGCAAAACCATCCGCAAAAAATCAAGTCAGGGCTTCTATGGGCAACTGAAATGCCTTCAGCCCCTCAGCACGGTATTTGGTGCGAATCTCGCCAAGACTCTCAAGAAGGGGTGCGGCAACCTTGTCTTCCACCACGCAAAAAAGGACGTTATTTCCCTTAGGCCAAACGTTTGTCAGCATGTGCGCACCGCTCCCGCTTCCCTTCCCCAATACCTTTGTCCACTTCGTGTAATTCATGACGCCGTTTTTCTCAAGTAATTCAATAACCTCGTCATCCATCGCCTCATAATAAGCAATAATAATTGCCTTCATATCCCGTCCCTCTTTTAATCATGGGCTTTCTTCACATGCATCTCCAAAATGCTATAAACTGTGGGGACTAATACGAGCGTGACAAATGTGGAAACAAGAAGTCCACCAAGGACTGTCAGCCCGATGGGGTTCCAGACCTCAGACCCCTGTCCCTTGCCAAATGCCATGGGTATCAGACCAGCGATTGTGGTCAGGGAGGTCATGAGCACGGGACGTAAACGGGTTCGGCACGCCCTGGGGACTGCCTCAAAAAGCGGTAGCCCCCGCACTCGCAGGAGATTGGTATAATCCACAAGGACTATGGCATTGTTCACAACTATGCCCACAAGCATCAGGAGTCCTAAGAAAACAACAATGCTTATATGATGCCCACCGAGGAATATTGCCCAGATTGTACCCGTGAAGGCAAATGGCACGGAGAACATGACCACAAAGGGGTCAAGCAGGGACTCAAACTGCGATGCCATTATCATGTAAACAAGAAAAATACCCACAATGAGTGAGAGGGTCAGCCAGAAAAAGGATTCCCTCTGCTCCGTTGTCTGTCCCGACATGATGACCTCAACACCGGGTGGGATGTCCAGCTTTGCAATCTCTTTCTCAATATCTGCCACAACGTCGCCAAGGGAACGATTCTCAACACTACCCATAACATTCACAATCCGCCCCTGGTCTTTCCGCTCAATTGTGACCGGTCCGTATTCCACACCAACATTTGCCACATTATCAACACGCATCATCTTTCCCGAAGGGAGACGCAAAGACGATGCGAGCACGTCTTTGATGTCGCTCCGGTCTTTCTCGCGATAACGGACAAAGATGGTATATTCATCACCGTGAATCCGATACTTGCTTGCCTCAGTTCCATATATGGCGGCTCTCACCATGTCACCAATATCGGAAACGTTGAAACCGATGGCGGATGCCTTGTCCCGGTCCACCCTGACCCTGAGTTCAGGTCTACCCTTTTCGCGCGTGACATTTATATCAACTGTTCCCGGGGTGTTGATGGCTATCTGCTTGATTTTAGCGGCAATTTCATCAGTAACATCCATATCGTTTCCAATGACGTTCACAGTCAGTGGTCGCTCGCCTCCTAATAACATGCTCGCCATGGGGTCGCCGACCTCAATGCGGTACTTTTCAATTCCCAAAAGACCCTGAACTTTATTAATCCGCTGCCGTAAAGCGGCAGCGATTTCCTTGACATTTCGGGAACGGTCTACCCGCGGGACAAGTTTAACGCCAAACGATCCGATGTGAGACCCGCTCTCACCTGCCATGCCAGCTGAGCGACCGCCACCGCTCCCGCACCGCGTGAAGACGGCTATTCGCTCTTTCTCGGGCACCTCTTCCTTGATAATCTTATCCATCTCCTTCATTGCCTTCACCGTCTCCTCCAAACGCGTGCCAACCGGAAGATATATAGATCCCTGAACCATTGCCTGATCTTCATCCGGCATGAACTCAGTCCCAAGGATAGGAACAAGGAACAATGTCCCGCCAAAGATAAGAATGGCGGTAATAACAACCACCGCCCTGTGCCTGAGCGCCCATGCGACAAGATTGCCGTAAGCCATTTCAACCGCGCGGAATGCCTTTTCACTCGTGCGAAAGAATTTTCCGCTGCTCTCGACGCCGAAGGTTGCCTTCTTTAATAACGTCGACGATAACATTGGCGTCAATGTGAGCGCTGAAAAAAGTGAACCCATCATGACCACAATGGTGATAATAGCAAATTCAGTGAAAATGACTCCGGTGATTCCTTTTACAAAAAGGATGGGAAAGAAGATGCAGATATTGGTGATGGTGGAGGCAATAACAGGCATGGCAACCTCGGAGGCACCGTAAATCGCCCCTTCTGTGGGGCGCTCCCCTTCCTCCCTGTGCCGGGTGATGTTTTCAAGAATCACGATGGCATTATCCACAATCATCCCGACGGCAATTATCATCGCAAAAAGGGTCATCATATTGATGGTATAACCGAAAAAATACATCATAACGATAGCAAGGATGAGGGAGAAGGGAATCGTCAAGCAGATGATAATAGTGGTCCGCCATTGCCTGAGAAAGATGAGCACCGTCAGCATGGTGAATAGACCACCTAAAAGGAGGCTTGATGTGAGGTCTTTTATGGCGCGGATAATATCTTCCGAACCATCCATGACATTTATTATCTTTATATCCGGTGGCAGACGTTTCTGGATTTCTTCCATGCGTTTTTTGACAAGATTCGCCACCTGAACCGTGTTGGCATCTGATTGCTTCTGCACCATAACGATAGCGCCACGGTCGCCATTGATGGTAATAAAGCGGCTGAGTTCCTCAAAAGAGTCTTCCACGTTCCCCACATCAGAGAGTTTGACCGTTGCGCCGTCATGAGAGGCAATGACGATTTGCCGCATCGGGGCGACATCATTATACTCACCCGGAACCCGCACAAGGTAGTCTGTGAGACCTTTTTTCACATTCCCCGCCGGTGTATCTAAGTTTTCCCTCGCAATGGCATGCACCACGTCCTGCGGGGTGAGATTATAACTGGCGAGCCGCCCCCGGTCTAAGTCCACATTCACCTGACGGTTCAGGGGGACCATAACATTCGCAGAACCTACGCCGGGCAGACGCAACAATGGGTCCGCCACTTCATCCTGCAGTATCTTTTCAAGGTGATTGTAACTCTCACGGGCAGTTACACCGAAGACGAGTATCGGGAATCTGGATACATCCAGTTTCAACACCCGTGGTTCGTCAATTTCATCGGGCAATAATCTTTTGGTCAGACCAACGGCGTCGCGGACATCATTGGAACGCGTATCAAGGTCTGTACCCCACTCAAATGTCAGAGAGATGACGGACAATTCTTCTTTGGATGTGGATGTGATATGTTTGATGTCGGGAACTGTGCTGAGGTTGCGCTCAAGCGGCTCCGTTACTTTTTTTTCAACATCCTCCGGCGCCGCCCCGTCATAATTGGTAATAACACTTATAACCGGCAGGTCCATCTTCGGCATCCGGTCTATGGGAATCTGCCAGATGCAGACAATGCCTATCATTAAAACGGCAAAAAAGGTCATTAGTGTGGTGACCGGCTTCCGGACTGAATATTCTGACAGATTCATTGTTGTTCCTCCTCGGCTGTCTCAACCACGTCATTCTCTTTGAGCAGTCTTTGCCCGCTGACAACAACCACATCTCCGGGTTGCAGTCCATCAAGAACTTCATGATACTCACCCTCAGATATCCCAAGCACAAGGCGTCTTGAATGAACTTTACCATCAATCGCCGGGGCTTTGGCGGGGTCAGCGGGGTTATTCACAACATAAGCAAAAATATCCTCGCCCCTGCGAATTAAGGCGGCATCAGGAACGGCGGGCACGTCCTTGCGCCTCTCCAAAACAACATTTATCCGGGTGAACATTCCGGGGCGAAGCCTGTGTTCAGGATTGGGAACGCGAACCTCAATCTGCCCCGTCCGCGTGCTTGCATCAAGATTAACCCTGACTATGAAAACCGTTCCTGTAAACTCCTGGTCGGGAAGGGAGTCCGTCACAATTCGCACGGGCGTTTTTCCCTGTTCAATAAAGGGAAGGTAGCGTTCGCTGACGTCGGCAACCACTTTTACTGTATCTATTTGAGAAATCTTAACCAGTGGGGTTCCCAATCCGACCATATTCCCCTCATCGACAAATTTCTGGCTGATTGTGCCGGAAGTGGGAGCGGCAATCGTTGCCTCCTTCAGATTCACCGTAGCCTGAAAGAGAGCCGCCTGTGCCTGTTCTATCTGGCTCTTGGAAAGGGCTAAATCCGCAAGGGCTCGCTGGTAGGCGAATACTGCCTGGTCACGTTGCTGTTCCGATGTTGCACCCTTTTCATAAACACTCTCCCATCTCTTCTTTTCCCTTTCGCTGTCCTCAAGATTGACCTTTGCCCGCTCATAGGAGGCTCTTGCAACATCAATGGCGGCTCTGGCTTGTTGAACTGCCGCCTCTAAGGCACTGTGCTCAATGATGGCAATGACATCGCCCTTTTTCACCTCGTCACCTTCCTCAATAAGCCTGCCGTCGGGCAATCTCAGTCTCTCCAACCGCCCGGTCACTTTGGGAACAACGTCCACCTCGGCAAATGCTTTGACGTTGCCCGTGATTTCCTCGATTCTCTCAAGGGTTCTTTTCTGAATCCTGTGAACATAAACCTTCGGTGGTGGCGATGTATCCTTCTTTAGTGATGCCCTGGCTTTACGTATCTCCACAAGTCGCTTGGTGTAAAAAGCGCCATATACAACAAGACAGGCTATAAAAATCAATGCAAGGATTTTAATAAGTTTCCTCATTTTCGACACGCTCCTTTTGATAACCTTGCGCCTCTCTTGGAAAGAGACGCCAGGGCGCCGCGGGTGAAAAATTCCCACAGCGCTTCTTCCTCATCTTTATCACGAACGGGTGATTCCATCTGGGTCAGGTGCATCAGATAGTAATGACGAATCCCTTCCAATGAAAAGACGTGCACCATCGGGCTGACAGGTAGAAAAACTCCGGAATCTATCCCTTTCCTGAAAATCCCCTCCAGACTCTTTAAAATCCGATGATAAATTTTCAGGATGTCCGGTATAAAACCTGCCTTCTGGTCATATATAGCGCCCATTGTCTGAGGAGAAAACAGGCGAAAGAATCGCGGCGAATCCCAGAAACGTTCCAGACTATCGAAAAAGTAAGCCCTTATCTTTTCCAGAGGTTCAGCCTTTCCGGAAAGGATACTATTAATCCTCGGAATGAACAATTCCAGTTTTCTGCGGAGAATCCCCCGGAATAAATCATCCTTGCTCCGAAAAAACTTATAAAGTGTACCGACGGCGAATTCTGCGCGGCTCGCCACCTCCTCCATCGATACGGTTACGTATCCCTTTTCCGCGAATGCCGCCTCAGCCGCCTCAAGGATTTCCCTGTAATGGCGCTCGGTTTCCCTCTCTTTTCGCGTCATCTTCATAAAAATTTCACCAACAAAATTTTTAATCTAACAAAATGAATATTAATTCAAAAACTGAATCTTGATTCACATTATGTCAATAAAAATATGCACATCAAATAATGCAGACATTTCAGTAATTGGTGAATTTTTTATATCTCCTCGGTTTGATATTTTACTTGACTTTGATTTGAAGATGTTCTAATTAATTTTTTTATTATTGAAATTTTGATATTAATGCTTTTGATTTAAAAACTTATTTTAAAGGGGGTGATAAACAAATTTCCAGGAAGATGTGACATTTTTTAATATCAAATAAAAGGATGGAACAAAAATGAAAACAAAACTATTTTTTATATGTGTATTTCTGGTTCTGATTTCTTCCCTCTTTGCACAGGAAACCCAGGACAAACAATATGTGGTCAATGCAAACAGCGTATATGGGCAGGTCCCGACCATTGATGGAACGGTCAGCGCGGGCGAATGGAATAATGCCGCATCTCCCGGCTGCACGGGTTTTGTCCAACATAATAATAAGACAGTAGCCGCTACGGAAGACCCCGAGGTAAAAGCCATCTTCACCGATCAATACCTCTTTATTCTGTATCAGGTCACAGATAATAACTTCGCCCTGGATTTTGACCCATCAGCTAGCGTCCCCGCTGGTGAGTACCGTGACCCCTCTGGCACCGCTTTTACCGGTGATGACTTTGAATTCTTCTTTTTCCCCAACGGACCCTCGTCAACTGCCTCGCAGGCATTCTATCATATTGTGTTTTTCCCCTATCAGGCGAATAATATCTGCTATGTCTGGGATGAAGCAGCTTCCACACGCGGATATCCAGGCGCCACTAGCTGGAACGCAACTGGTGACCAGGCTGCCTTCTCTTATAACAGCGGGACGAAACTGCTTACCATTGAGTATAAAATCCCCTGGACAAGCTTTAATATCTCTGGTGGAGAGATGACAACATATCCCGCCAATGGGACACAATGGGGGGTTCAAATCGGATATATCAATAACATCCCAGCCGAGGCGGTTAATTGGGAGCCGGACTCAACGGCTGGCTTTCTGAATGCTGAGCCTTATGGGCAATGGACTTTTACCGGCACGCCTCCAACTCCGACGCCTACTCCAACTCCGACGCCTACTCCAACTCCTCCACCTATACTCGGGGCAAACCCAATGTGGACAATTTATGAATAAATTTGAATCTTCGGAGAGTTGTATCTTTTCACCCATGGGAATTCATTCCACATGGGTGATTTCTTTTTCTTGTTATTTCAAAACATGAATTTTGATTCACATAATGTCAGGTAAAATATGCACGTTAAATAATATTGAACCAAAATGCGGCTCTGAGCCCTGAGTGTGACGTCAATGAGTCATGGACGATTCATTAAGGAGATACTCACTGGGGATGATTCCGACCTCCGGATGCGCCGCCTTGACCGATTCCCACAGCGCATCAGTGTCGCGGGGAATCGTTACCAAAACATCGGATAACATGTCCAGCCATCGGGCTTTCCGTTCGGGAATTTTCAGGGAGCCGGCATCCCTTGCACGACATATGGTCGAAACCGCTTCCTCCGCTCCGCACAACGTCATTTCGAGTGGACTTGAGCATTCTGCCATGCGGCGTGAAATCTCAACCACGACATCCGGGCGCAAAACCCATGCCTGCGGGTCTCGCGGGGCGTCGCTCTCCACAAGCCATCGGCGCAACGTCCTGACCGCATCGTCGCCTTCCCGCAGGGCTTCGTTCATCAGACGGCAATCGTAAATGAGCTGTTCAAGAGAGGCAACCGGCGCAGGACCGCTGAGGAGCCGCACGTTTTGAACCGATTCATTGCTCCAGAGGTCGGCACAGGCGGATGCGATGTTTCCCAGAGGACTCAGATGCGCACAGGCGCTCGAACGTCCTTCCATTGAAATCGGAACGCCCATCAACACCTTGATGTAAGGATTCTCATACCCGCAATCTTTTGCTGGACCCTTTGCGCCGCGGAGAAATGCCACAAGACTCCGGGGCACGGATGCCACACGGACAACCGCAGCAAGCGTCCGGGGCAGCATCTTCCGCTCCGCCAGAACCATCACCGTATTTGCAAAACCACATGCCGTATCCCCGGCCGCAATGACATTATGCGCCTGTGCGATTTTTACGATTTCGTCCCAGAGGAACTTCATGTCCGTTGCACCAAGAACGCCGAGGGCAAATATTATGCCTGTCAGGTCGCCGTTCAAAAGAGCCACATCGTGGAGTTCCTTTCCACCCGTGGATTCAATTGAGAGAAGGTCGGCGCCGGAACCTGCGCAGAGGTCGAAACACTCAAGCATTTTTTCCAAAAAGGCACCGCTCCTCATCCTCGGCGGACGCTCATTATCGCGGATATCCACCACAGTGACGCGCAAGGCGCTCTTCAATCCGTAACGCTCGTGATAATGCTCAAGCGTCTCGCGAATCATGGATGTGATTTCAGCACCCCATTCGGGGCGATGGGTCATGGGCGGAAGGAGTTCAAATTCCACCACAAATTCCGGGCATTGCAAATCCACAGCGCGGTCGCAGATTCCGGTTATCATCTCACGATACTGTTCGCGCACCATCTGCCACGAATCCTGATTGATTTCCATGGGCGGGAGGGTGAAGTTAATTTCGGGCAGGACGCTTCCGCCGCCGACGACGACCCCATGTCCGCATGTGACGGGTTTCGGTGCCCGTCCAAACAACAAATCCCTTTCATCGCAAATCGCCGGTGTCTTAATCATGCCGGATTCTTCCTCTTAGAGATTTTCGTGACAAAATGGAGCTGGTCTCCCTGACCTCTTAAACTTTTGGGCGTTTTCATTTCACCTCTGGGGCATTCAAGCGAAGATGAACCCATCTCGTATCGCATGTTTGAGATGTTAGTCAACATACTTATATTTTTCTGCTGATTATTCATAATATGTCCGGAGAGAATTCTGGAAGTTCCACAATTTAATTATAAATGAAAGCAGTTGAAATCCATCGCCCCTGTATTCAAGAATCTCATCCGTGGTGAACGGTCAATGATTGGCACTATTTTTTTATCCGTCGTGGGAGTCATCCTGACGCTGTTGGGTGCAACGGAGGTCATCTATTGCCATCGACAGAAGGTAACAGGTTGGGAGAAGACTTATTATTCACGGCGTCTTTTGCGCCGCCTCCTCGGTCTGGGAATGTTGCTCCTCATCGTGTTGAGCAATCTGTTCGTGCGACCTCTCCGGCAATATTTCTTCAGCCCGCTCTGGCAAATGGGATATATTGGCGCAACTTTCCTCCTGATATTAAGCGTCTTCATCCTTCTCATCAAGGATATCATGGACACGGCGCGCTACGCCCTCCGCAAACACTCTGAAATCACCGCCAGCTCACTGAAAGATCTCCATAAAGAGCTGAATGACATAATGAAAGAAAAGAAGAAGGAACCGCCCCGATGAGGAAATTCATCTTTTCCATGCGAACACAAGCGCTTATCATATACGTTGCCTCAATCCTTCTGACCAGCTTTGTCCTCACCGCACTTGTTGCTGTCCTGATCAATCACTGGAAGAAAAGCATGATTCAGAATGCCGTTACCCTTGCCGAAGAACACGGACAAAATGTCGTCAAGGAGATTACATCACTCATTCAGAAGGGTTTCTCCCAGGAGATGAAGCATCTTCGTGAAAATCCCCGCGCCCACGCATCCATTGAACTCCTCCTCAAACAGAATGAAAACATCATGATGGCGGCGTTAGTGGACGAGCGGGGAACCATGATAATCCAGCGCTTCAGAGGACGGGATGGTCTCACATCCGGCACCGCGATAATTGCACCGGGCGGAAATTATTCCGCCCCGCTCTCCTCACCCGCGGACAAGACCAAACTGAACATCACCCTCCGCAACCGCAGTGAGCATATGCGTGAACTGGACATACCCGTCGTGCTTGGTGAAAAGACACTCGGCAAACTCCAGTTCAACGTCTCAGAGGATGCCGTCCTGCGTCACCTTTCCGGTGCCAGCCGACTCATCACGCGTAGTCTGGGCATCCTCCTCATCGCACTCTTCCTTTTACTCTCCTCCGCATACTTCCTCCTCTGGAGCATCTTCTCCCGGCATATAGAACTGGTGCGTGAGCGGGACAAACTGGACAAACTCGCCGCCATCGGCACACTCGCCTCCGGTCTCGCTCACGAAATCCGCAACCCGCTTAACGCCATGAATATCAACATCGACCTCGTTCGGGAGGAACTCGAAGAGCCGCGGGACGATTCGCAGAAAAAGTCGGCGGAAATCCTCACCAATCTGAAGCGGGAAATCCAGCAACTAAATCATACACTTTCCAATTTCATGAAGTTCGCCATTCCGGGAAAGATTGAAAAACAGCCCATTGACTTCGTGAAACTTATCCGTGAAACGCTTGAATTTTTCTCGGCGGAATTTAATCTGAAAAAAATCACGGTTGATTTGCACCTGCCAGATGCCTGTTCACTGCAGGCAGACCCATCCTCCCTTAA
>Ga0172362_10002635_pt1 | contig 15527 bp, 14 predicted proteins | sample LakKivs1_kivu2a2_FD_114534 | JGI IMG/M metagenome (GOLD analysis project Ga0172362, IMG submission 114534) | Sediment microbial communities from Lake Kivu, Rwanda - Sediment s1_kivu2a2 | ecosystem: Environmental > Aquatic > Freshwater > Lake > Sediment | place: Rwanda: Western Province, Lake...
AAAGCGTGCTGGGATTAATGAAGAAGGCAGCGTTCATAGATGCCGCCATACCTTTGCGCTAAGCTTTCTCAGAGTAGACCGTAACCCATTCAATCTACAGTATTTGCTTGGCCATAGCTCTCTAGAAATGATGAGGCACTACACAGCAACTTTAGGAATGGAAGACGCCCTGAAAGCCCATGAAAAGGCAAGCCCAGTAGATCTTTTGGGGGTGAAGTAATGTCAAGACTAAGCGATCTCAGGATAACTAAAGGGTGTGCCGCCAGTTTCTTGGTGCGCTTGTATTTACAGGAACCTGAGTTTCTTGTAGAGTTTCACCAGCTTCGTCTCAATCACGCTGAATCATTGGCAGAGGTGATGGTGAAACAGGTTGAGTTCTTTATGAAGTGCAGAGAGGCTCTGCGTGCCGAAGAATATTGGGAAATGTGCCGTGCCAAGAGAGAAATGAAAGATACCAGAAGTATCGTTATGAAGAACCGCAGGCCTGCCACTCAAGGCGTATGTCCCGTATGCGGCACCAAAATGTTTAGAATTGGCAAGTAGGTCCGGTATTACGCAGACTAACGGAACTCAGAGAGGCTGGATGTCCCCCTATATCGGGATGTCCAGCCCTCTTATTTTGGCCAATCACACAGAACAAGTAATTGTTACCAGAGTTAAACAACACGCCCTTTTGCTACTATTTCTACTTCCGGTGTGGTGTATCACAGTCGGTAACCAGGATATCACTCTCACCACGGTCCCTACTGGCCACAGAATGGCTACGAATAGCCTGGCGTCTACGTTATATAAGGGCGCCTTTTAGATACATGCTGTAGTAGCAACGTCATCAGATTGTCACGTCTGTCACGCTGTTTGTATGGCAGAAAGACGTTTGGAGTAAACATACATGCCAAAGCATCGACTGGCTCCGTGTTACTCTATCCGTCTTGTGGAGACCAAAGCTATCACGTTATAATAGCCCTATGACCACATAAGCGGAGGCAGTATTATGGCAACAGATTTCAACTTCTTGGCGGGTGGCGAGGCGGGGCAGGGTATCCAATCCGTGGGAATGATCTTAGCTAAGTCACTGCTTTACGGCGGTTACCACATCTTTGCCGATCAGGACTACGAGAGCCGGGTAAGAGGAGGACATAACTTTTTCCGCGTAAGGGCTTCTGACAGAGAGGTGCTGGCGTTGTCCGAGGACCTGGATCTTCTCATCGCCCTCAATCGGGAGACTATTGATCTGCACAAGAGCAAGCTTAAGCCTGACGGCATGATTATCCACGACCGTGAGCAGACTCAATTTGAGGATCATTGTAATGCGTGCCTAGATGTGCCTCTCAATAGACTTGCGATGCAAGCCGCCCAGAACAGGCTCATGGTGAATACCGTTGCGGTAGGTGCCGCCCTCGGGCTGATCGAATATAAATCCGCCTTCCTTGAGTCCGCGCTAAAAAAGGCGTTTGCCAAAGCTGGCGACAAGATAGTAGCGGACAATATACGTGCAGCTCTCGCTGGCTTCGACTTCGCCCGTCAGCATCCCAGCGGACAGCAGTTGAAGCCCATAGACGGAGCGCCCCGCCGGATGCTCCTCAACGGTAATGAGTCATTATCGGTGGGAATGCTCGCGGGTGGATGCAAGTTCGTCGCTGGCTACCCGATGACGCCATCGTCATCCATCCTTGAATATATTGCGGATAAGAGCACACGCTGTAACGTGGTCATGGTACATGTCGAGGACGAGATTGCAGCGATTAACATGGCCATCGGCGCCAGCTATGCCGGCGTCCGTTCCATGGTCGCCACTTCCGGTGGCGGTTTCGCTTTGATGGTGGAGGGACTGGCTCTGGCAGGCATGACGGAAACGCCAGTAGTAATCGTGCTGGGTCAGAGACCGGGACCCGCTACCGGGTTGCCCACCCGCACCGAACAGGGTGAGCTGTGGTTCACTCTTCACGCAGGGCACGGTGAATTCCCTCGGGCAGTGCTGGCGCCTGCCACTGTGGCTGAGGCCTTTGTCATCGCTGTGAAAGCGCTTAACCTTGCTGAGAAGTACCAGACGCCAGTGCTCATCCTCACTGACCATCACCTGGCTTCCTCATACAACACAGTACCCAAGTTCGACCTGAAGCAGGTGAAAATCGAAAGGGGTGCCCTACTCTCTGATGAAGAAGTCAGCAGACTGACCGATTATAGACGGCACCAAGTTACCGATTCGGGGATCTCACCGCGTGCGCTGCCAAGTCAAGGCATGGCACTGGTAGTTACCGACTCCGATGAGCACGATGAAGCGGGACACATCATTGAGGACGCCGCTACGCGTATCCTGATGAATGAGAAACGACTGCGCAAACTAAGAGGACTTCAGGCGGAAATCAGCGCGCCCATGATCAAGAGGATGCCGAAAGCCGAGCTTAATCTCATCGGCTGGGGCAGTAGCTATGGAGCGATACATGAAGCCATTGAGTTACTCCATAAAGAGGGAATAGCCGCTAACCACATCCACCTTAGCGAAATCTGGCCGTTCCCGACGGAAGCGGTCACCCGGGCGTTAAACAACAAAGCCAAGAGCATCGTGATTGAAAGCAATGCCACTGCTCAGATGGCAATACTCATCCGACGAGAAACGGGCATCAAGGTCAGCGGCAATATCCTCCGGTACGACGGTCGCCCGATTTCACCAAAGTACATTATCGACAACCTGAAGAAGGAGGTATCATGAACATGGTCACGTTACAGGACTATGCAGAGTCTATGCACATAGCCTGGTGCCCGGGTTGCGGCAACTTCGGCATCTTGCAGGCATTTCGCAAGGCAATGGTCGAACTACACTTAGAGCCCAATCGGATACTATTGGTCTCCGGCATCGGGCAGGCGCCCAAGCTACCTCACTACACGCACGGAAACGTGCTTAACGGGCTCCACGGACGGGCGATACCGGAAGCTTCTGGAGCCAAATTGGCAAATCTAGAACTTACAGTCATCGTCATTGACGGCGATGGCGGCGCCTATGGAGAGGGACTCAACCACACGCTGGCAGCCATACGTCGCAATATCCGGATGACCTACATGGTGCACAACAACCAGGTCTACGGGCTCACTAAGGGACAGGCATCACCTACCAGCGACCTCGGATTTGTCACCAAGACAACCCCGATGGGCGCTGGTCAACCGCTAAACCCTCTCGCCTTGGCATTGGCTTCCGATGTCAGTTTTCTAGCGAGAGGCTTCGCAGGTGATATTGATCACCTCTCCAGCATACTGCAGATGGCAATTACTCACCAGGGATTTGCCTTAGTCGATATCTTACAGCCTTGCGTGTCGTTCAACCGCGTGAACACCTTCCAGTGGTACCGCAAACGGGTCTACAAGCTGGACGAAGATAAAAGTTATGATCCTACTGACAAGATGAAGGCTTTTGCTAAAGTCCAGGAATGGCCCGATCGCATACCTATCGGGCTGATCTATAGGCAGGAGAGACCCGTCTATGAGGAGCAGTTCCATGCACTAAAAGAACTGCCGCTTGTGAAGCAGAAGCTGGACCCACTCGATTTTGAGGCACATCTTGATGAATTCATGTAAGAAGCAACTATGTATGACTGCAACAACCAGCGATGAATCTGAAGAAGTAGCATACGGTCTTTTCAATCATGTTCTTGCCATGACCTTCTTCATCGTAGATCAAGCAGAAGTCATGCCGTCGTATTCATTGCGTTGTCCAACGCTATCCGGTGCATTACACGATCCGCTATCTTGTTGGGTGCCCGTGCCACTAAGTAATCCATGACCAGTCATATGATGGACCTGGCTCAACCATCTAGGATCCACTTGTACTAAGGGAGGGGTTGCCAACTCAGGAAGGGATAGGTTTCGTCATTAACGATATTCCACAGTTATGGCATCATTCAATTCCATATTCTGTCTAAACTACTTTGTTTTTCCCACTAATTGTGCAATGTAGGGCAATATGACTGACCAATATTTCATTGACAATGAGAACCAGAGGCTTCTTCCTATTAGCTAAGCTTATCTCCCTAACAAATCTGCTATGGCCCGGATGTGAGTCGGAGAAGTTCCACAACATCCTCCAACTAATCTGGCTCCTGCTTTAATACATTTACGAATACCCAAAGCAAAATCAGCTGGAGTCATATCAAATACATTCCGTACATCAACTACTCTCGGTTTACCTGCATTGGGTTGAGCGATGATAGGCAACGAGTTACCCTCTCGCATTTTGGATACAATTACAGCCATCTGGAACGGATCAATGTTGCCACAATTCGCTCCAACAGCCCAAGCGCCTTCTTTGGTCAGTGCTTTGGCACAATCTCGAGCTGAGTTACCCATGATAGTACGACCGCCGTTTCTAACTGTATTAAAAGACATCGAGGCAATGACTGGCAGGTCAGCAGCTGTTCTACAAGCACGCAAAGCACATAGGGCTTCCTCTAAGTCAAACATTGTTTCAATGATAAAGCCGTCAACCCCGCCTTCTGCTAAAATAGCAGCCTGCTCTTTAAAGGTTTCATAGGCATCTTCTTTAAGCAAACTCCCGATAGGTTTCAGTAGTTTACCTGTTGAACCAATGTCCCCCAGCACATATTGACCATCATGAATAGCAGTTCTAGCCAATCTAGCCCCGACCAAATTCACCTCTCTGACATCCACTCCAATTTTATTCGACTCTATAAAGACGCGGTTCATTGTCAATGTATTTGTGATGATAATATCAATGCCACACTCCGCATAATGTCTGTGAATGGCTGATACCGCGTCTGGATGAGAAAGATTAGTTTGACCTCCCATCTCAAGACCAGCTTCAGCCAGTTGAGTGCCCATGGCACCATCGAATAAAACTATTTTTTTGTTATTTGACATTAACTCTGATAGTTTCATCTTCTTAGGGTGAATAGATACTAACACAAATAAATACTACTTGAATAGAAAATGAATGATTACAAGTAACCAAAAGCACCTTAACAATTGTATAAAACTAGAAGGCTAGTGAGGGTTGAGAAAGGTGTGAAGCTTTATTCTGTAAATTCGAAAGAAAAATGGGGCACAATGTGAGTTATTGTCTGAGGTCAACCAGACTGATGCACGAGTCTAATGGTTGTACCCATCTATCCAGTAACGGTGTATTGACCCCCTTAGTATTAAGGACTAGCATTAAAGCCCAAGATAAAGAACAGGCTCGAAATTAAAGAAAGGAGATGAGAAAGATGAAACCACGTAAGTTTCATGGGTCGTATATCTTTGGATGGGCAGGGATTGTCTGCGCCATCCTGGGGTTGATCGCCAAGGCCATAGACACAACCATCGGCTACGGTGGCGACTTCTGGATGTTACTAGCTCTGTTCTTGGTACTGCTCGCCATTACCTTGAAGGTGGATGATATAAGGACCAGGGGCGAAAAACCTTAGGCGGATTTATTTAGGAGATAGGTCCGGTGGCCCCTTTCATCTGACGGTGTTGCTGTGGCTGGCCACATTTGGAAGATTTAGAAGACAGACATAGCATTCTAAGACACGTAACCATGTTCGTTTAATAAAAGCTTATTTTGTCCAGCAACCCGTGAAAAGTAACTATTGAACAATACCGAGTTTAGTTCAATTTGGTAATCCTCCATACTCTATGGTTGTAATTAATCTCAACACGGCCAAAGTGCTGAAGCCACGGTTGAGCAATCTTGCCATTAGTTATGTTTTTGGCTTGATACCCAGGAAAACGAGGGCTGTACCAGGCTCTATCTGGCTATGTTCGAACGGCACCACTCTAGCATTGAAACCGGAGTTGTAAATAAGCCGCAGCCAATCTTTACGCCCGAACAGTCCACAGATATGACGGTCATATTCACAACGTACTTCCTCGCCGTCCCGCAAGAGAAAGGCAAAGTCAACGACATAAGTAGTATCAGTCGAGTCTGGGTCATAGCTCCATTCTAGGTAACGCATGCCTTTTCTTTCGCCATCATGGCCACCATGGCTGGTGGCTGGGCGAAAGTTCTCGCGAGTGTAATCTGGTGCAAACAGAGCAACGCCACCCGGCCGACAATGAACAAATGCTGTCTCAATTGCCCAGCCCAGGTCGTTTTCAGTAGTCATATACTCAATGGCATCTTGTATGAACACGATATCAAACTCCCGACCAAGCCTGACACTGCGCATGTCTCCCTGAATATGTTCACACTCTGGGTTCAGAGAGCGGCTGACTGCCAGCATCTCCGGAGAAAAGTCAACCAGAGTAATCTTGAAGCTGGCTTTGAGATGTGAGGCGTTGTTGCCACCGCCACTGCCCAACTCCAGCATTGTTCTCGGCTGTGAGGTACAATTGCTAATAATGGTTTCGCGGTAGAAGGCGGCTTCTTCGGCATAGTCTCTAGGCGGTGATAAGAGATGCCACCATGAAGCCAGTTCTTTGTACATCCGGGGTGTTTCTATTGACAAGGCACTACCTCCACTTGACTTGTTCAAGTCACCAAAATAGCAAGGGCGAATACTATTGCCATTCTAATCCGCTGGCTTGTTTTTGTCTATCATGTAGATTTGGGAATCATTGCACTTATGTCAGAAAAGTGCAGGCCACTATCATTTAGCGATAAAAACGGGTGTACTCTGGAGGATAATACCTGATTTGTAGTAGGTATGAATGGCATGGTATCCCTGGAATTTAGATCAGTTGTTAATGTGCCGACTGGTGTGTATTATATAACTAGGGGTGTTGGCGGGAGCAGGCATTTTCTTGGTAAGATGAGTGTCCCTGTAAGGTTTGGTAGAAGGCATTTCCAGAGGGTTTAGCGAGCAATTTTTCAAGGAGGCATACTATGAAGGAAGTACTAGATTGTAAACGGGGACCGTTCACACCAATGCGGCTCATTGTCTTGGTAGTAGTCGTAGCAGCAATCGTCATTACTGGTATATATGCCTGGCGTATGCTGCGACCATCCGACGAGGCCGTTCCGGAACCAGCCTACTGGCCGACCGCCGGGTGGCAGACCAGTTCGCCGGAGGCTCAGGGAATCAACTCCACCAAGCTAGCAGAAGGGCTGCAGGCAATCAAGGAAAATGGCACCAACATCCACAGTATCTTGATTGTTCGAGGCGGCCTAGTTCTCCTCGATGCTTACTTCTATCCCTACGACGGCTCGTATTACCACGACCTGGGTTCAGTTACAAAGAGTGTTATGACGACCCTCATCGGTATCGCGGCTGATCAGGGCGAGCTCGACCTCGACCAGCCCATGCTGTCGTTCTTTGCAGACCGAACCGTTGCCAACCGTGATGCCCGCAAGGAAAAAATAACCGTGCGGCACCTGACCGCCATGACCTCTGGATTCGAGGTTGACCTCGTGGATGATGAGAATACACTCATTGGAATGCGGGCCAGTGACGATTGGATACAGTTCTCGCTAGACCGTCCGGTCGTTGCGGAGCCCGGCACACGATTCGCTTATGACAGTGCGTCTATCCATCTACTTTCGGCAATCCTCCAGCAGGCGACCGGGATGACAGCAGCAGAATATGCTGAAGCCAACCTGTTTGAACCGCTGGGCATTACCGACTTCTATTGGCCGGCCGATGCCACGGGCTATACCCGCGGCTGGGGCGACCTAGCACTGCACCCCCATGATGCCGCCAAGATAGGTTTTCTTTTCTTGCATCAGGGACAATGGGAAAGTAGTCAGGTCGTTTCGCGGGAATGGGTGAAGACGTCAACAGACGCGCATATCTCCACAGGGAGGGATGAAGATGAGTACTATGGCTACGGCTGGTGGATCGAGCGACCGTACGACGGGCTGAACGTGTTCCGGGCTGATGGCCGCAACGGTCAGCGTATATTCGTGATTCGCAGCATGAACATGGTCATAGTGACAACCGGCGGCGGATTCGAATTGGACGATGCCATGCCCTATATGGCGGAGGCCATTGTTGATCTGGAGAATCCGTTGCCCTCGAATGATACCGGGGTTAGCCAGCTTGAAGCTGTTGTCACCGAATTAAGACAATCTCCAGCGGCACAGCCGGTGCCGCCGCTCCCGGATGTTGCCAGCGTCGTCTCCGGCAAGACTTTTGTGTTTGAACCAAATCCTGCACATATTCAGTCAATCCGGGTTGACTTCGGCCATCCGACAGAGGCTACGTACTATCTTCAGGCCGAAAAAGAGGAGGTGATGCGCATAGGGGGAGCCGGATTGGATGGGTTGTACCGAACAAGCAGCAGTGGCTGGCCTGCAATCGCCAGAGCGGCATGGACTGACAACCAAACGCTCCTCGTCGACTACAGCCGGGGTCCGGGTCTGGAGAACGTAACTTGGCAGATACGATTTGAGGGCGACCGCATGCTGCTTGAGACATCTGGAATAGTAATAGAAGGCGAGCTGGAATAGACGAATCCGGCCGGAACAATATCAGATTAACTGAGCAAGTGTTGATACTGTATAAGGAGGGATAAATGGGTAAACCAAGATCTGAGTTAGAGGTGAAAAGGGCGGCCCTGGAACGAAAGAACACTATAGCCACCTTGGTTGCTCTTGCGGTATGGCTTGGCCTTTCTTTCTTAGGCGAGGCGCTGTTCATTGGTCAAAACGAGCGGTTGGATGCCGGAGCGATTTTTGTTATAGGCGGCGGCCCAATCTTGCTTATCTCGGCGCTGCACCTGCTGCTCTCCCGAATATTCAGCCGGGGGTTGGTAATCCGCGCGATAGTAGGCATAATACTTTTGGGGACTGGCATAGGCGAGCTAACGGATATGAGCAAAAGCGTCATCTGGGGCTCGGTAGGGGGAGCGGTGCTGGCGGTAATCGTCGCGGCAGCCCTCTGGAGAGTATTCCGGCAGAGATGAGGCCGTTTCCTACTCATTGATCCGTAGTCGAGATTAAGTCCGAAAAGAATAAGACTGGCGTCTTTGAAGCGTTTGCGATGCGCCTTGTCTTGGTGCTCGCTGCCAATACACCTGTCATTACTATTTTTCAGCCGTTATAGTGTTGGGGTTATAATGTAAATACCCTTGTTAATCCTTCGGTGTTCTGGAGACATAATACCTAATTTATAGTAGGCCTGATTGGTGTAGTGTCCTTGGAGTTCAGAATCGAATTCATTACTTAGTGCTTTGAGGTGACTGGAAAACTACACAATCCGTCAATTTGTTTAATGGGGGGATCACTGATTGAAGCTGATCGGACTCATAACCCAGAAGTTATGAGCGCAAAGCCCTATTCCTAAACCAATTCAAATATAGTCCGTAAAAAATTGGGTCTCAGCCAGCGGAATCCCCGACGCCCTCCGCAATTCCAGCGCCGCACAAAAAACCATTGACAATTTCCTGGATATTAATTCAGCGCCTTTTTGTCAAGGCAACTCACCTTCTACGCACGAAGAAAATCACCAGTCCCACTACTACTACCGCCCCTATAATTCCGCCAATTAGCAGCCAGTTGATTGATGGTTTCTCCTCAAAGTTGGCGGTTATGGCGTAGTCGCTGTTCATAGTAATGTTGGTGGAGGCAGCATCGACATGGGCTATGGTATCCACATCGCCAGTCCAGTTGACAAATCGATAGCCTTCATCAGCCTCGGCGACCAGATTAACCCCTGTTCCTTGGTCATATGGGAAAGTCCCCTCACCGGGAGCGGTTACCGTACCTCCAGCGGTGCTAGAAATGGTCAGATCAAATTGAGGTGTCATCTGCTCAAAGTTGGCGGTAACGGAGTAGTTATCACTTATGGTGATGGTGGTGGTGGCATCCTCGACATCGGCAATGGTGGCAATATCGCCAGTCCAGTTGACAAATCGATAGCCTTCTTCAGCCTCGGCGACCAGGTCGACCACCGTGCCGCAGTCATAGGGGAACGTACCTTCTCCTGGGGTGGTTATCGAGCCGTCGGCTTTGCTGTCTGTTGTAAGGTCGTAGCTCAGGAGTACAAAGTTAGCGGTGATGAAATAGTCACCGTCCATGGTGATATCGGTTGAGGCGGCGTAGACATCGGCGATGGTGCCAACATCACCGGTCCACTCGACGAACTCGTAGCAGGCATCAGCCTCGGCCACCAGGTTGATCACCTCACTCTCGCAATATGCAAAAGTCCCCTCGCCGGGAGCGGTTACCAAACCGCCAGTAGCGCTGGAGATGGTGAGGTGATATGACCCGGGGGGTTCGTCTGACAGGGTTTCCAGAATCCAGCCGCCGACATCGCACTGCCCATCGTCGTTATTTCCCGTGGCGACCACTGTGCCGCAGTCCTTAAGCCCCACCGTGTGCCAGCCCCCTGCGGCGACCTGGATGATGTTCGTCCAGCCGCCGATGTTGCACTGCCCTTCGTTGTTCCTTCCCGTGGCGACTACGGTGCCATCCTCCCTAAGCCCTATCGTGTGAGCGCGGCCTGCGGTTACCAGTTGGATGTTCGTCCAGCCGTCTACGTTGCACTGTCCCTCGTCGTTATTTCCCGTGGCGACCACATGGCCGTCGTCCTTAAGCCCCACCGTGTGAGCGTAGCCTGCAACGACCAGCGTAATATCCGTCCAGTCGCCGACGTTGCACTGCTCCTCGTTGTTCCTTCCCGTGGCGACTACGGTGCCACCCTCCTCAAGCCCTACAGTGTGAGTCCCGCCTGCGGCTACCTGCTCGATGTCCGCCCAGCCGAGGACGTCGCACTGCCCCTGGTCACTCTTTCCCGTGGCGACCACGGTGCCGTCGTTCTTAAGCCCCACCGTGTGCCAGTCGCCTGCAACGACCAGGCCTATGTCGGTCCAGCCGCCGACGTTGCACTGCCCATCGTCGTTATTTCCCGTGGCGACTACGGTGCCACCCTCCTCAAGCCCCACCGTGTGACTAAAGCCTGCGGCTACATGCCCGATATCCGTCCAGCCATCAACATTGCACTGCCCATCGTCGTTATTTCCCGTGGCGACCACGGTACCGTCGGGCCTAATCCCCACTGTGTGACGCCCGCCTGTAGCTATCGTGCACGACAGGTTCAGTACTATCATTATTAGAGCTACAGACAATAAAACCTTTAAGATCAACTTTCTACTTTTCATTACTACCTCCCGTTATTCACAGTATAACACATCGTAACGTGCCTACTTGCATACTGCAAAGCCCCACCGTCCTCGCCTCACCCCATGCCCCGCTTACAAAACCGCAACACCGCGACATAATACGCGCGGGAGGTGAACAGAATAACACAATTAGCTATAAGGTTACCTCACGGCCCTTGTTCAGGTGACAATTGAGCGTCAATTATTGTTAGCTGGAATTTAGCTTCTATCTCTTCAAGAAATAGTAAAATGGAGTACGACTAACGAACCCCACTCATCACCGGCGACTACAGTGTATATGCCAGGGGTGAAGTTGCTGAAGGTCGCGTTTGGGTAACTACCGGTCCAAAATCCTTGCGATGTAACTCGGGTGGTCATATTGACTGACCATGGCATGAGTTCGTAACTGGTATAGATAGCAGCACTGGCGCTCCAAGGTTGAAAATCATAGGAAACAGCAGCCACGATCGCTGGGCAAGTGTAGACTACATTCGGGTCAAACAACTCAAGCGGAGTGACACCAGTAACATTTTCTGAGTCGTAATATCCCTGCAAGATGGATATCCCAAAAGGATAATAAAGCCTGCCGCAAGGAGTTAGGGTTAAACCGTGAACAGACCATCTATCGGCTGCGCGGACTTCATTTTGTGTTGGCAGTATGTTCTTTTCCTCAACGTTGACGGAAATCTGTTCTCCAGGGTGATAGGTCGTGGAATTTAACGATATAGTGAGGCTCAATCCATACCTGGATATGACGGTCGAAGAATACTGGTCAAGAGTAACAGGCGTGTACGTTCCTGTCGGAGTTGGAATAGTAAATCTCACTATTATGATGGTAAGCATGACCGCGCCGATAATCAGCAGAACCAGGTTGCGCTTCATACTGGTTCTCGTTTTCTGTTCGCTCACGACCTTGTCTCTGATTACTGCTTCAGTAGTGCCGGGCTTCCTGGCGGCTTTACGTTGGCCAAACACTCCACCCATAATGGCGAGAGCCCCGGGAACCAGCATAAAACCGGTCAGCGCCATAATTACCCCACCAGCCAGGCTCCATCTAAACCCGGATTCACCCCTTCCCGTCTTCCTCCATGCAGTGAGAGCAAATATCCATCCCAAAAGCCCGACAAAAAGAACTAAGGTGCGAAGTATGGTATACCAAGAGAAGAAAAGCACACGTATGAAAGGAACACCTATGATAACCATGAATCTAATGTACGTTCCGCCTATTACCACCCAGGTTATTGCGCCCAGAATGAAGCTGACTAGCAGTATTGCTCTACTTTTTTCTTCTTCCGTTGATTCCTTCCCTCGAAATCTATTCCAGAAGAAGCCGGTCAGTACACCAAAGACCAGGGCAGACATAATGCTAATCAATGTGAGGCTAACCGATGATAGATTGATCGTTCCACCGTAATAGGTTCCGATATCCAAGGCGCCGGCGGTCTGCCAGGGCCAGCTCAGGTTTGTGTAAGTAACCTCAATTACAGTCAATATCCAGAGGAATAATGAAAACACCACCCCCTTCTCAATACTAGTCTTCCCGGGCAGAGAACTATGCAAGGTCGCGAAAACTGTTCCAAATATAATTCCGCGAACGATTGGCCCGCCCAAAGGAAGAACTGCAAGCCCAGCCGCGTCCCAAAAGCCTAAGGCGTACTGGTAATCAGCCAGGGTAAATACAAGTATTAGAGAGATAGCCAGATAGATAGCTCCAGTGATTAAGCCAGCTTTGATGCCCCGTCCGAAATCAGCCAATCCTCTCATCTCACTACACAGATAAGAAGCCAATTAAATATTCACTGCAATAACTAACAGTTGCAGGCAACGCGCCTGATCCCTCAATTGTTATTTACTCACGCACTAATATTATACCGCACTTTCACCCTCATCTTAGCTTCCTCCCATCGCGGGACCGGGCTCTTCCACTACATCAGACAGTTAGCTATAGTTTCGCACTGCCGTTTGCCACTGGCAAGCCTTTCTCTCTTTTACTGTTTAGGTTGCGTGTTTAACGCGACATGATTAAAATACAACATTCCCAGTTTGTGGAATGAAGTAACAAAACATCGTTTTGTTGCCTAGGAAGCATCCCACTGGAGATTGACCCCAACCCTGTATCCATCATCTATAATCCATAATTCATGATTCTTGATCCATGGTACATAACTATTATTTCGAGCCGATCTGAGAGCCACGTAGAAAACCAAGCTGGGCAAATGAACTGTCACCCATCATCCATGAGCATTCGCGTTTGTACATTATAGAAGATATGATGATGGATGATAGATGTGGGGCGTATGTCGGTCTCTGGTGGAATATTTCGCAGTCAACAAAACGATGAAACGTTACTTAGTTGCACACCAAGATGGTTTGTGGGACAGATTGACAGTACATTGCATATGAGGGATAACCTACGGGCCCACCGAGTGAACCACCATGAACCAATCCCTCAATGGATGAGGTTAAGGATGAAGGTTGCAAGGTCGGAGGCGCACCGGGCAGGTTCCTCACAGTAGAGAGCATGTCCGGCACCGTGATATACCACCAATCGTGAGTCTGCGACAGCCCTAGCAAGAGTCTCCTGATCACTTAGTGGAACGATTGTGTCCTTATCCCCCCAGACAATGAGGGTGGGGGCTGTGATCTCATCCAGCATCTCCGAGGAATCATCTTCCAATAAACCCTCGAATATAGCCTTCCAAATGCGGGCCGGAACCTTTAGACTCTCCTGTACCAACGTCTCTAAGAATTCTTGCGGTACCGGTTGGACAAAAGTACTCTCAACGAATTTACGCACGAAGTCGGAGTCAATCGGATCTGTGAGCTTCGATATAGTGGAATTCCACAACTCTAACACACTGGGCTTATCTCGCATGGTTAGAGGCGAGCCTATGAATACTAGCCCCAAAGTACGTTGTGGATGGTCTATCGCAAAGCGACGGGCGACAAAGCCTCCGCTCGAACCGCCTGCAATCACCGCCGCATTAATATATAGAGCGTCCATGAACGCAACGAGGTCCGCTACGAAATCATGTAATCGATAGTCTGCTGTGGGACGACTTGCATCGCCATGCCCTCTTTGTGTTAATGCGAAGGCGCGTATAGAATTGGGCAGATTGGCTAGCACACGCTCAAAAGAGCGCCACGAATCTGCGTAGCCATGTAAGAGTATCAAGGGAAAACCTGAGGAGTCGCCCTGCTCCACATAAGGAAGCTTCACTTGGTTAGGAAGCTGAACAGTTTTGGTAGTATATTCCATTTGTAATCCTTCCATTTCACCACTCGTAATTATAATCCATTCGCTTAGCTTCCACAAAATGGCTCTTTGTTACATGTAGGCTCTTTGTAAAAGATGGACTTGTCAAGCTTCCATTTGAAGCACAATTTAGCTCTTAGCCTTAGAATTTACGAACTTTGGTAATCTCACCATATAGTTCAGGTCTCCTGTCACATAGAAAGTCCAGTTCGAACTCACCTGCCTTGAACACCATGTGTTTCTCTTTTGCCTCAGCTAGGCTGATTTCACCATGAATGATTTGTTCGTACTCACCACCGGCTTCAGCAAGTGTATCTCCCCAAGCGTTGACGATTTTGCTTAGGCCAATGAACTTAGTGCCGCGCTCGATACCAACACGATTCACAGCGACAATATGCACTTTATTCTCATAGGCTCGGGCGATAACTACATGTTTAGCAACTTTATCCCGCCCTGCTGGCCAATTGGTGGGAAGAGCCAGGATATCTGCCCCCAGTAACATCATAACTCGGGCACTCTCAGGAAAGTTGCAATCGTAACAGATGTGCATGCCGATGTTGCCTATTGCTGTTTTATACACAGGGAAGGACCCCTCGCCCGGATCGAGAAAACGGTCGATACCCAAGAATGGGAGATGATTCTTTCTATATTTTCCAACTAGTCCGTCAGGACCAACCAGAACTGCTGCATTGAAGCACTTGTCATCATCTATTTCCAGAAGACCGACGACTACATGAACGCCGAGTTCTCGACAGCAGGATGCTAGTTTCTCTGTACTAGGGCCAGGAATGGTCTCCATATACGGCATGGCCTCCTCGCGGCTGGTGAATACGTATCCAGTCAGAGCACATTCGGGAAAGACTATCAGGTCAGCACCAGTATTAGCAGCAATTCTCGTTTTAGACAGTATCCCGTTAAAATTCTCCCCTTTTTGCATTATCCTAGGCTCCATTTGCACTGCTGCTACCTTTACTTTATCACGCATATTTTCACTTTTCCTCCTGAAGCTATTGATAATTGTCACTTGCCACCATGCACCACTACAGATTACCTGGAACTTATCTGTCCCAGCATTGAAATATCATAACCTGTCAAATTGTTGATGGCAAGAATAACAAATTGATGTCATGAAAACGCTGACCTCTGGGGCATAATATTGCTCAGGAGGTGCAGCTATGCTTTATACGGGTGTTGACTATCACAGGAGTTTCTCTTACCTGACTACGATGAACGAGAAAGGCGA
>Ga0172362_10002639_pt1 | contig 15500 bp, 15 predicted proteins | sample LakKivs1_kivu2a2_FD_114534 | JGI IMG/M metagenome (GOLD analysis project Ga0172362, IMG submission 114534) | Sediment microbial communities from Lake Kivu, Rwanda - Sediment s1_kivu2a2 | ecosystem: Environmental > Aquatic > Freshwater > Lake > Sediment | place: Rwanda: Western Province, Lake...
AGAGTTTTTCCGAGAACTGTGGAGCCTGCAGAGGGTGCACGTCTTTATCCTTCTCTCGATATCCTCCGTGACCATCCCCGCCTAGAGCGCTCGACCAAGGGCTTGAGCTTCTCATGTACCCGCCCCAGCACGACCACATCTTCTTTGCAGTGCTCGACGATTAGCTTCCGCGCCTCGAGGTTGCCACGCTCAGCCAGCCTGAACATTGTCAGGATGTCTTGGCCGTGGAACTCTTTGGACCAATCGATTCCCAAGAACCTAGCCACCGACTCAAGACTGTAGCTGGTCAACATCAAGTTCGCGCGGGACCACTCACAAAGATCGAGCATCGGTAGCTCGGCCAGTCTGTCGAGGTTTACGCCGTGGACGAGGGCTCGCGTGAGCAGGAATGGAATATCGAAACCAGAGCCGTACCATGTCACCAGTTCGTCGCAGTCCTTCAACTTCTCCTGCAACCACTCCAGCGCCTTTCGCTCTTCCTCTATGGAGTCCACGAACCTGACCTCCGATGTGGCGTCTGTGAGCAGCCCGATCGCTATCACCCTACCTATGTCCGCTTTTTTGGAGTTTGTCTCTATGTCAAGATAAGCCACGACCATTTCAATCACCGATCACGAAAATTGCCAGTCTCCGCCTCCGAGGTCCATCTTGTTCCACGACTAAAAAACTTTGCCACGTGCCACGAACTATCTGGCTGTCGACTATCGGCAACACCACCGAGGAGCCGACGAGCGCGGATTTCAGGTGGGCGTGGGCGTTGTCGTCTATACGATCGTGTTGATATCCGCCTTGCGCTGGGACGAGATCATCGAGTTTGTTCAGAATGTCTTGTTTCAGCCCCTCTTCATCCTCGTTGAGCATAAGCGCAGCCGTCGCGTGGGGGAGCTGAACGACGAGCAGGCCGTTTTTTATACTTGATTGCTTTGCCGCTTCAAGCACTTGGCCGGTGAGGTCTATTATCTCTCGCCTCTCGCGGCTCGAGAAACTGAGCTCCTTGAACCAGGTTTTTATAGAAATCCCATTTTGAATAAGTTGGCGACGCATAAAAAGAAAAGGGCTTAACCCTTCCAAGCGTAGTTTGGTTGAGAACATGAAAGTCTGGATAGTGATGCCCGCACACGACGAGGAGCGCACGATAGGCGGCGTGCTGGACTCCCTCAAGCGCGAGGGTTGGCGCCAAATCATAGTTGTCGATGATGGCTCTACGGATAGGACAGCGAACATTGCCCGCGCGAAAGGGGCGGTGGTAGTCGCTCATAGGCGCAATATGGGATTGGGGGCGGCACTTCGGACCGGCTTGGCGACAGCTAGGAAAAAAGGTGCTGATTGTGCTGTCACCTTCGATGCAGATGGGCAGCACGATCCGAAATCTGTGCGAAGGCTGGTCAGCGCTCTGAAAGGCGAGGATTTAGTGGTAGGCGTGAGGATGCATGTGGGCATACCACTTTACAAAAGGTTTGGCAATTTCATACTGGATTGGATAACTTTTCTTTTTAGCAATGTTTTTATTGATTCGCAGTCGGGTTCGAGGGCCTTCAACAGCAAGGCTCTGGAGAAAATAAAAATTATGAGCAACCGCTATGATGTTTCATCCGAGATAATTATCCAGGCGAAGAGGCGTGGGCTGAAAATAGGGCGAACGCGAGTAAAGTGTTTCTACACAAAATATGCGAAGGCTAGGGGGACGACTATAGTGAGCGGCATCAGGATATTCGCTGGCTTGATCAAACTATCGGCGCTCGGTGCTTGGAAACAGTCGAGGAAGATTATAAGGTCATAAAAGCGGAATTATATGAAGGTGTGAATTTGAAGACGATGATATTGGCCGGAGGCTTCGGGACACGAATGGGGCCGCTCGCCGAGATGCCGAAGGCCATGATAGTAGTCGAAGGGAAGACGCTTCTGGATCACTTGATAAGAAAATTTAAGGATGAGCCGATCATCACCACCAACAGAAAATTTGAGAAATACTTTGAGGGCTACAAAAATGTGCTCATCGAGGAGGCTATGTCAGATGAGGAGAAGCCAGGCGCGGTATCGGCGATAAACAACGCCATCAAAACCCTCAGGATAAACGACGACCTTTTCGTGCTCTGCTCCGACAACTACTTTTCCGTGGATTTCAAGGAATTTTCGGCGGCGTATACAGGTGAGCCACTTATAGGCGTCTACTACGTCGGCGACAAGCCCGAGTTGAAGCCGCAGGAGCTCGGCACTCTGAGCTTCGACGGGAGCGATCGCCACCCCCCGCCCAAGAGGAGCTTTTTGATAACGAAGTTTCAGGAGAAATCGTCTAAACAGCTGAGCAAATACGTGAGTGTCGGAGCATATGTTTTCCCGAAGAAAATTTTTCCAATCCTTGAGAAATACTGCAAAGATAAGAAGAGGGACGACATCGGGAAGTTCATCGAGCATCTCCTGGAGTCTGGCGTAAAAATTAAGGGTCATGTGTTTTCTGGCGAATGGTACGACATCTCGCACAAAAGTTTCTTTCAAGTTTTCAGCGCGGCCAAGATGATGAAAAGCGATGAGCGGTACGTCGTCTGCGACCTCCCGCTCGGCCATCTTGTTCTCTCCACGACGATTTTACACCCAAGTAAGGAAACGCGGGGACACTCGCATCCTGTGAGCGAGATATACCTCTTCTTGGAGGGCGAGGGAAGGATAGAGGTCGGCGGGGTCGAGAGGAGCGTAGGTAGCAAGGATGTGGTGCCAATCAAGCCGGAGGAGTTTCACAGGGTGCGAAACACTTCAAACAAAGATTTGGTTTTCATAAGCATCTTCGAGAAATATGCAGATCGTGGCTGATATCTTAAATGATGTACGTGTTCCGGTGGCTTGGAGTTGGTAAGGAATTGGGTGTGCAGCAGTCTAGGAATCGGAAGCTTTTTCAAACTTGTATTGAGACTTGGTTTCAGGTGTGTAAGTGAAGATACTCTACATCACAGAAATTTATCCCGATCCAAAACGTGGGTTGGGCGTCTGGGGCGGAGGGGAGCGACAGTTCTACGAGATATCCATGTTAAAAATCTGGTCGGTAATCCGAGAGGTGAGCCGATGCGCATCCTGATGGCCTCAGATTTCTATTATCCTTTCCTACCCGGTGGGGGGGAGAGGCGGATGTACGAGATAGCACGCGGTTGGCCAAAAAGCACGAAATCCACATGCTTACACGGAGGTTCAAAGGATTACCGAATTACGAGCGGCATGAAGGCATGCACATTCACAGGGTTCCTATCTCTTCCGGAGGGGTCGGCCATTGTCCATGTGAAAAACCGCGTGGAGGTGCGGAAACGACAATCACCAGCGGGATCGGGATATTCTGGAGGTTAATTTTACAGAAAATTAGAAGATAGGGGGATCTGATGAAAATCGGACAAATTTCGCATTTATACCGCCCACACCTCGGTGGGATCGAAAATTACGTGTACCGACTAAAAAATTCCCTCGAGAGGGAGGGACATGAAGTCACGGTTTACACAACAGATTCGAGCATTCGGCACACTATCAAGCGTGAAAAGGACACGTTTTACTGCAAAACCGATTTTGTCCTGAAGCGTAACCCGTTTTCCTCTGAATTATTTAGGAAGTTAAAAGAAACTCGCGACGACATTTATCACCTCCACAGCCCTTGGTTCTTTTCGAGTCTATTCGCGGCGGAGGTGTTGAGGGGGAGGCCCAAGGTTATGACGGTACATAGCGCGGGGATAAAAAGCGGCGGATTTGAAACGTTTATGCTCGACAAGCTTTACCATCCGTTTGCACGCCGCGTTTTGCGCAAAATGGATATGTTAATAGCGCTCAGCGAGGGGGAGAGAAAAAGTCTACTTCGGTGTTTTGGATTGTCCACTAGGAGTGTGGTAGTCATTCCAAACGGAATCAAAATTGATGAGTTCACGCTTGACAAGATAGCAGCCGAGGAGTTTGTTAGAAGATATCGCCTCAAAGAAGATAGCTTTAAAGTGCTTTCTGTGGGTAGACTCGTTCCGCAAAAAAATCCAGAAAAGCTAATTTCGACGGTGGCGAAGCATATGAAGGATCAAAACGTGGAGGTGATATTCATTGGTGGGGGCTCCCCGACTTATCTCGCTAAACTTAGAGAGATCTCGGATGAGAGGATTCACGTCCTTGAGGAAGTGAAGTTTGAAGAACTCGTCGCGGCATACCATAGCTCAAATTTGTTCGTGTTTCTCGGCACTTGGGAAGGGATACCTACGGTGATCTTGGAAGCGATGTTATGTGGATTGCCCGTTGTGGCTGCGCCCGTCGGTGGAATCCCGGAGGTAATCACTGAGAAGGAGAATGGGTTATTTGTTGAACTTCCAATCAGTGAAGAGGATTTAGCAAATAAAATAAGCTACTTCATGAACATGAATAAAGCAGATACCATAAAGATAAGCAAGGCGAACATGAAAAAAATCAAAACTCACTACAACTGGGAACTCTTGGCTGACGAGATATTGGATGTGTATAACCAAGTGCTGGGGGTGTAAAGGTGGAATGGAAAGGAAAGCGTATTCTGGTGACGGGCGGTGCTGGATTTTTGGGGAGCCACCTCGTAGATAGGTTAGTTGAACGTGGCTCAAGCGTAACAGTAGTTGACGATTTCTCGTTTGGAAAGCGGGAGAACTTGAACAAGCAAGCGAGATTCATTAAACTCGACATCAGGAATTACGAGGCTCTAAAAGCTACAATATCTGAGGCGAAGCCAGAGATGGTGTTTCACCTCGCGGCAAGCGCAACCACGAAGGAAAGCGCAATGGGCTGGCTCGACCCGGTGTTTGACTACCAGGTAAATGCTATGGGGACGCTTAACGTCTTCCGGGCCATAGTCAGTGCGGGCCTCAAGCCGCATGTCATTTACGCTTCCTCGGCTGCGGTTTACGGCGAACCCGAGTATACGCCCATTGACGAAAAGCACCCCACGAACCCGCTGTCACCATATGGGGTGAGCAAGTTGGCGGGCGAGAAGTACGCGTTCGCTTACTTTAAAGAGCACGGAATCCCTGTCACGATCATGCGAATATTTAATACCTATGGTCCAAGGCAACCGAGATATGTAATGTTTGACTTACTTGGGAAGTTGAAACACTACCCCAGCAAACTAGAAGTTATCGGGACCGGCGAGCAACTCAGGAACTATTGTTACGTTTCTGACACGACCGATGCATTCATTCTCGCAGCAGAGAAACACGCAGTTGGGGAAGTGTTCAACCTAGCTGGCAAAAACGCTATAAGCATCAAGGAATTGGTCGAGAGAATTCTAAAAATGCTGGATTTGAGTGGGAAGACGATGGTCAGTTACACGGGCGAGAGTTGGAAGGGCGATATCGTCAAACTGGTCGCGGATACCTCTAGGATCAAAGAGCGCTTAGGTTTCGAACCAAAGGTTCCACTCAATGAAGGGCTCTCGAGGTTCAGGGAATGGTTTGAAGAGAGTTTTTAGAAACGATTTAACGGAAGTTGGATAGATGCGCATACTTGTGTTTTCTGATTATAAAAGACTCAGCGCGAAAGGAGGTTTATCGAATTGCGGGAAAACATGGGCAGGGGGGCAATAGTATAAGAATTTGTGTATTTAGTGAGTATTTTTTCCCTTACGTTGGTGGCGGCCAAGTGCACGTTTATGAGTTATCAAAAGCGCTAAACAAGCTGGGCTGCGAGTCCCACGTGATCTGTAACGCTATGCAGGGGTGCAAAGATTACGAGGTAATTGAGGGAATTCACGTTCATCGAGTTGGGGTAAAAGGGGACATAAGTTCTATTTACAGGCGTGGCAGGTACATCCTATCTGCTGTTAAAAAAGCTAGGGAAATCAACAAAAAAACTCCTTTCAACATAATTCACGCCCACATCTTCGCAGGCAGCCTTGCGGGAGCGATTGCAGGCAGAGAGCTGGATTTGCCTATTGTCACTACTATCCACGGCCTATACTCAAAACTCTGGGATAAAATCATTGAGAAGACATTTTTTCCCAAGCAAATGGAGAAATTCATAATCAAGTTGCCCTATGATAAAATCATAGCGGTTAGCCAGGTGACCGCAAATCAGGTGAAAGATCTAGGCGTCCCTCCGGAGAAAGTAGAAGTGATTCCAAATGGGGTGAACTTAGAAAAATTTAATCCAAAAGTCAAATCAATTAAAAAGAATTTAGGGATCAAAGAGGACCGTATTGTAGCATTTTTCGGCAGAGTATGGAAGGTAAAAGGGGTGGAATATTTAGTGAAAGCCGTCCCTTTGGTGGTTAATAAAATATCCAATGTCAAGTTTCTCATAGTTGGCGAAGGGCCTCAAAAGGAAAGCTTGATGAAGCTCGCTGAAGATTTGGGCATATCTGAGCATGTGATGTTTCACGCTCCCATCGACTATCCCAAGATGCCTGCGTACATAAAGGCCTCCTATTGCGTGGTTTTGCCCTCGCTCATGGAAGGGTTGCCCGTGACAGCTCTTGAGGCCATGGCATGTGGGGTGCCGGTGGTGGCTACTAGAGTTGGGGGAACACCTGAAGTGGTGAAGGATGGAGAAAACGGATTCTTGCTCAAGCCGGGGCGACCTGAGCTCATCGCCGAGAAGGTGATTCAGCTTTTGAAGGATGAAAAGATGAGGAAAAGGATGGGGGAAGCTGGCCGAAAATTCGTTGAGAAATTTGATTGGGATATAATCGCCAATCGCACGCTTGAGGTTTATCAAAAAGCCATTGAAAAGGGGTAAGAGTAATTAATCTAGGGAAACCAGATTGAGCCGGTAGGTGGGTCGATGTATAAGGTGGGGATAATCGGGTGCGGTAGAATAGCAAGCGAATTTGAGGAAGAGGCGTGGAGGCAACACCCCTGTACACACGCGGGGGCATATTCCACGATGTCGCAAACAAAGATGGTGGCTGCCTGCGATGTAAGTAAATCTAAGCTGGAAAAGTTTTCGAAAAGGTGGGGGGTTCACAGGTTGTACACGGACTACAGAAACATGCTTTCAAGTGAGAACTTGGACATCGTCAGCATATGCACCCATCCAAAGACGCATGCTCAAATCACGATAGAGGCGGCGAGGTCTGGGGTGAAGGCCATTTTTTGTGAGAAGCCGATGGCGGGGTCTACCCAAGAAGCGAGGAAAATGGTTGAGGCCTGCAAGAAGCGTGGCGTGCATTTGACAGTAAACCACACAAGAAGATGGGACTTGAACTATAGAGATGTAAGAGAAATACTCTCGAAAAAGAAGCTCGGAGAGGTTGAAAAGATAAATGGGAGCTACACATCAGGCTTGTTCGTCATTGGCACACACATGATTGACTTGCTCCAATATCTCGCTGGGAATGTGGTCAAAGTCATGGGGGTTAAAGAGGACACAGGGGGCGTCAAATCCTTATGGTATAGCGAAAATTACAGTCCAGCCGATCCGCCCGTTAGCGGGATACTATGGTTTAAAAACGGGGCAATTGGACAACTTCTCGCTTCGTGCAAAACTGAGTACCCCTTCTTCGATACCGAGACGTTTACAACCCGAGGACGGATAATCACGAGAGAATGGGATTCTATGGAGTACCTGATGGAGATCTACAGATTTAAAAACGGAAAGGCACAGAAAATGTTTCTAGGAAAAAAAGTGACATCGCGGCGAAATAATTTGATGGTTTCAGCGGTGGAAGATGTTGTGTCCTCCCTGAGAAAAAACAGGCCCACCCTCTCCACTGGGGAGGATGCCTTGCAAACGATGATGGTAATAGATGCGCTGAAGAAGTCGTCAGAGAGTAACAAGCCGGTAAAGGTGGGTTGAGATGGAAAAATTGGCGTTGTTGGGCGGAAAGCCCGTGAGAAAAAAACCATTCCCTTCGTGGCCCCTGATTGGAAAAGAGGAAATCAACGCCGTTGTCGAGGCACTGAAAAGCGGGCATTTATCAACGTTTGCGGCCCCCCCGAGCGAGTTTTTCTTGGGCGGAAGGAAAATCAGGGAGTTCGAAGCAAATTTTGCGACATATCATGACGCAAAGTATGCGGTTGCCGTTAACTCGGGAACAGCGGCTCTTCACATAGCTCTCGCCGCGGCGGGAGTTGGCCCAGGTGATGAGGTAATCACGACCCCGTACTCATTCACGTCGACCGCATCGAGTATCTTGATGCACAACGCAATCCCGATTTTCGCCGATGTGGATTTGAAGACGTTTAACAGCGCGCCCGAGGAAATAAGGAAAGCTCTCACCCCAAGGACGAAGGCGATCATCGTGGTCCATTTGCTCGGGAATCCCGCAGAAATGGATGAAATAATGGAAATCGCGGAAGAACATAAACTAGCAGTTATTGAGGATTGTGCGCAAGCTATCGGAGCAAAATACAAAAACAAACTAGTCGGCACCATCGGACATTTGGGAGCGTTCAGTTTTCAGGAAACGAAGAACATCGCAACAGGGGAGGGGGGGATGGTGATAACAAACGACGATGAACTCGCGGAAAGATGCCGTTTGTTCAGGAACCACGGGGAGACGGCAAGCAGCAAAGAGCGATCCTACTTATCAAGTGTTTTGGGCTGGAACTACAGGATGACAGAGGTTGAGGCCGCGATTGGGAATGAGCAGTTGAAGAAACTCGACAAATTTAACGAAACGCGCATTAAGAATGCAAAATATCTGAACTCAAAACTATGTAAAATCGACGGAATCGACATACCTTTGGAGAGAGAAAACACGAAACATGTTTACCATATTTACGGGTTGTTTTACGATGGGAAGGTTTTGGGTATCAAAAGGAATGACTTTGTTGATGCTTTGAAAGCGGAGGGGATCTCTTGCAGCATTGGTTATCCCCATCCGTTATACAAGAACCTGATATTCACTGAAAAGAAAGCATACGGAAAAACACGTTGCCCATTCTCATGCAGTTATTACACGGGAAATGTTGACTATACAAAGGTTAAATGCCAAAATGCCGAAAAACTTTGTAATGAGCATGTAGTGTGGATTCCAGTTATACGGCCACCGTGCACCAAGGATGACATGGATGGCATAGTAAGAGCGGTAGAGAAAATAATCGCGAATAAAAACCAATTCAAAATAGTGGGGAAAAATGATAAAAGGTAAAAAAGTAGTTGCGGTAATCACGGCTAGAGTAGGTTCGAAAGGTCTGCCCAATAAGAACATCAAAATACTTTTGGGGAAACCCCTGATTTATTACACGATCAAGGCGGCTTTAGGCAGTAAATTTATTGATAGGGTTATCGTATCTACAGATGGCAAAAAAATAGCAAAAATCGCAAAGAGATACGGTGCCGAAATCCCGTTTCTGAGGCCTGCTTATCTTGCCACCGATACCGCTCACACGCCACCAGTTGTAGAACATGCAATTAATTATTTAGAAAAAAATGAAGGTTACAATGTGGATATCGTGGTCACTTTACAACCCACAAATCCCCTGAGAAAAACAAGACATATCGATTTAGGAATTAAAAAATTTTCGAACGCAAATACTGACTCATTAGTAGGGATAAAAGAAGCTTTTCCGCCATGGTGGTTATTCAAGTTGAAAAAACACAAAGTGGTCCCGTTCATCGAATTTAAAAGAGGTATCAATGCATTTAACCTTGAACGACAACAGCTGCCAAAAGTTTATCAGGCTAATGGCGCGTTGTATGTAACAAAAAGAGATTATCTTAAAAGAGCAAAATCGCTTATCAACCCCAAAAGTTGTACCTATCTCTTGATGGATGAAGAATCTTCTTTAGATATAAACACACCCTTAGATTTTAAGATAATCGAATACATCCTTAAAACGAGAAAAAGTTGATTTCATGCGGTGGAGGAAAAGTCACTTGCAGGAGTACTGATCTTTAAATAAAGGAGTGATGAATTATGATGGTTAAAAACCCAAACTCAAAAAGAGAAAATCCATTTAGGAAAATCTACGATAATGAGGAGTTTAAAACAGTACTACAACATAAAGACAAATTAAGAAATTTTCCTTTCTTAGTCGATGTTGAACTTACTAATCACTGCAATCTTAGCTGTATCTTTTGTGGGCAACAAGCCATGACGAGAGATAAGGGATTTATCTCTGAGGAAATATTAAAAAAAGTCGTGGATGAATGTTCGAAATTTAACGCACCTATTCGATTTATAAGGTGGGGAGAGCCTTTTTTACATCCAAAAATAATAGATTTTTGTAAATACATAAAGTCTAAGCAACTTCTTCTTCATATCACTACCAATGGTTTAGCCATGAAGGAAAGTGACATGAAATCTTTAATTGAACTTGAAGTTGATTCATTGATTTTTTCATTTCAAGGCGCCACAAAAGAACAATACGAAGTTATGAGAAATAATCATAGGTACGATGAGTTAAAAGCAAATGTTTTGAAAATGGTCGAGTTAAGGGGAGATATGGAAAAGCCATTTATTCATATTTCCAGCACTATGACTAATGAATCAAAGGTGGAAATAGACAATTTTGTGAATTATTGGGGGCATATTGTAGACTCCGTTGGCGTTGGGAAAACAAACCTATCTCGACTGTCATGTCATCAGATTAAATCATTTGAAACCATTAAAAAACTTGAATGGCTAAAAAAACAAGAAACTATAAAAAAATATTATCGTCCATGTACGGAGGTCTATCAAAAATTATCTGTTGACTGGGATGGTAAAGTTACTTGCTGTTGTGGCGATTTTGATAATTTCTTAACTGTAGGCAACTTAGATCACTCAACTCTTTTTGAAATTTGGAATAATAGTCGTGAATTAAAGATATTTAGAGAACTGTTAGATAAAAACATGCATAAGAGTTTAACTATATGCAGCACATGTTATCACACATATGAGGAATTCTAGTTGGTAGCCATAACCTCTCCTACCTCCGCCCTCACGTTCTGAAACAACGGTCTTGTTGACGACTAGCCTTGCCAATTCGACTGAGTTGGACACTACCTATTTAGGCGCCAGCAGAAAAGGAATTTTGCATCCCCACGTTATTTAAAGGAACATTCCATATAACTATGGAGTAAAAAAGACCGTGATTTCATGGGGTTTTTAAAATCAACTTGGGAAAAGAAGCCTAAGCGGCCAGAAGTGGGAATCGAGGTACTGGACAAAGTGGCTGCCAGAGGCTCGTTTGTCATCATTAGGGACAGGTCTCTCTACAAAACCATGTATAAACAGCCTGAGTTAGGGCTAGAAGTCGAGAAAGTCGAAAAGAGATTTGAGGATTTGAGCCTCGAAGAGCAGATAAATGAGAGGGTGATGGAGGTTAACTTTAAAATTTGGATGGAAAACCTTGTGGATAATCTCCCTGTGATAAAAACGTGCAGGAATATTTCCCATATTGCCAAGGCAACGAGACGGGCGGCGATAGTAGTGGGGGCTGGCCCGAGTTTTAAAGAAAGAGGGCACATGGAGGTCCTAAAAGAGGTAAAAAACCAAACAATCATCGCAACCGATAGAATGTTTATCCCTCTGTTGAGCGCAGGGATAACCCCTGATATCGTCGTCAGCGTTGAGGGGCACAGAACACTCACCCTCAAGTGGTTCGATAGCCCTCTAGTTGATGAAAATCAGGGGACAATCGGGGTAATGACGGTTACCGAGGCTCCCAACGTTGTAAAAAGGTTTCCAAGAGAAAAATTCTTCTTCACCCCGTTGATCGACGCGCTCGATTCATCCACCTCGCTGACTAGGGCGATAAGTTACATGACGGGCACGCCTATTTTGTCCGCAGGGGGCAACATTGGGATTACGTGTGTGAATCTCGCGGCATATCTTGGTTACAAGAACATTATTCTAACGGGCATGGATCAGGGATACACGATAGATACCCCGATAGAAAAATCCGCTTATTATCCTATAGTTAAGGAAGCCGATCCGACCATGACTCCTGAGAAATACAAGGAAGTATTTCTCGAATACGGATACAATCCCGATTTTGGGGTGAAATACTACACGGACAAGGTGTTCAAGTATCACAGAGACCACCTCGTAGAAATTTCAAATTACCTAGCCGAGAGTGGAGTGAACATCATCAACGCTACCGAGGGCGGGGCCGTTCACGGCGGGGCAATTATAGGTATGCCGTTAAAGGAGGCCCTGCGTAAGTATGGATAAACTCAAGGTTCTTTTGATAGTCCCCCCCATCAAACCGCATGAACCCCCGTATAGTCTCCCGCTAGGGACTGCGCACATCGCGGCTGTGGTGGATTCGTTAGGGCACGATGTCGCCGTTTTTGACAACAACGCATACCGGCTACCACACGAGGAGGTGCTTAATCAAGTTCGAGGCGAGGCATGGAATATCATTGGTATGGGCTCGCTCGTCACCACTTATGTCTGGCAGAAAAAAATGTTCAACTTGCTCAGAAAGGAGTTTCCCGACACGTTGCTGCTTGCCGGCGGTGGTCTGGCAACAAGCCTCAAGCGTGACCTCATGGAGTGGGTCCCCGAAATCGATGTTCTATGTGTGGGGGAAGGGGAGCGCACGATTAGCCAATTTCTCGCAAATTTCGATGGACGGAGTTGGGAAAATGTGAAGGGGATTTACTACCGGGGAAACGGTGAAATCCGCGAAACCCCGCCTCAGCCTCTCTTGTCACCTGAGGAACTCGGCCAATTGCCCTTCCCAAAATACGATCTTTTGCCCCTCAACGAAGTGTATTTCAAAAACAGCGGAATCCCCCTCTCACCCGAAGCCATGGTTGCTAAGCGCCGCCTGCCCATAGAGGCCTCTAGGGGGTGCCCGTTCACATGTAGTTTCTGCATTGACCTGCCATCTGGCACTTCTCGGACGAGGTTCCGCGCTCCACCGGGGGGCTCATCGGCGAAAATTCGGTATTACGATCCCAAGTGGGTAGTGGGTCTCATGAAACACTTGCGCTTTAAATATGCCATAGATTTTCTGACCTTTGCAGACGAGAATTTTACCGCGAGCAAGAAAAACGTGATGGAACTCTGCGACTTGATGGAGAAAGAGGGATTCACAGAGCTGGATCCTCCATTGCACTGGGGGTCTACGGCGCACGTCAACACGATAGATCGAGAGATGCTAGAGCGGTTGAAAGCAGTCGGGTGCTGCTATTTGGACTTGGGGATTGAGTCCATGAACACTGAGATTTTGTCTAAAGACATAGGTAAGGGCTCGACTCCCGCTCGCAACGAATGGGCCATAGACGAATGCCTCAGAGCTGGAATTTACCCCATCACCAATTTCATGATTGGGTTCTCCGGAGATACTATTCAATCATACTATGACAATGTGAGGTTCTGGATCAAACGCAAGATAGATGTCGGGCCTTTCTTTGCCACACCCTATCCTGAGACTGAGCTGTTCGACCAAAATAGAGAAAAAATTCTTGCTCGGTGTGGCTCGTTTGAAAATTTTGTTATAAAGTGCGAGGAGGATCCCAGCATTAAATTCGTCGTTAACTTGACAAAATACAGCGACGATGAGTTGATGAAAATCAGAGAGATGATGGTGGCCCATGATTTAGAGGGGCTCAAAAAATTTGCAGAACAAAAAAAGGAGAAAATAGTCGAAAATTGATCTAGCGTTCCGAATAGCAGTAATCTTTTAGCACTTTCTGGAAGATGGCAATAGGGGTTTCATGAAGCGAATTAAAATCGCCGGCAGGACGATAGGGCCGGGGTACCCGTGTTTCATCGTAGCCGAGGCTGGTGTGAATCACAACGGCAAAATCAGTTTGGCAAAAAAATTGATTGATGCGGCAAAGGGTGCAGATGCCGATGCGGTAAAATTTCAAGCTTTCAAAGCGGAGCGCATTGTTGCAAAAACGGCTGAGAAAGCGAAATATCAAAAAGTGGCTGGTGAAGGCTCACAATACAACATGTTAAAGAAATTGGAGCTATCAGAGAACGGGTTTAAAGAGCTAGCTAACTATGCGAAAAAGAAAAAAATCCTATTTTTAGCCACACCATTTGATGGTGAAAGCGTCGATTTATTAGAAAAATTAGGGGTGCCGGCATTCAAAGTCGCTTCGGGCGAGATAATTAACTTCCCTTTGCTCAGACATATGGCAAAAAAAAGAAAACCGATTCTTTTGTCCACCGGCATGTCAACTTTGCAAGAGGTCAAAGAGGCACTAGAGGTACTTGGGAGAGGGGGAGCCAGAGATATCGTGCTGCTTCACTGCGTAAGCACGTATCCTACCAAAATCGAGGAAATTAATTTGAGAGCTGTAGGAACATTGAAGCGCGAGTTCAAATTGCCAGTTGGGCTCTCCGATCATACCCTTAGTTTGGCGGTACCAATAGCAGCAGCTGCTTTGGGGGCGGCGGTCATCGAAAAGCACTTCACCTTGGATAGAAAACTGCTTGGGCCGGATCACAAGGCTTCCCTTGAGCCAGGCGAGTTAAGGGAGATGGTGGCCCGCATCAGGGAGGTTGAAAAAGCATTGGGGAATGGGATAAAAAGGCCGACGAAAAGCGAGGAGACTATAAAAAAGGCCGTAAGGAGGAGCATAGTCGCCAGGGCGTACATACCAAAAGGCACTGTGATAGCTGAGGGCATGTTAGATATCAAGAGGCCGGGCACAGGCCTCGAGCCGAAGTATCTAAAAAAGGTCGTTGGAAAAAGAGCAAAGAAGGATATAAAAGTGGACGAGCCCATCACCTTTGAAAAATTGCTGTGATAGAATGAGAAAAATTGCTGTGATGACAGGTACCCGGGCAGAATATGGGATTCTGAAGCCTCTGCTCAAAGCGATAAATAAACACCCGCGCCTTGACCTTGCACTTGTCGTGACCGGAATGCACCTCTCTAAAGAATTTGGGTACACCATCAAAGAAATAAGAAAAGACGGGTTCAGGATCGATGCAAGAGTAGAAATGTTGCACGCAGAGGATACCGGAGCGGCGATGGCGAAATCGATTGGCAAGTGCATTCAAAAAATGACTGAAGTGTTGATTCGGATAAAACCAGATTTTCTCGTTCTCCTGGGGGATAGAGCTGAGATGTTAGCAGGGGCAGCAGCAGCGTCTTACATGGGCATCACGATAGCCCACTTACACGGGGGGGAGGTTTCCGGCAGCGTTGACGATTCGATTAGGCATGCAATAACCAAGCTAGCACACATTCATTTTCCCGCCACCCGAGGAAGCGCAAACAGGATAGTAAAAATGGGGGAGGACCCATCAAGAATTTTCGTCGTCGGTGCCCCTACCATGGATACCATCTTGAATGAAAAGCTACCTAAACGGGCCGAGCTCTCCAAAAAATATGGTTTTGATCCATCGAAGCCGATTTTGTTGGTTTTGCAGCACCCGATCGTGACGGAGGCTAATGAAGCAGCGGATCAGATGAGAGAAACGTTGGACGCGATTGTGGAGCTAAAACACCAAACTATTCTGATTTATCCAAATGCGGATGCCGGGGGGCGGAGGATGATAAAGGTGATAAAAAAGTACGAGAAATATCCGTTTATCAAATCCTTCAAAAGCATCCCATACGCCGATTATTTGGGCCTAATGGGGGCGGCGAGCGTTATGGTTGGTAACTCGAGCAGCGGAATCATCGAGG
>Ga0172362_10002644_pt1 | contig 15489 bp, 26 predicted proteins | sample LakKivs1_kivu2a2_FD_114534 | JGI IMG/M metagenome (GOLD analysis project Ga0172362, IMG submission 114534) | Sediment microbial communities from Lake Kivu, Rwanda - Sediment s1_kivu2a2 | ecosystem: Environmental > Aquatic > Freshwater > Lake > Sediment | place: Rwanda: Western Province, Lake...
GATAGTGCTCTTGGCCGTGGGGGAGGCGTGGGCCGGCGCGGGTGGGAGGATTTCGGGGGTGCTGGCGCTCGATTACGCGAACCCCATAAGCCATTTCTGGCTGGTGATGATAACGATAGGGGCGGCGTTCTGGCTGTCGGCGTTGAACTGGATAAGCAAGGACGCGTCGGTGGTGAAGGAAAACGCGTCGCTGTGGACGCTGTTGTTCTTCTGCCTGGGGGTTTTTTCGTGGTGCGTCGCGTGGCTGGTGCGGTACCCGATACTCTCCGGGGTGATCTTCATGGTGCTGGTGGGAGGCACGTATTTCATCTACGTGGGGATGCGCAACGCGAAGGTTTCCTACGAGGACAAGGTCTGGACGGCATACCACCTGCAGGGGGTGTACCGAAGCGCGCTTTCGGCGATGGGGGCGAGGGCGTACACGAAAGCAGCGCAGCAGAAGTCCAAACGCGAGACGACGCAGGTGCCGGTGGCACTGGTGGCGCACGACGGGTCGCGGCAGGAAGCCGAGGGGCCCGAGAAGACGGGCAACGCGCTGCAGGCGATCAAATACCTCATCTACGAGGCGGTGCAGAACCGTGTGACGGACATCCACTTGGAGCCCAAGGGGTCGAGCGTGGCGGTGCGCTACCGCATCGACGGGATACTCCACAACACGGAGCCGCTGCCGAGGGACCTGGGCAACTCGACGATAAGCGCGGTGAAGGTCCTCTCGGCGATGGACATATCGGAGAAGCGCAGGCCGCAGGACGGGTCGTTCAGCGCGGAACTGCCGGGGAAACTCATCGACTTCCGGGTGGCCACGAACCCGAGCGTCCAGGGCGAGAGGATGATGATAAGGTTACTCGACAGGACGCAGGGGCTCATTGCGCTGGAGAACCTGGGACTCACGAGGAAGATGCAGGACGACCTGCTGAGGTTCGCGGGAAGCCCCAACGGGATGCTCATCGCGACGGGGCCGACCGGGCACGGGAAGACGACGACGCTCTACGCGCTTTTGAACAAGATAGACGCTTTCCAGCGGAACATCGTCACGGTCGAGGATCCGGTCGAGTACCATCTCGACAACATCAGCCAAACGGGCATCAACGTGAAGGCCGGGATCACGTTCGCGGGGACGCTGAGATCGATGCTGCGGCAGGACCCGGACGTGATCCTGGTAGGCGAGATACGTGACGAGGAGACGGCCGAGATCGCGATGCAGGCGGCGATGACGGGGCACCTGGTGATCACGACGGTGCACACGTCGGACGCGAGTTCGGCGGTGTTCAGGCTGCTGGACCTCGGGGTGGAGCCGTACCTGATCGGTTCGGCGGTGACGAATATACTGGCGCAGAGGCTCGTGCGGTCGCTGTGCAACAACTGCAAGGCGCCGTACCGTCCGAAGAGGGATTTCCTGGAGCAGGCGGGGCTGCCGGCGGACAAGATCGAGGTGCTCTACAAGGCGGTCGGGTGCGAGAGGTGCCAGGGCACGGGATTCTACGGACGCACGGGTGTGTTCGAGCTGCTGACGATGAACGACGAACTGCGGGACATAATCAAGACAAGCCCGTCGGTGACCGAGGTCTACCGGGCGGCGCGTAAGACCGGGATGCGCAGCCTGGAGGAAGACGGGCTGTTGAAGGTCGCGCGCGGCGTCACGTCGGTGAAGGAACTGCTGCGCGTGACGCGCGGGGACAAGGTGCAGCAGGTGGATACTTCACAGGAAGGAGGCGCAGCATCACTGCCGTAAACGTCGTCATGGTGGTGATAGTGGTGGGAGGGGTGCTCCTGTACGCCAAGAGAGGGGCGTTCGCGGCGAGCGCGACGTTTCTGATTACGTTCATCGCGTCGATGGCCGCCATCAACTACTACGAGCTCGTGGAACGCGCCCTCACGTCGTTATACGAGCCGCTGGGCGAGTACGCGGACGCGCTGGGGCTTTTCATATCATTTCTGGCGGTGTTTCTGCTTCTGCAGTACATCGCGGTGACGTTCTTGGAAGAGAACATCGAGATGAACATCGTGGCGAACACGATCGGAGGGGCGGTGTTTGGAGGACTCGCGTCGCTGATGTTAGCGGGGCTGTTGGCGATGACGTGGCTGATGCTGCCGGGGTCGGCGTATTTTCTCGGGGGGGACACGAAGGCGCCGAAGGTAGCGTTCGGGGCGGACGAACTGCTCCTGAGGACCGCGCGGTACATCGCCAACGACCGGGTGCCGGGGTCGAAGCCGTTCGATCCGACGCACAGTTTCATGAAGACGCGCACCAATAAGTACCGCGGACGGGCGGAGCCAGCCGCGGTGAAAACCACCGGGCGCGAAACGCGGCGGACGGGCATCAGCGAGGACGTGAACCTGAAACGCGGGGAGGAAACTGAGGAATAGGACCCGGGAGGCAAGAGACGCCGCATCCCGCGATGACGCGGGCGCGGCGGGTTTTGGAGCCAGGCCAGAGCAGTTGAAACGAAAGGTCCCCCCTAGCCGCCCAATTCGGCGATGATGGCTGCGGCTATTTCGCCGGCCCTGCCCTTCTCGTAATCGAAAGTGAGCCACCTGTAGCCGCGGCCGTCACCCGAGGTGCGGGGTATCAGGTGGAAATGAACGTGCTCGACGGCCTGGCCGGCGACGGCGCCGAAATTGTTGAGGATATTGTAGCCGCGTGCGCCGACGGCCCTCATGACAGCGGGGGCGAGGAGTCTGAGGACCTCGGCGAGGGCGGCGACGTCGACCTCTGACATTCCCGCCAAATCCGAGGCGTGCGCCTTCGGGATCACGAGGGTGTGCCCAACGGTAACGGGGTTGATGTCCATGAAGGCGAGGACCCTCTCGTTCTCGTAGATTTTGGAGGAGGGGATTTCGCCCTTCACGATTTTGCAGAAGACGCAATCGGCCATTTCACCAGAACCCCCTTCGCACAGCCGTACGCGCTTATCCGGGCGCGACGGACCGCGCGCTTGGAGGAAGTCTTCAACTAAGCGCCGGTCACTCGGGGTTGACGGGGTCTTCGGCGGCGGACTCGGCGGCTTTCGCGGAGGCCTTTTTCGCGGCGCGGGGCTTTTTTGCGGCCTTCTTGGGGGCGGCTTTCTTCTTGTGGACGGCCTCCTCGACAAGTTCGAAGATGCACTGGCGGGCGCTGTCGCCGACCCTCAGGTCTGCAAGATGCAGTATGCGGGTGTAGCCGCCCTGGCGGGAGGCGAAGCGCGGCGCGATGTCGGAGAAGAGTTTGCGGACCATCTCCTTGTCGTTCAGCAGCGCGAGCGCACGGCGGAAGTTGGCGAGGCCGCCCTTCTTGGCGAGGGTGACGAGGCGCTCTGCGAAACGGCGGCACTGCTTGGCCTTCTGAGGGGTCGTGACGATCCGCTCGTGGCGAAAGAGGCTCGAGGCCATGTTGCGCATCATCGCCTGGAAATGGGAGGAGGTCCTGGCCAGATGGTTGGAATGTCGTCGGTGCCTCATGATCAGTTATTCCCCTTCAGGACGCTCGGGCCATTCGACGTCCATACCCAGCGAGAGTCCAAGTTCAGCGAGTTTGTGCTCGACCTCGGCGAGGGAGGTCTTGCCGAAATTTCTGACCTTCAAGAGTTCGGCGCCGGTTTTGGTGACGAGGTCGCCGACGGTCTTGAGGTGGACGGCTTCGAGGCAGTTTCTGGAGCGGACGGAGAGGTCGAGTTCCTCGATGCTCATGGAGAGTTTTTCGACGAGTTCGGGGGGCAGCCCGGCCTTGGGCTCCTCGACGATTTCGACGGCGGCGTCCTCCTGGACGTCCTCACCGGCCTCGAAGTAGTGGACGAAGACGTTGAGGTGCTTGCGGAGGATTTTGGCGGCCTCGACGAGGGCCATCTCCGGGGTAACGGTGCCGTTGGTCCAGATCTCCATGATGAGTCGGTCGTAGTTGGTCTTCTGGCCGACGCGGGTGTTCTCGGTCGAGTAGCGCACGCGAAGGACGGGGGAGAAGACCGAGTCGACGGGAATAAGGCCGACGACGGGCTCGCCGATGGTATTCTCCTCGGCGGTGACGTAGCCGCGGCCGCGTTTGACGGTCATCTCGACCCTGAAGCGGGTGTTCTCGCTCAAGGTGGCGATGACGAGGTCCTTGTTAATGACCTCGACGGTGCCGTCGGTCTGGACGTCGCCGCCCGTGACGACTCCCTTTTTCGACGCGTCGATCCTGATGACCTTGGGATCGTCAGTCTCACAGCGCACGACGAGACGCTTTATGTTGAGGATGATGTCGGTCACGTCCTCAACAACGCCGGGGATCGTGCTGAACTCGTGCAAGACGCCGTCGATTTTGACGTTGACGACCGCGCTGCCCTCGAGGCTGGAGAGGAGCACGCGCCGGAGGCTGTTGCCGACGGTGGTGCCGTATCCGCGCTCGAAGGGCTCAGCGATAAGTTTGCCGAAGCGGTCGGTGAGCGTGTCGGAGTCCCACTCGATCCGTGCCGGCAGTTCCAAACCTCGCCACCTTACGCGCATTCTTCGAGACCTCCACAAGTTTTGAAGGGCATGTGACCGGGGAAACCGGACATACCCTCACTTACCGTAAAGTTCGACGATCAACTGCTCGGAAATCTGCTCCGGGATATCCTCCCTCTTAGGGTTCTGGTTGACGGTGATTTTTCCGGACTCCGCGTCCGCGGTAAGCCAGGCGGGGACGACCCTGGCCTTGCCGACCTCGGCGGAGTTGGCCCTCACGAGAGAAAGGAGGGGCTGGTCGACGGCGACGACGTCGCCCGCGACGACCTGGAAGCCCGGCCTGTTGACGCGCTTGCCGTTGACCGTCACGTGCTTGTGTCCGACGATGGTCCTGGCCTGCCGGCGGGAGGCGGCGAAGCACGCCCTGTACATGAGGTTGTCAAGCCTGGTCTCAAGGCGCAAGAGCAGCGCGACGCCCGTGGCGCCCTTGGTCTTGGTGGCCTTGGCGTAATAGGCGTGGAAGGCGCGCTCGAGGACGCCGTACATGCGGCGGACCTTCTGCTTTTCGCGCAGTTGCGCGCCGTACTCGGAGGGTTTGCCCCTGCGCCAGTGGCGTTCGCCGGGGGGGTAGTTGCGCTTGGAGACGCCGCACTTGGCGGTCTCGCAGCGCAGGCCCTTGAGGAAGAGTTTGACGCCCTCGCGGCGGCAGAGTTTGCACTTGGGTTGAGTAATCGTCGCCATCTAAACCAATCTCCTAAAATCAAGATGCCAACTACACGCGGCGTTTCTTTCGCGGCCGACAACCGTTGTGCGGAAGCGGGGTAACGTCCTGGATAGTGCGGACGATGAGGCCGGCGGCCTGGAGCGCGGTGATGGCGGACTCGCGGCCGGAACCGGGGCCCTTGACGCGGACCTCGACCTCCTTGATGCCGAACTTGGCGGCCTTTTCGGCGACGGACTCGCCGGCGCGCTGTGCGGCGAAGGGGGTGCTTTTGCGGCTGCCCTTGTAACCGATGGCGCCGGCGGACGACCAACAGAGCGTTTCGCCGCTCATGTCGGTAATGGTAATGACGGTATTGTTGAACGACGCCGTGACATGGGCGATGGCCCTGGCGACGTTGCGCCTGACACGTTTTCTCTTGTCCTTAACCTGCTTTGCCACGAAATCCTCCCTGTGATATCAGGAAAGCCTACTTGGTCCCGACGCGCTTTTTTCCCTTGATGGTTTTGCGTTTGCCCTTTCGAGTACGGGCGTTGGTCCTGGTACGCTGGCCCCTCACGGGTAGGCCCCTGCGGTGACGAACGCCGCGATAGCAGCCGATGGAGATGAGGCGCTGGATGTTCTGGCTTTCGGCGCGGCGCAGCTGGCCCTCGATCATGAACTGGCGGTCGATTATGCCGGCGATGCGGGAGATCTCGTCCTCGCTGAGCTTATCGACCCTGGTATCGGGGGCGATGCCGGCCTCCGCGAGGACGCGCCTGGCGGTGGTGGGGCCGATGCCGTAGATATAGGTCAGACCGATCCAAATATGCTTGTTGCCATGGATGTCGATACCCGCGATCCTGGCCATCGTCGTTCTCCCTCTAACCCTGACGCTGCTTGTGCCGGGGGTTGGTGCAGATGACCCTGACGACACCGCGGCGCCTGATAATCCTGCAGTTTTCGCACATGCGCTTTACGGACGCCCTCACCTTCATTTCGGATACCCCTTGCCGGTCACGAACGGTAAACGATCCTGCCGCGAGTAAGGTCGTAAGGCGACAGTTCGACTACGACCTTGTCGCCCGGGAGGATGCGGATGAAGTTCATCCGCATTTTTCCGGACACGTGCGCCATAACCTGATGCCCGTTTTCGAGTTCCACCCTGAAAGTCGCGTTGGGGAGCGCCTCCCTGACGGTCGCATCGACCCTTATGGACTCTTCCTTCGGCATACGGCTTTCAGATCTCCCTACGCGGTGATAACCACCGGCCCGGCGGCGGTTATCGCCACGGTGTCCTCCCAATGCGCGGACGGCTTGTGGTCCGAGGTCACGACGGTCCAGCCGTTCGAGAGGGTTTCCACTTCGAAGGCACCGGCATTGACCATCGGTTCGATGGCCAGGCAGCAGCCTTCGGGCAGAACCGTCGTCGCCTGACGGACGCTTGCGTCGACGAAATTGGGCACCTGCGGCTCCTCGTGCATCTCGCGGCCGATGCCGTGGCCCACGTAGTTGCGCACGACGGAGAAGCCGCGCGACTCGACGTAGTCCTGTATCGTACGCGAGAGCTCGACAAGCCGCATACCGGGGTAGAGCGCGTTTATCGCGGCGGCAAGCGCGCCCCTGGCGGCGTCGGTGACGGCCGACTTCTGGGCCGAGACTTCGCCGATGGGGAACGTGCGCGCGGCGTCGGCGCACCAACCCTGGTACCGCACTCCTATGTCAATGCTCACGATATCGCCGGCCGCGAGCCTTCGGCGGCCGGGGATGCCGTGAACCACTTCCTCGTTTATCGAGATGCAGGTCGAGGCGGGAAAGCCCCTGTAGCCCTTGAAGAGCAGAGAGCCGCCCCTGCCCTGCACGAAAGCCTCAACGGTCTTGTCAATCTGTTCGCTCGGCACGCCGGGGACGAGCATGTCCTCGATGCACTGGAAACTCGCCGCGACGATTTCACCCGCGAGCCGCATACTCTCGATTTCGCGGCGGGTCCTCGACACAATCACTTACGGCCTCACTTCTCGAGGCCGAGCACGCCCCTCACGAGAGCGGTCACCTCGCCCGGAGAGCGGCTGGCATCGACTTCGACGAGGAGTTTACGCTCCCCGTAGTACTTTATCAGGTCGGCAGTCTGAGCGTAATAGACCTCGAGGCGCTGCCGGATGGTCTCGGCGCGGTCGTCGTCCCTCTGGTAGAGCGGTCCGCCGCACCTATCGCACTTGCGGTCCACGCGGCTGGGCATAAACTGCACGTGATAGTTGGCGCCGCAGACCCTGCAGATGCGCCTGCCGGAGAGCCTCTCGACCACCTGCTCGTCGTCGACCCTGAAATAGACGACCGATTCGACGGCCTTCTTCGAGCGCCGGAGCGTCGAGGCAAGCGCTTCGGCCTGCGGAAGGGTCCTGGGGAAGCCGTCGAGTATGAAGCCCTTCGCGCAATCGGGGGCGGAAAGCCTCTCGGCGACCATCGCGACGACGAGGTCGTCGGGTACGAGCGCGCCGGAATCCATGAAACCCTTAGCCCTCGCTCCGAGCTGGGTGCCCCTGGCAACGGCCTCGCGCAGGATATCGCCCGTCGAAATATGGGGGATGCCGTTTTCGGCGGCGATTGTCTTCGCCTGGGTGCCCTTGCCCGCGCCCGGCGGTCCGAGAAAAACGACGTTCACCGTCTCCCCCTTATTCTGCCCTTGCGCATGAAGCCCTCGTAGTGGCGCATCAACAGGTGCGTCTCCACGCGTTCGACAAGATCAAGAGCGACCCCGACGACGATCAGGAGGCCGGTGCCACCGTAGAAACCGGTGACCGTCCAGCCGAGGTTGGTCAGGTTGGTCATCAACTGCGGGATGGCGGCGATGATGGCCAAGAACACCGCGCCGGCCATCGTGATCCTCATCATGACGTGTTCGAGATACTCCGCGGTGCGGCGGCCCGGGCGGATGCCGGGGACGAAACTGCCGTAGTCGCGGAGGTTCTCGGACATCTGAGTGGGGTTAAAGGTGACGGCGGTCCAGAAGAAGCAGAAGAAGACGATCAACCCCATGTAGAGGAAGAGGTACGTGAAGCCGCCACCCTTGGTGAAAGCCTCGTTGAGGAACTCGGCCCAGGTGAAATGGCGGGAGAGGGCGCCGAGTATCATCTGCGGGAAGATGAGAAGCGACGAGGCAAATATTATGGGGATGACTCCGGCCTGATTGACGCGAAGCGGCATATAATGGCGCTGGCCGCCGATTATCCTGCGGCCGCGGGTCTGCTTGGCCTGCTGCATGGGGATACGACGCTGGGCCTGGGTGATAAGGACGACGGCGAAGACGATGGCCGCCAGGATAACCGCAAGGAGGATGATGTAGAGTATGCCGATCTTGCCCGGCTCACCCTCGAACCTCCAATCGATGCGGGGTATAAGCTCGTTGAGGGCCGCAGGGACGCGGGCGATGATGCCGCCCATGATGATGAGGCTTATGCCGTTGCCGATGCCGTACTCGGTCATCTGTTCGCCGACCCACATCAGGAAGAGCGAGCCGGTGGCCATGGCAAGGACGGCCATTATCTCAAACTGCAGCGTCGTCACATGGGGGCTCACGAGCGTGAGTTCGCCTCCCGCGCCCCTGCCGACGCCGCGCTCGATGAGCTGTACCATGACGTAGCCCTGGAAGAGACACAGGCCGAGCGTCACGTAGCGTTCGATTCGGCGGATTTTCTTGCGGCCGGCCTCGCCCTCCTTGGAAAGGGCCTCGAGGTAAGGGACGCTGGTGGTCAAAAGTTGGATGATAATGGAGGCGGAAATGTAGGGCATAACGCCGAGGCCGAAGACGGCCATTCTCTGGAAGGCCTGGCCGGTGAAGAGGCCCATGAGGCCGAAGACGCCGCCCAGGGCGCCCTCTGCGGCCTGATCCATGTAGGTCTTGATGGCAGCGGTATTAACGCCTGGGACGGGGATGAGACAGCCGAGGCGGAATACCACAAGCAGGCCGGCGGTTATGAGCAGCCGGCGCCTGAGTTCCGGGACGCTGAATATATTCCTGATGGACCTTATCACTTAACTACCTCGACTGAACCTCCCGCCTTCTGGATTTTCTCGGAGGCGGACTTGCTGAATCCGTTGGCGACGACGGTGAGGGCCCGATCGAGATCGCCGTTGGCGAGGATCTTGACGGGGCCGGTGCGGCTGATGAGGCCGGCCTTGCGCAAGGCTTCGGCGTCGACGCGGGAATCGGCCTCGAAGCGATTGAGGTCGGAGACGTTAACGACCTGATAGGCGGTCCTGAAACGGGCGTTGTTGAAACCGCGCTTTGGGAGGCGGCGGAAGAGCGGCCGCTGCCCGCCCTCGGCGAGGACTTTGACGGAGACGCTGGAACGGGCTTTTTGACCCTTGTGGCCGCGGCCGGAGGTTTTGCCATGGCCGGAACCGGTGCCCCTGCCGATGCGCTTTCGGGAGCTTCTGCCCGATACGCCCGCTTTAGCCGATGCGATGTCCATTAGATTCTCACTCCACGCAGGGATTCGACCTGTTTTTTGCCCCGGAGGCTTTTGAGGCCGTTAAGGGCGGCCTTGACGAGGTTAACGGGATTATTGCTCCCGCGGGACTTGGTGAGGATGTCGCGGATGCCGGCGGCCTCGACGATGGCGCGGACGGTCGAGCCGGCGATAACGCCTGTGCCGGTCGAGGCGGGCTTCAGGAAGACGGTGGCGGCGCCGAAGCGGCCGGTGACGGTATGTGGGATCGTGCCGCCGCGAAGCGGCACGTCAACCATGCTCTTCTTGGCGTCCTTGAGGCCCTTTTCGATGGCAGCGGGGACTTCGTTGGCCTTTCCGAAGCCGAGGCCGACCCTGCCGTTTCTGTTGCCGACGACGACGAGGGCGGAGAAGCTGCGCTTTCGGCCGCCCTTGGTGGCCTTGGAGACGGGCTTTATCTTTACGACGGTCTCCTGTAGTTCCTGGACCTCTTTATCAGCGACTGACAATTCGTACCTCCTGGATTAGAACTTGAGTCCCGCTTCGCGGGCGGCCTGTGCAAGGGCCTTGACTCGACCGTGGAACTTGTAGCCAGCCCTGTCGAAGGCGACCTCTCTTATTCCGGCGGCGAGGGCCTTTTGGGCGATCAGTTTCCCGACGGCCTTAGCGGCGTCGGTCTTGGTGGCCTTCGGGGCGTCCTTTAGCTCCTTCGAGTCGCTGCCCGCGGCCAGGATGGTCTTCGCGGCGGTGTCGTCCACGAGCTGAACATAGATCTTCCTGAGGCTGCGGAAGACGACGAGCCTGAGCCTTTCGGGCGTACCGTCGATCTTACGGCGAATCCTGTGGTGGCGCCTGGTGCGCTGGAGTTTCTTTGCCCTGGAATCTACCATTCAAGTTTCCCCTATCGTGCCATGCGCTACTGAGTACCGCCGACGAACGCCTTGCCGGCCTTGCGCCTCACGTACTCACCCTCGTACCTGATACCCTTGCCCTTGTAGGGTTCGGGGGGACGGACGCGGCGGATCTCGGCGGCGAACTGGCCGACCTTTTGCTTGTCACAGCCCCTGACGACGATGGTCGTCGGGACGGGGAGTTCGATCTTGATGTCGGCGGGGACGGGCAGTTCGACCTGGTTGGCGAAACCGACGCTGAGGACGAGTTTGGGGCCCTGGACTTTGGCGCTGTAACCGATGCCGACGATCTGAAGGCGCCTCTCGAACCCCTTGGAGACGCCGGCGACGGCGTTGGCGAGGAGCCTCTGTGTAAGGCCGTGGAGGGCCTTGTGCCAGTTGGAATCCGAGGGGCGCGTCACGAGGATCTCACAGGCGTCCTTGCGGTACTGGACCTTCATCTCGGGGTGAAGCGCCTGCTGGAGGGAGCCCTTGGGCCCCTGGACCTTGAAGATCCCGGCGGCGACTTCGACCTTTACGCCGGAGGGAACCTTGACCGGCTGTTTGCCAATGCGGCTCATCAGGGGCTCCTCAGTTACCAGACGGTGCAGAGAAGTTCGCCGCCGACGTTCAACTGGCGGCACTTGCGGTCGCTCAGGACGCCGACGGGTGTCGACAATATCGCGATGCCGAGGCCGTCGAGGACGCGCGGGATTTCGGCGGCGCCCCTGTAGAGGCGGCGGCCGGGCTTGGAGGCGCGCTCGATGGCGTTTATGACCTTTTCGCCGTCGGGGCCGTACTTGAGGTAGACGCGGAGGGTCTTTCGCGGCGCGGCCTCGGCGACGCGGAAGTCCTGGACGTAACCCTCATCCTTGAGGACGGCGGCGACGGCCTCCTTGAGTTTGGAAGAGGGCATATCGACGGCGGCGCTATTGTTTCGGACGGCGTTGCGGATGCGCGTAAGCATGTCCGCAATCGGGTCGGTCATAGTCATACGAGTCTATCTCCCTAACGGCGGTTACCAGCTGGCCTTGCGAACGCCCGGGATAAGCCCCTGGGAGGCCATAGTCCTGAAACAGATGCGGCAGATGCCGAACTTGCGGTAATAGGCGCGCGCACGGCCGCAGATGCCGCAGCGGTTGTGGAACCTGGTGGGGAACTTCGCCGGTTTTTTCTGTTTCTCGAAATTCATCTTGCTGGCCATGCGTAGCTTATTACCTCCTGAAAGGCATGCCGAAAAGTTCGAGCAACCGCTCGGACTTTTTGGCGTCGCTGTTGGAGATTACGAGGGCGACGTTGAGGCCCTGCTGGAATTCGACATTGTCGATATTGACTTCGGGGAAGATGGAGCCGTCGGCGACGCCGAGGCTGAAATTGCCGGCGGGGTCGAACGTGCGGGCGACGCCGCGGAAGTCGCGTATGCGGGGCATGGCGACGTTCATGAGGCGGTCGAGGAACTCGTACATCCTGGCGCCGCGAAGAGTGACCTTGCAGCCGATCTCCATTCCCTCGCGGAGTTTGAAGTTGGAGACGCTTTTTCTGGCGCGGGTGAGGAGGGGTTTCTGGCCGGTGATGAGGGCGAGGTCGCGTACGGCGTCCTCGAGGCGCTTTCGCTCCTGGGTGGCGCGGCCGACGCCCATGGAGACGACGACCTTGTCGATTTTGGGGACGGCGAGGCGGTTGGAGATGGAGAACTCCTTCATCAGCGCCGGGGCCAGTTCGTTTACATACCTTTCGTGAAGCCTTGCCATTCTATAGATACCCCTTACCTTGCGGACGCAATGGCGTGGCCGCATTTTCTGCAAGTGCGCACCCTGTCGCGGCCCGCGCCGGTGTAGGCGATCCTGCGGCCGGCGTTGCACTCCGGGCAGACGAGCATGACGTTGGAGAGGGCGACGGGGGATTCCTTCTGGACGCGGCCGCCCTGGGGGTTTTTCTGGCTGGGGCGGACGTGGCGCCAGATGTAGTTTACGCCCTCGACGAGGATGCGGTTTTTGTCGCGGATGACGCGGAGGACGCGGCCGCGCTTGCCCTCATCGTCGCCGGATATCACGATCACGGTGTCGTTTTTCCTGATGTCCTGCATCAACAACCTCCGGGCCTACACGACTTCAGAGGCCAGCGAGATAATTTTCATGAAGTTCTTCTGCCTGAGTTCCCTGGCGACGGCGCCGAAGATGCGGGTGCCGCGGGGGTTCTGGTCGGCGTCGATGATGACGGCGGCGTTGGAGTCGAACCTGACGTAGGAGCCGTCCTCACGGCGCAGCGGGGCCCTGGTCCTGACGACGACGGCCTTGACGACGTCGCCCTGCTTGACCTCGCTATTGGGCATGGCGGCGCGGACGGTGCAGACGACGATATCGCCGATATGGCCGTACTTCCTTTTCCACGAGCCCAGCACGGTAATAGCGCGGAGCCGCTTGGCGCCGGTGTTGTCGGCCACGTCCATCATAGTCTGCATCTGTATCATAAAGCGAGCTCCGCGGGGATCCTCAAGCCTTCTCAATTATCCTGACGAGGCGCCAACGCTTGGTCTTGGAGAGCGGGCGCGTCTCGACTATTTCGACCTTATCGCCGACTCTGGCCTCGCGGCCCTCGTCGTGCACGTAGTAGCGCGTCATGCGGCGGATGCGCTTGCCGTACTTGGGGTGTTCCATGAGCCGGTCGACCTGAACGATGATGGTCTTGTTCATCTTGTCGCCGGCGACGACGCCGATTTCGGATTTTCTTTTGGAGCGAGCAGTCATTTACCGTCCCTTTTTCGCGGCGAGTTCGCGTTCGCGCATGACGGTCAGTACACGCGCGATGTCCCTGCGGAGCCCGGTTATCTCCGGTGCGTTGCGAGTGTTCTCCGCGACCTGTCTGAAGCGAAGGCGAAACAAGCCCTCGCGCAGGTTTTTGAGTTCGACGGCCATCTCCTCGTCGGAGAGGTCGCGCACGTCCTTGGCCTTCATGTCAGAAATGCCTCCGTTTGATAAAGCGCATGCGAAGCGGCATCTTGTGGGCGCAGCGCGCGAGGGTATCCTTGGCGACCTCCTCGGGGACGCCGGCGAGTTCGTAAATAACGGAGCCCTCTTTGACGACGGCGACGTACATTTCGGGCTCGCCCTTGCCCTTTCCCATGCGGGTTTCGAGGGGCTTTTTGGTGACGCTTTTGTGGGGGAAGACGCGGACCCAGAGTTTGCCCTCGCGGCCCAAGAAGTGGGTGGCGGCGACGCGGCCGGCCTCTATCTGGCGGGCGCTGACCCAGCCGGATTCGAGGCTCTGGAGGCCGAACTCGCCGAAGGAGACCTCGTTGCCGCGGGTGGCCTTGCCGTCCCACTTTCCGCGTTGGGACTTGCGGAACTTAACGCGTCTTGGCATCAGCGCCATCTGACTTCTCCCGGATGTCCTTGGCCAAGCCCTTGAATATCCAAACCTTGACGCCGATGGTGCCGTAGGTCGTCACGGCGACGGCGAAGCCGTAGTCGATAACCGCCTGGAGGGTGTGAAGCGGGATGGAGCCCTCGCTCTGGACCTCGCGGCGGGCGATTTCGGCGCCGGCGAGGCGGCCAGAGAGGATGACCTTGACGCCGAGAGCGCCGGACTGCCTGGCCATCTCGATGGCCTTTTTCATGGTGCGGCGGAAACTGGCGCGTTTTTCGATCTGCTCTCCGATGCCCTCGGCGACGAGTTGGGCGTCGAGTTCGGGTTTGGTTACCTCGACGATGTTGATACTGACCTTCTTGGCGGTGAGGGTCTCCAACTCGGCGCGGAGTTTGTCGATCTCGGCGCCCTTGCGGCCGATGATGAGGCCTGGGCGCGCGCAACTGAGGAGGATGGTGAGTTCTTCGCCCTTGCGCTCGATTTCGATCTTGGGGATACCGGCGAACTTGTAGCGGTCCTTGATGAACTTGCGGACGCAGTAGTCCTCCGTCAGGATGGTCTTGAACTGGTTCTTGCCGGCGTACCAACGGCTGCGCCAGTCCTCGACGATCCCGATCCTGAGGCCCGTCGGCAGTACTTTCTGGCCCATTATTGCTCCTCGTCGCTGCGGACGCGTTCGATTTTGACGACTATGTGGCTGGTGCGCTTACGTATGGGGTGCGCCATCCCGCGCGAGACGGGGATGAAGCGTTTGGTGCCGAGCGCAATGGGGCCGCCGTCGACGACGACGCTCTGGACGACCATGTCGGCGGGGTCGGCGTCGGCACCGGCGTTGGCGAGGGCGCTGCGAAGGACCTTCTCAATGAGCCTGGCGCCGCGCTTGGGGGAGTATTTCAGGGTCTCGAGGGCGCGCGTCACCGACATGCCCTTGATGAGGCGCGCGACCGGCCGGACCTTTGCGGCCGATATGCGCGCGAACCTGTGTTTGGCTGTATTGGCCATGCCGACTATTCCTTAACGGGAGGGGCGGCGGCAGCAGCGGCGGCTTCGCGGGCCTTTCTACCGCTGTGGCCCCTGAAAGTCCTGGTGAGGGCGAACTCGCCCAACTTGTGGCCGACCATTTCCTCGGTGACGAAGACGCGGATGAAGATGCGGCCGTTGTGCACGTTGAAAGTATGCGAGATGAATTCGGGCACGATCGTCGACGCGCGCGACCAGGTCTTGACGGGTTCCTTGTCGCCGGTGTCCTTCTGCTTCATGACCTTCGCGAGGAGTTTCCCATCCACGAAGGGGCCTTTTTTTGTCGAACGTCCCATAGGGTCACTGTCCTCTATTTCTTGGTACGCCTGCGAATGATAAAGGTGTTCGAAACCTTGCGGGGGTTTCTGGTCTTGCCGCCCTTAGACAAGACGCCGGTCTCGCTGACGGGGTGGCGCCCGCCCTTGGTGCGGCCCTCGCCGCCGCCCATCGGATGGTCGACGGGGTTCATGGCGGTGCCGCGAACGTAGGGACGCCAGCCGCGGTGACGGTTCTTTCCGGCCTTGCCGATGCGGATGAGGTTGTGATCGGGGTTGCCGAGCTGGCCGATGGTGGCGCGGCACTTCACGTGGACTTTTCTCGTTTCGCCCGAGGGCAGGACTATCTGGGCGTAATCGCCGTCGCGGGCGGCGAGGATGGCGGCGGAACC